>Ga0180009_10006737_pt1 | contig 11942 bp, 19 predicted proteins | sample OS_PC_MetaG_FD_123537 | JGI IMG/M metagenome (GOLD analysis project Ga0180009, IMG submission 123537) | Groundwater microbial communities from the Aspo Hard Rock Laboratory (HRL) deep subsurface site, Sweden - OS_PC_MetaG | ecosystem: Environmental > Aquatic > Deep subsurface > Groundwater...
AATGTACGGGATAAACCCGTACTGCAAAGGGTTTAACTAAATGTACGGGATAAACCCGTACTGCAAAGGGTTTAACTAAATGTACGGGATAAACCCGTACTGCAAAGGGTTTAACTAAATGTATGGGGCAAGCCCGTACTGCAAAGGGTTTAACCAAACGTCAGGCGTAAAGCCGGACTGCAAAAATTTAAGTCCTAAAATCAGGAAGAATGAAGAGCTTAAAAAGCTTGCATTGCCGGCATTGATTCATTTTTAGTTGGGTTTTTGGTTATGAAAACTGTTTGTGTTTCGGTTACTGGCAGTTGAAAAACAAAAGCTTTTTAAGGATTAACATTAATTAGTAGTATATTTACTAATTGGTGTTTTTGTATGGTTGTTGTTTTTAGCGGGCTTTCAAAGAAAGAAATGGAAATTGTTTCTTGGATTGAGTTTTACGGTAAATATTTTTTTAGAGTTCAGGAAATAAAGCGTTTTTTCAAAAGCAAAAATCAAAGGTATAATGTAATGAAAAATCTTTTGAAAAAAAAGCGGATAATAAAGCTTAACAGAAGCAAGTATTATCTTGTTCCGATAAAAGCAAAAAGCGGTTCCTGGATTGAGAATCCTTTTGTGATTGCTGACGAAATTTTTGATGGAAGCAATTATTTTGTCGGAGGTTATGCTGCAGCATATTTTTGGAAGTTTTCTGACCAGATTCCTGCTCAAATAGATATTTTTACTACTAAAAGGCAAGGCAAAAAAGAAATTTTTAATATGCGTTTTGTATTCCACAGGACAACAAAAAAAAGCCTTGAAAATTCTGTTTCTAAAAACATTGGAAATCACAGTTTCAATGTTTTGAACAAAAAACAGGCAAAAGAATGGATGAAATCAAGAAGCTGAGTGAATCTGAATTCAAGGATCTGGCTGTTTTGCTTAAATTTAACCCAATATTTTTGGCTAAAGATTATTATTTGACTTTGGTATTGTATTTGATTAGGAATATTAATAGGATATATTTTAAGGGCGGGACAGCGCTACAAAAAATTTTTTTGAATTATTCGCGCTTAAGCGAAGACATTGACTTTACAGTAACAAAAGACATCAGCATTGTAAAGCAGGAAATAATCTCGGCATTGCAGGAATCTGGTTTTTTTGAGAGAATAACTGAAGACAAAACTGTTGAAGACTTTACAAGGCTTGTTGTGCATTATACTGGATTCAACGGAGAAAAAGAAAAAGTTTTTATTGACTTGAACAAAAGAGCAAAGTTGTTTTTGCTGCCGGAAAAACACGAAATAAAACACTTTTACAATGAATTTATTCCTAGCTTTTCATTGAATACTCTGGCAAAAAAAGAGTTAATAGCAGAAAAAGTTTCTGCTGCAATAACCAGAAATAAACCAAGAGACCATTTTGATGTATATGAAATAATTCAGGCAAAACAAGAAATTGACTTTGAAATAGTAAGAAAAAAATGCAGGCAGTCAAAAAAAGAATTTGATATAACAAGAATGTTTAACAATGCAAACAAGCTGAAAAACCGTTGGGACAAAGATTTAATTCCATTAATAGCAAAAGAAGTTTCTTTTCATCAAGTAATAACAAGCTTTGCAAAACATTTTAACCTAAAACAAGAAAAAAAGAAAAAAAGGCAAATAAAAGGTAATTGAAATGGAAATATTTGAAGGAAAGGCGAACAAAAAAATTGCTGAAGAAGTTTTGGATTTTTTAATGTCTGGAGAAACACAGAAAATAAATGAAGCCGTAAAGACTTTGAATAAAATGCTCCATCAACACTATGATGAGAAATGGAGCAGAATATCTGGGCAAAAGGCAACAAAAACACTGGAGTTTTTGCGAGATGAATTTTTAAAAATGGGTTTCTCTCAAAAACCAGAAACGCGTTATGCTGGGCTTAGAGGGCTTAGCACAATGCAGATATCGGATATTTTTGAAGAAAAAATCAATGAAATGTTGGAATTGTTCCTGAAAACAATAGTTGATGAAAGCGGAAAAGTTAGGTGTGCATCAGCAAACGCCTTTGGAAGCATCAGACCATTGCATGGAAAATTCACTGAATCAATGTACGCGGAATTATACATGGTTCTTATAGGATTATTTGATGGAGAAACAGACAAGAAAAAGAAAAAATCCATTGAAAATGCGCTTAACAAGCTTTACTGTCCACACTTGGAAATCTGCTTAAACAAAAATGGTTGCAAAAAAACAGAACAAAAAAATTTTTATGCTGCCTAGTTTGCCAGGAATATTTAAAGTTTTCGGACTTGAACTTTTTGAGGGACTTACGTCCTCTGCGTAAACCTTTTAAGAAAAGGTTTATCAAAATGTGCGACGTAAAGTCGCACTGCTTTTTAAAGTTTGACCAAACATGCGGCATAAATCTGGACTATTACAACTTTATGTTGTGCTTTTCACTAAACTGCTGAAATTCATTAACAACAAAAAAATCTGATTCTTTTGCCACTTGAATCTTAAGTCAATTATGCCTACAAATTAGATGCATTTATTTATTTGTAGAGCTAACTATTATGCGTGCATACTAAAGAAAAAAACCAACAAAAGGATTATAAATATATTAGGTGATAAATATATTAGGTGGTGAAATGGTTGTTGTTCAGAAAACTAATGTTGTTCATTTTCCTACTCTTAAAACTGTTTTAGCGATTGAAGAAGTTATAAAGAATGCTGATTTGGCTGTAAGCAGGAATGAAATTCTGGATAGACTGCCTAAGAAAGTAATGCGTTCTACTTTGAATTATGCTTTAAATTATTTGGAAAACAAAGGAATAATTTTAGAGACAAGGAATGGATTTATTTGGACTTTTAATCCAAGCAAGAAACTCATGGAAGCAGAAAGAAGAGGAATAGAGGTTTAATTAATGAAGAGAAGGAAAGTTACAGTGAAACTTTTGGATGATGCTTCAGAAGAATACAAAGAATTGAACAGAATAGTAAAAGAAGAAAAAACAAATGGAATACTTAATTCTCCTCATTAGACATTGTTAAAGGGAATTAATGACAAAATAGAATTACTGAAAATAAACTGTGAAGCAGGGATTCAAATAAAGAAAAAGCAAATCCCGAAAAAATATCTGGAAAAATACGAAGTTACAAACTTGTGGAAAATTAATTTGCCAAGTTATTGGAGAATGATTTACACTTTAAAGCAGCCGTTAAGAGAAGCCACTGAAATAGACGTGCTGTCAATATGGCTGGATGTATTAGACATTATTGATCATGAAAAATATGATAAAATATTCAGATACAAAAGGTAATTTTGAGAAAAATGTTTTAGTGGAACAAAGGGATAAAGAAATTTGTTTAAGACTTAGCGCAAAGGAATCAGCTGAACTAAACAAGATTAGAAAAGAAATTAAAGAAGGAAAAACTATTTCTGAAAAAGAGCTTTTTTCAATTCTTTTAAAGTGATTTTTAAATCAAGAAAAAGATTACGGCAGAAACAAAAAAGAGGATTACTGAAAAAGCCCTGTTATAATATGCAATTAATGCAATAATTAATGGAACAACAGCAAAAGCAGTTAATCCGTGAATCATTAAAAGCATGCCTGTTAGTATTCCCATAAAAAACCAGATGTAAATTAAGCTGACAAATAAAGTGATTTTGTCTAGAAAGTATTCAATTACTTTTTTTGTGAACTCTATTCCCATAAATCAATTTTCTATTAAAAAAAGCTTTTATTTCTTTGTTTAAGTGAAATCGTTTTCTAATCCTTCTAAGTCATCCATTAAATCAGTTAAATCTCCTGTAACATCTTCTGCAGTAGGGTCTTTTTTTAGTTCTTTGTTTGTGTTGTCATTTCCTGTTTCTGCTGTTCCGCCAGAATCATCTAATATATTTCCTGTTTCATCGGAATCAGTTTTTTTTGTTATTTCTTTTGGTGCAGGCTGAGTGCAACCAAAAAAGAAAATCAAAATTAAAATCAAAAAAATTATTTTTTTCATTTAAACCATCCTGTAAAAAAACCAATTATTCTTGAAATAACTTCTTTTCCTGTATCTAATATGACGTTTCCTGTTGGCGGTCCATATTCTTCTCCTGGTCCATGCCCTGGTTCCCAGTTGTCTGGTCCTGTTCCTGGATTGTCTCCCCATTCGTTTGGATCAAAGTTTTTGCATATTACATCACTAATGCACATTTTTCCGTCTGGGGTAGGAGATTCAACTGGTTTTCCGTACTGGTTGTTTGCCTGGCATTGCTCTTGTTTTGCTTCCATTTGTTCTTCATTTAGGCAGTGTTCATATCCTATTCCTGGTCCATATTCTTTCATGCATTTTTCTTCGCATTCAATGCATTTAGGATTAGTTGTGTTTGGCCCGCATTCTCTTGCATTTTCTTCGCCTACACAAACCATAATACATCCTTGGAATGGATCTATTTGTCCGTCAACAAACGGGCCTTCTCCTTCTTTTCTTAAACCACAAGTTAATTCACATTTTTCTTTGTTGTCAAACATGCATTCAAACATGCTTTTACTGCAATCTTTTTGAATGCATGCTTCCATGCATTCTTCTTCTACTCCGCCTGGACCGTGAGCCATTGAAAATATTTCATTTAATGCAGTACAATCTCCTGAACAAGGAATGCTGGCAAAAACGCTTGGATCACTAAAGTTTTTGTATTCTTCTTCTGTTAAAGTGAATTCAGCTTTTTTTCCTTCTTTTGTTGTTAAAGTCATCAGACAGTTTGTTCCGTCAAAATATAAGCTGGCATTTGTGATAAATCCTTCTGGGTCAGGGGGAACAAAAGATTTTATATTTTCTAAATCATACTTATGGCAGGTGTGGACCATTTCCATTGCACTTTTTTCTTTTTCCAAAAACGCTTTGAATTCTTCTTCATTTTCAAATGGAGTATGATAAAATACATCCATTTGTTCTTTTACTTTTGCTTCAATTTCTTCTATTGTTGGAACTGTTCCTGTTGCCATTGCTTTAGTGATTTTTGAAACTTCTTTTCTTAAACTTTTTAAGTCAGTAAACATTTCTTCTAGTTCTTGGTGTGTGGCTGTTCCTGCATTTAACTTGTTTTTTATTGAGTTTAATTTTATCTGCACTGACCCTAGTTTTTCTATTGCATATTCTATTGCATTTAATGTTTGAGTATCTCCTTTTGACTGATAAACTATTTTTAGTTTCTCAAGTTTTTCGCCAATAAAGCCTATGCTTTCTTCTGTTTTATTCAGTTTTTCTGCAAGGTCAGTCATTTCTTCTGGAGTCATTTCTTTTATTTTTCCTGCCCTTATTGGTTCATCAAATTCCATTAAACATCTTGGCTGATTTTCAATTAACATAAATTCTCCGCCGTCTTTTTGGCATTGAATTGCTTGTGCTTTAATTGGATCATGTCCATATTTTTCTTCTATTTTTTCATTGTATTGTTCTTTGAATTTTTCGTTAACACACATTATTGAAGTGCATCCTTTATCGTCAGTGAATTCTTCTATTTTAGATTTACAGTTTGATTTAATTGAATCTAATTCTTTTGGCGTAGGACAAGTTACTCCGACAAATCCTTCTTTTCCTTCTTTAATGCAAGTTGGCTTTCCGTTAATCATTTCAAATTTTCCTTGGCATGAGTCAATTTCTTCTTTTATATCAAATTCTTGAAATTCTGGTTCGCTTGCTTCAAAATCACATTGCATTTGGCTCATTCCAGTTCCTGTTTCAACTGCAACACATCCTTCAGGAACTTCTTGCCCTCCAAAATCTTTTGGTGGTTCTTCAAAAGGCGGCTCTTCTTGGGGAGGCATTTGAGGTTGATCTTGAGGTGGTTCTAGAGGAGGCTCATTTTGTGGTGGTTCAATTTGTGGTTCTGGTGCCGGCGGCTCTGGCGGTGGTTCTATTGGTGCTCCTTCTTCTCCTTCAAATAAAATTAAAGCTTTATCTGCATTAATTAATGGAAGCAATGTTATTACAATAAACAATAAATATAAAGGAAGTTTTTTGTTCATCAATTTTATTAAGCATTTCCTTATTTATATATTTTACGGTTTTGGTTTTTGATGCAACTTTTTCTAAAAGTTTTTGCGGGAGTCCGATAGCGGTCAATTCGGCTGGCTTGAGGGGCCAGTGACTTAGTGTCTTCGAGAGTTCGAATCTCTCCTCCCGCATAAACGTTTCGCCGTTTAAGCACGAGGTCCAGCATAAAGCTGGACTAGCACGGCTTTATGCCGTGCGCGGGTGCCAGCTGACAGTGACAGATGTTCAAATCCTTCACTCCGCATTCTCAATTTAATAAAGAGTTTTTTCAATTTTTCTTGAGTTCTTCTTCAACTAATTTTCTTGTGCTTGGATACTCTGTTTTTTCTTTTGAGGGAACGCTGCTTTTTCCTCTTTCAATAACTGCTCCTTTGTCAATCAAATAATTAACTATTTTTCTTGCTTTTCTTTCATTTATTTCAAAGCCTCTTTTACCCATTTCCTTAACTATGTCTTTGATTTTTCTTCTTGGATTTCTTTTAAGAATTTCGTTTACTGCAATGCTTTCATCAAGTCTGATTTTTTCCAGTTGCAATAAGCGTGCATTAACTTCTGAAAGAGTCTGCATATCTGCTTCAAATGCAAGCAGTTTTCCGTTAAAATTTAATACAACATTGTCCATTCTTTTTTTGCTTTGTGCAGTTCTAATTCTCGACTCCAGCTTTCCTATTTTTTTAGGGTGTTCTTCATTTACTCTTTCCTTTTTTGTTTTAGACTTTTCTATTTTTCTAACCTGAATTTCCATGAATCTTTCATAATCTTCTGCATCTGACTCTTTGTTAGCTATTTTTTTTCCTGTCTTCATTAATGTATTCGCATATGTTTTATTAGCTTCTACGATTTCTGCTTTCAATGATTTTATTTTTGTTCTTGTTTCTTTTTTTTGCCTTATTCTTGTTTCTATGAGTTTCTTTAGTTTCCTTAAAACTTTTTTGGTTTTAATTAAGCCAATTCTGCCATAATAAATTTGAATTCTTTTTCTTCTTATTTGTTTTGGTTTTTGAGGCAAATAAGTGCCTGTTTGCCTGAAATAACCTATTCTTTCTGTTTGTCTTCTTTTTCTTATAGCGGGCATAAATTTTCCTCAATAAAATAAAATAAATAACAAGTAAAAAGCTTTTCTGTTTGATTAAAGGATTTCTATGTCTTTATTCTGGAATTTTTTCAGCCTTTCTTTTAGTGAATCAGGTTTTGGTTCCTGCTGTATTATTATTTGAGATGAGCCAGTTGACTGCACTGCTGAATTATTATGCATTTTTTTTGAGGTAACAAAAGAATTAATTACATCAATTGAATCTTCTTTCATGTTTCCAGAATAACTGCATTTCTTGCATTGTAATGCGTTTTGAATACTTTTAAGTTGTATTGAACCGCATTCAGGGCAATACTTGAATTTCATTTTTTCTCACAACAAAAGACTGTAATAATAAAAACTTCATCATATTTAAAAGTAACTGCTTTTATTGTTTTTTTGCAGTTTTTTTCTTATTTTTTCAGCAAATCGCTTAATCCGAATTTTTTTGTTTTTTTGGGAATCATTTCAGCTGAATCTTCTTCTTGAAGTGCAAAATCTATTTTTTCATTTCTTTTTTCTTCTTTTGCTTTGTCTTCTAATGCTTCTTCAAAAATCATGTCGCTGTTTCCTTTTATTTTATACAATTGAAATAATGCAATTAATACAAGCAATACAATCAAAAAAACCACTCCATACCATGCATGAGAAACAGAAAAATTGTAGAAGCCTGTGGCAAAATTTTCTTTTTGGGAATTTCCGGAATCTATTGTTTCAGTTGTCTGTGTTTCTCCTGAAAAAACAGTTTTTTTGATTTCCAAAAGCTTTTCTTGTGCTTTTTTTTCTTCTTTTGCTGCCAGCTCTTTTAGTGAACTTAATTCAGAAAGAGAATCTTCCAGTGATTTTATTTCCTGTTCTAACACTGCTGTTTTGTCTTCTAAGTTTTGTTCAGTTGAATTCTTTAATGCGTCTAATTCTTCTTTGTCTTTGTTTATTTTGTCTATCATTGTGTTCATTAATAAGTCAACTTCTTCTCTTGGAATGCTTTCAGGTATTTTTTGTAATGCAGTTATTGTGTCAACTGCATTTAATTCAAATTCTTTTTCTTCAATTAAGCTTTCTCCGTTAAAAGTTTTTGTTTTGATTTTATGTGTTCCTTCTTCTATTCCAAAATATGAAACATACAAAGTCAATCCAGTGTTATCTTCTGGAACCTTGTCAAAAACAAATGTCTTTAACACAAAATCTTCTTGTATTATTGGCTGTTTGTCATTGAATGCAGTTACAATAAATAATTCATCAAAATACACTTCTGTTTTAGTAAAAGAATTGCTTGGATTTAATTCAACACTAAAACTCCAGTTAATGTTTGCAGGAATTTCTGTTGCAGAATTAATCTGGACTGCATTCACAGCCACAGCCAGCATTACTAAAAACAAAAGGCTTAATTTCTTCATTTCTTTCACCTGAAAATATAATGGTTTTCTGTCTTAATAATAGTTTTTGTTTTGCTTTCTTATTTAAATCATTTTGCTTTACTTTTTTTTCATGAAAGCCTTAATTCCTTTTGTGGGCTCGGCTGAAACAATAAAGCTGGCTGAAATAGTCAAAGAAGAATTAGAGAAAAAAAATTTTTCTGTTCAGCTGTCAGAGGTCATTAAACACAAAAAAAAAGGAAAAAGCAAGTTATCCAGAATAAAATCTGGTGTAACAGACTGGAAAGCTTTTGATTTAGTTGTATTAGGTTTTCCTGTAATAGGAATTTCTTCTTCTCATTTAATGAACGATTACTTAAAGCAGTGCGTTAACATTAAAGGAAAAAAAACAGCAATTTTTATTTCTTGTATTGGCTTGCATGGGAACGCATTAAAAAAAGCTTCAAGCATTGTTTCATTTCATGGAGGAAAAGTAAAAGATTCAATTGTGATTTCTTCTTTTTTGGGTTTAAACGAAAAAAAACAGGAGCAGGCAAGAGAATTCATTAAAAACCTGTGAAAGATTTAAATACTTCTTTTGCGTTTTCTTTTTTTGGGGGTTTTTGCATAAGGCTGGCGGGAACAGAAATCAACGGAAACACTAAAACCAATTTAATGCATTTATATACTTTCAATGAATTAAACAAAATGCATGTAAAACAAGAATTAAACCTTAAACGCATTTGCCCTGAACAAACTGTTTTAATTCACTCTAAAACCAATTCTTTTTGTTCTAATGAAGGAAAATTTGATTTTTTGGTTGAAACAAAAGACAACAAATTAATTGGCATGGAAGTTTTAACAAGGCCAAGCAAAGGAAAAATGAAAAACAAATTACGTTATGCAAACGAAGCAGATGAATTCATTTTTGTTTTGCCTTTTAATTCAATGGAATTTTACAGGAAACCAGAAAAAGTTTTCCACAAAAAAGCAAAACTCAAGTTTTTCGGAAAAGAATTCAATAAAAAAAACTTGTTTGTCTGGCTGTTGGATTTAAGCAAAGGAAAATTCACTGAAAAAAAAGCTTTCAGCAAAATCTTTAATGTTAAATGAACTGAATTATTTTTTAATTCTTTGTCTTATTAGTTATTATTTGCGGGGCCTGTAGCCTAGTGGATAAGGCATCAGCCTTCTAAACTTTTTTCGCAAAAAAGTTTAATCAAAAAAACCTTTTTAGAAAAAAGGTTTAACAAAAAACAACTTTTAAAAAAGTTGTGTCAAAAAGGTTTTCGCTTTGCGAAAACTATTGGTTTTTTTGATTGGAAAAATTGTTAAGATAGCTGAGGATCGGGGGTTCGAATCCTCCCAGGCCCGTCGCGGCTCAATCCGCGAGCGCTTGTGCACTATCTTCGCCTTAGACTTGATAGAGCTGTAACATATTTTTCTTTTTTCGTTGATTAGCGAATGAAAAGATTTAAATCTGTTTGATGTGTAGTTATTTAGGTGAACTTATGGAAAAAAAGGTTTTTACTGTTGTAATTGAAAGAGATGAAGAAGGATGGCTTGTTGCTGATGTTCCTGAATTGCAGGGATGCCATACTCAGGCAAAGTCAATGGATCAACTAATTGAGAGAGTAAAAGAAGTAATTGAGTTATGTTTAGAGGACTTAGAGGAAGAAAAAGAAGAAATCCCTAAGAGTTCTTTTGTTGGCATTCAAAGAATTGAGGTGTAAAACTTGCCTTTGCAGGTTACATCAAAAAAACTAATTAAAGTATTACAAAAATTAGGTTTTGAGCAGACGAGAATCAGAGGAAGCCATCACAGATTTGCCCATCCTGACGGAAGAAAAACTTCTGTTCCAATTCATGGAAATGAATCAATTGGTTCGGGAATACTCAACAGCATAATCAAGAAAGACCTGAAAATGAACAAAAAGGAATTTCTTGAATTGCTGGAAAGATAATTTATGACTACAGTATTAAAATAAAAAGTAGTTATAATAAACATTTGAGAATCCTCCCAGGCCCGTCGCGATTCCGCTCGCGAGTGACGGCGCACGGCATTCACTTCGTTCAGCCGAGCTGTTATATTCTAATAATCTTATTTTCTTATTTTCCGAAAAACTTATTAAGCCTTTTGTTTATTGTTTTTATTGAGGTGGTGTTTTTGGGCGAAGTTGAATTAACCAGAATGTCTTCAAGAGGTCAGATTGTTATCCCGCAGGACATTAGAGAAGAAATGGAGCTGGAAGAAGGAGAAGCTTTTGCTGTTTTTGGAAGCAAGGACAGTCTGCTTTTGAAGAGGATTAAAACTCCTTCATAAGAGGAAATGCTGAAAAAATTTGAAGAATTGGTTTCAAAAGGGCAGAAAAAAGCCAAAAAACTTGGAATAAAAGAAAAAGATGTTTCAAAGCTGATTCATAAAGGAAGAGGCATTAAAGAATGAAGAAAGCAGTTGTTGACACAAATATTTTGGTTTCTGCTTCTTTTTGGAAAGGAAATCCTTTCAGAGTAATGAGGTTAGCTTTTGAAGGAAAAATTGAAGTTTTCACTTCAACTGAAATTTTACTGGAATATTCAAAAGTTTTGAAGAGAGACTTTAAGCTGAATGAAACTGAAGTTCAGGAAAGAATCGATGTTTTTGTTTCAGCTTTGAAATTGGTTAAGCCAAAAAATAAAATTAATTTGATTAAAGATGATCCAGACGACAACAAGGTTTTAGAGGCAGCTTTTGAAGCTGATGCAGATTATATTGTCAGCGGAGACAAACACTTGCTTAAATTAAAAGAGTTTAATAAAATGAAAATTGTTAAGCCGAAAGAATTTTTAGAAAGAATAAAATGAGCTGCTTTTTTGTATCAAAAATTCAAGCCAAAGCCTGTTAGAAAAATTAAATAAAAAATTTAGTCTTCTTTTATTCTCGGATAAATTAAAGTAAAAGCAACCATTAATCCTGCAGGAACCAGCAATAAAAGCATTTGTGGAATCAGGAATGAAATAGGAGAACCTCTAACTAAAATTGAAGTCACTAATTCTGTTGCAACAGTTAATGGAAGCACTTCACTAAAGCTTTTCACAAAAGAAGGCATAAAAGAAGTTGGAAGAATCATTCCGCTTAAGAAAATCAATGGAACGCTTACAAGCAGAGAAGACAAAACTGCAGTTGACTGAGTCTTAGTAAAGTTTGTAAGGAATAATCCAATTGAAATAAAAGAAAAAGCAATAATAAGCAAAACCAAAAACAAGTCTAAAGCGCTTCCGTAAACTATTACTCCAAATCCAATAAATGCCACTAAAAGAATAATTAATGCTTCAAATAAAGCAAAAACCATTTGGCCTAGCATTTTTCCTGCAATCCAGGTGAAACGCATTGTAGGGCTTAATTTTGCCCTTAATTCTACTCCCTGATTTTTTTCCAGAATGATTGAAATGCTTGTTAAAAGAAGTGAAGTTAAAAGCAATACTATTGCTATTGCCATTGGAGTTATAACTGAAACTTCAGTTGAAGCAAA
>Ga0180009_10006738_pt1 | contig 11941 bp, 9 predicted proteins | sample OS_PC_MetaG_FD_123537 | JGI IMG/M metagenome (GOLD analysis project Ga0180009, IMG submission 123537) | Groundwater microbial communities from the Aspo Hard Rock Laboratory (HRL) deep subsurface site, Sweden - OS_PC_MetaG | ecosystem: Environmental > Aquatic > Deep subsurface > Groundwater...
TGACTGAGAGTATCAGCCTTAACTTTGGTACCGTCATCGACAGCCCAAACAGATGTCAGGCCGGCTAGTGCCGAAGGAGCTGATAGCGTAAAATAAAAAGTCGCTACCGTTAAAAATAGCAACCCCATTAAAACTGGCAACAAATAACGCCAAGTGCGATCCACTAATGTCGCCATAGTTTTTATTGCTAATTACTTAAATTATTTACGGCTGCTAAAATATAATTCTGATTAAGGCTCGCTGTTTTTTTTATTATAACACTAATAGATCTATTTCCGAAACTTTAAATATTTCAGTGTTACTGCTCTCCCCCTGCTGAAATTATTTCCGCTAATTTACGTCGTTCTGCTAGCCATGTTTCACCATTTTCCGGCCAGGATACTGCTTGTTCATAATCTTTTTCATCCAACACTTTAGGTATCAAAGTATCTAACATCGTCTGGTGTTGCGACTGATGGCTAGAAGAAATTAAAGAAAGATAAGCTGCATCTTGAATGCCCCGCCGCCAGTTTTTTAAACGAATGCTTGGTAAAGGCCCCATAAAACCACGACTCTCGGCGGAAAATTCTCGATCAGTCCCTGGATACATTAAAACTCCATCACCATGAACTACGTCCGTACCATTACCAAACGTCGGGTCTTGGAAAACATTAACCTGCCCTTTGCCTCCCTGATAATCATTATAATAAGTTGACTCCCAATAAAACCAACGCGGGATATTGTACTTATACTGAATTAAAGCATTAACGCGGGGGGAAATCGCCACGTCATCAATAGCAAAAGTGCCTGAGAACGGTCGGGTGCCATTATAGATCCAGACTTTCTTGCCAGCCGCCTGACCCTGATTATACTCGTCGACCGAAAAATTCTCGGCCAAGGTGCAAAAAATATCGACATTTTCTAAGCCAGTCGAATAATTGGCAGTCACAAACGACCATACCGGTTTGGCAGCAGCGGCAATTGTATTAATTTGGGCATAATCTTCAGAATCTGGCTCGTCCCAAGTATAGAGAAAATAATTAGCGGAAGGAGCATTGCTACTAAACCAGTCAGACCAGACACTAGGCTGATCGTCATTTAATGTACCGCCATAGGTAGAAATCGAGTACACATCTTGACCTTTCCCTTCACCCCAACCATAATAACCATTACTGCTAGAAAAAGTTTTTCCCTGCATCCGATCCTTGAGAAAATCATTGGGAGAATTATCAGAACCAATAATCCCCGTGATTTGGTGACGACGCAGTAACTTATAATGCCGTTCTTGGATCTGGCGCAACTGGTCAGCGCTAACATCCCAAGGATCCTTATAGTAACGACCTAAACAAGTATCACCATCGTCACAGGAAAAATAAAGCATTGTGTCCACAGCTGATTCATTCGGCAAGGTTGCATCAAGTACTGTTAGTTCAACGGGCAATTGACAACTAGGTAAACTACAGGCCTGTCCGTTGATTTCGACATTAATGGTGCCTTGATGAACACCCGCTTCAGTAGATTCCGGAATGTAAACATCAACCCATATTCCCTGGTTGTGATTAGCCGGTACGGTAAAATTGTTATCGATAATATTAAGCGGCACCAAGGCGTCGGGAACCGAACCTGTTAAATCGGCGGGGACTTCCGGTCCATCAGTTTCCCACACTAGGCCATGAGAGCGTTTTTTAATATCATGATAAATCTGCTGAAACAGCTCTATATTACGCCCTTGAAAATAAGAATCCGGATCATTACTCACTGAATCATTCTGGATCGTTCCGATTTGATCAAGTTTGACACTGACATTTTCAGTCTTACCTTTCCCTCCTTCCAGAATTAACTGAAAAGCAACTGTTTCATTGCGGACACCAAAAATCTCAATTTTGTTGCCAGCGAAAATGCCATTTTCAGTTTTCAGCGAATGATTAAGCGCGTCCGCCTTAATTTTAGTGCCGTCATCAACTGCCCAAATCGAAACCAAGCCGGGTGAACCAGAAGAAGTAAACAAGCTGAAATAAAGAGCGACGGCGATAACCACTAATATCACCGCGGCCACCACCAGCCAGCACCATAGCTGTTTGAATTTTACCACCATGTCGATTTTGTTATTTTTTATTTACGCAGTAAGCGGATGACAAGCAAATAAGGGATAAAACCCTTTATGTCTGCTCGGAACTGAATATTTTAACCCGCAAATAATTATCAGCCACGCCTTGCCGATAGTCACCCTTTTTTCAAATAGTACTTTAAACTCCTAGTAAGCAATCTACTGAACGGGTTTATTTTTTACTGCCAAATTATCCCGCATCATCTTCGCCACTCCCAGAGCCGTGCTCTGGCAAGTGCGTTGCCGCTCAACTGGCACACCAGATATCTCTGCTTGGATACCAGCGAGATGTTTGTACTTAGTAATCCCCCCATCCACCACAATTTTATCCGGCTTGAGCGGTAATTGTTGGATATATTTATCTACTTTTTTAGCTAGGCTAGTAATCACTTCACGTAGTTCTTTAGGTTTGTCTAATACAGCATCAACTTTTCGAGCTGATGATTCTACTTTTCCTTCAACGGCATAAATAGGTTTGTCTTTACTAGCCAGCAACATGGTGAAAAACGGCTGATGGACTGCGAATTTGGTTCCTATTTGCTGTGCCAGAAAGGTACCAGTACCGTAAGTGATTTTGGTTGTGCCATCGTCGGCTCCAGCCGCATAAGTACTAGCCTGTTGGTCACCGCAGACTGCTAAAATTGGTAACTTTTCACCCAGAATGTCTTTTTTAATTTCACCATATTGATGGGCTGACGGTTTGACCTCCGGCAACATCGTCACCGGGATATTAAAAATGCTGGCTAATTCCCCGTCCCACTGCAAGCGACGGACATTGTATAAAAGTGTCCGAGAAGCGTTGGTGGAATCAGTCAAATGTTCATTGCTTGCTAACCAATTTGCTAAAACCCAACTGTCGACAGTGCCGAAAGCTAGTCTGTCTTGCTGGGACAATTTTTGTGCCTGGGCAACATTTTCCAGTAGCCACCATATTTTGGAAGCGGAAAAATAAGGATCAAGGCAGAGACCTGTTTTGTCGGAAATTAATTGATTGTACTTCACTTTGAGACCGTCGCAAAATTTGACTGTCCGCTTATCCTCCCAAACAATTGCGTTGTAGATTGGTCTTCTGGTTTCTTTATCCCACAAAATTGTGGTCTCACGCTGGTTGGTAATCCCAAGACCTGCCAGATCAGAAACGGCCAGACCGCTTGACTGAACAGCTTCGCTTAAAACTAATTGTGAGGCGGAGAGTAGCTGATCTGGCTTTTGCTCAACCCAATTCGCCCGAGGGGTAAGTCTAGTCAAAGGCCGATAAGCTTCAGCGAGAATTTCTAGCCGGCTATCAAGAACCAAGGCTTTGATACCGGTAGTACCAATGTCGAGAACTAAAAAATTATTTTGAGAAGATCTTGACATTGGAGTTTTTTTTATAAAAATTATCCCTTAAACCGCTCTTTTCCTAATTCAATTAACTTTTCAACCAAATCCAACGGCATTAACGATAATTCTTCTTGTAAGGCTTGATGAAATAATACAGTCGAAGGAGTCAAAGCTGGCAAGGTATTGACTTCAATAATAATTAACTCACCTGTTTTGACATTCATAAAAGCATCGATCCGGGCATAACCTTCAATTCCTAGTTTTTCCGCTATCTCCTCGGCTCGCTTTTTGGCAGTAGCGACGGCTGACTCAGTTACATATTGACCGGGTGGCGGGGTAAGATTAATGCCCGTTCCCCCCATAAATTTCTCCTCCAAACTAAGCACTTGAGAATTAACAATCGTCTGACTAGGATTGAAGGCATGGATACTTTCACGATGACCAAACATGCCAATTGTCACTTCGATAATATCACTAACCGACTGCCACTGGATTTCTAGATTTCTTAAATTAACTTTATCAGTCAAAATGCATTCCTCAATCAAAACCTCTGTTAAGGGCTCGCCCGACAGCTCAATTTGTTCCTGCCCCGAACTGATCTCACCGGCCAAAATATACAAAGCATCACTACCCAAATATTCGATTGCCTTATCCAATTCTTCTCTATTATCAACCCTTACCACTCCAGCCGAACAGCCATCATCTCGCGGTTTAATAATCAAGGGGAAGTCTAGCTTTTTGTCTTCTAGGACACGCGTTAGAACTTTCTGCGGTTGATTAACGTCAACTATAATTTTATGTGCCGTTCGCACTCCGGGCAATTTTGCCCGGGTAACCTCTTGACCAGTCTCATATTTGTCCATACACAAATGAGAACAATTAGCTCCCGGACCATTATAAGGTAATTTAAGATTGTTCAGCTTCTTTTGTAAAGTGCCATCCTCACCTTCCCCTCCATGGAGACCAAGAAATAAGAAATTATACTTCTCTGCTATCTTCTCCAGGGTCAATAACTCCGGCACAAACAAAGGCTCGGCTATCTCACCAGCTCCAATCCCCAGCTGAGACAAAATCTTTTTTTGCCAACTATTAATGGATCCTATAAAATCCACATCGTGCAACAAATCTATTTTTTCTTCTATTTCTTCCGCGGTGTGGTGCAAACACAAGAAATGAGGGATGCGAAATATTTTGTCGTCTGCTGATAAAAACAAGGGAATTGGTTTATACGCTTGCGAAGATTTAAGCTTCATATAAACATTGGTGCCACTGATAACTGACACTTGCCGCTCAGCTGTTTTACCGCCAAAAATAACCGGAATCATCTCTCGCTTCTCCGCAGCGGCTGCTGTAACTTTCTTGTTAATTATATAATCTAAAAGCTGACGGTGATTAAGCCCCAAAGCAGCTGCCTGCTGAAAAAGAAAACTATTTTGCTCCATCCCACTAACCGCATTAATATCGCTCAACCAAATCGTGCCGTCATCTAATAACCATCCATCGATACGGGCGAAATCTTTCATCCCTAGAATCTGAAAGGCGCGAGTTGACTCTTCCCTGATTTTGGCAATCTCCTTTTGATTAAAGCGAGCGGGAGTATGATAGCGAATCTCGGTGGTCGGTAAATATTTTTTACGATAACTAAAAAAACGATCAAAATTAACATTGACTCGAGAAAATTCAATCTCGGTGGGCAACAAAGCAACCGACCCACCCCGGTCATTATCCAGCACAATAATAGTAAACTCCCGATCTTCGCATAGGGGCTCGATGATAGCTTCTTCTTCTATCTGCCAGACCTTTTCTAGAGCTCCATTAATATCAGTTATATTTTTAATGTACTCAATGCCAATACTAGACCCACCGTGTAGAGGTTTGGCAACATACTTACCCAGGGGCAAGTCAGGCACTGTTTCGCCCTTTTTGACTACCCAGCTTGGCTTCGTATGAAAGCCGTGTTTAGCTAATATTTGCTGACATTTATATTTATCACTGGTGTCACGACAACTGACTGGAGGCGAGCCGACATATTTGACACCATACTCTTCCAGTAACGATTGTAGCTGACCATCCTCACCAAAAAGACCGTGAATAGCCGGAAAAACTAAGTCAATTTTTTTTAGTCTCTCTCCTAGCTCCTTTCCGCTCAGAGCCTGACCCCCATGTTTAAGCTTATAGTCAAAATCTAGCGGGGTGTTGGAATAAACCTCACCCGGCGTGATCTCATAAGCTTCAAGTTTAGGATTAAAATAGAAGAGAGATAATTCATACTTATCCTGATCTAAATTATCATAAAGCGAACGGGCGGAATTAAGAGAAATCCCTCGCTCGTCAGTTATTCCTCCACAAATAATGGCTACTTTTTTCTTAGGCATCGCTATAATTTATGACCTAGTTTATTCTTCTTTGTTTCCAAATATTTCCGGTTGTACTTATTCGCTTTCACCCGCAAGGGCACTATCTGGCTGATCTTTAATCCATATCCTTCTAATCCTATCACTTTCCGCGGATTATTTGTCATTAATTTAATGGAGGATAATCCCAAATCGGCTAAAATTTGCGCGCCAATGCCATAATCGCGCAGATCGTCTTCATAGCCTAACTTCCGATTAGCCTCTACTGTATCCAAACCTTTATCTTGTAGGCCATAAGCTTTCAGCTTAGCTGCTAATCCAATCCCCCGCCCTTCCTGGCGCATGTATAAGATTACTCCTTGACCCGCACGCTGGATCTTTTTCATGGCCAAGACAAGCTGCTCACCACAATCACAACGCCGAGAGAAAAAAATATCGCCCGTTAAGCACTCCGAATGTACCCGCGCCAGCACGTCTTTTTTACCTTTTATTTCCCCTTTGATCAAGGCTAAATGTAAATAGTCATCAATATCGGACTCATATACTCTGAGCTCATATTTACCATAATCAGTGGGTAGTTTTGTTTTAGCAACCTGCCTGATTAGTTTCTCTCGTCGCTGGCGATATTTAATTAGATCAGCGATCGAGATAATTTTTAAATTATGGTTAAGTGCAAATTTCTTTAATTGAGAAAGACGAGCCATTGTGCCATCTTTGTTCATAATTTCGCAGATAACACCTGCGGGATATAAACCGGCTAAGCGAGCTAGATCTACCGCTGCCTCCGTATGTCCCGCTCGCTCTAAAACTCCTCCCGCTCTAGCCTGCAAAGGAAAAATATGCCCGGGTCGGGAAAAATCACTGGCCTGGACACGAGGGCTAATCAAGGTTTTAATCGTTTTAGCTCGATCAGCGGCCGAAATTCCGGTAGTAGTCCCTTTTTTAGCATCAACAGAAACAGTAAAGCCAGTCTCATGGGCATCTTCATTGACTGGAGTCATCGGTTGAATATCAAGTTGGGCTAGCCTACCCGCCTCCAGAGGGACACAAATTAACCCCCGTCCTTCAGTGGCCATAAAATTAACGGCGGCGGCATTAACTTTAGTAGCCGCAATAATCAAATCACCTTCATTTTCCCGCTCTTCATCATCAACCACAACTACAAATTTTCCTTGCTTAAGATCAACTAACGCTTGTTCAATACTATTTAGCATAGCCAGTTACTAAGATATTATTTTCTAACTTTTTAACTTTGATATCATCTAGCTTCACAATTTTAGCAAGCTCACCCGTAATTGACAATTGGCCAGCACCAAATAATTCCGGACTGATAAAAACATGAACTTTGTCTACTAATCTGGCATTAAGAAAAGACGTTATTACTTCCTGGCCTCCTTCGACTAAGATACTGGTAATATTTAATTTTCCTAATTCTTTTAATAAATCCTTAAGGACAAATTTTCCTCGGCTGATTTTTGCTGGTAGGATTTTTACTCCTCGCTTTTCTAATTGGGATATTCTAAGTGATTTCAGGCCAATTTTTGTGACAATGATCGTGCCCGGTCGAATAGCTTTAGCTCGAGATGAAACTCGTAAATTAGGATCCAAAATAATCGGGGTTATCTTTTTGGCCCGGCCTTTTCTGAGTCGCACATTTAGCCGCGGATTATCCTTGATCACGGTATTTATCCCCACCAAAATTCCATCTACATTATTCCGGATTTGATGAACGAGGGTGAGTGATTTTTTATTAGTAATATATTTCTGCCGGGGATGAGTGATACGCCCATCCAGACTCATGCCAACTTTCAAAATAACAAACGGCAGGCCTGTCTGCATAAATTTAATAAAAGGATATTTAAGCTCGCTGGCTTCTTTTTTCATCAAGCCCGTCTCTACTTTGATGCCCTGTCGGCGCAATTTACTTATCCCCCGTCCACTTACCAGAGGATTAGGATCCTTGGCCAAAGCTACCACTACCCGGCTTATCCCCCGCTTAATAATCTCGTCAACGCAGGGGGATGTCTGACCTTGGTGACAACAAGGCTCGAGAGTAACATACAAAGTTGATCCGGGAATTTTCGCGTGATAACCCCGCCGGACAGCATTCTTAATAGTATTAACCTCGGCGTGAGCGCCGCCGTAGCGCTGATGATAACCTTCACCGATGATTCCACCATTTCGCACTAAAACAGCGCCTACTAGGGGATTTGGTGAGACCTGGCCTTCACCACGCCGGGCTAGCATCAAAGCTCGCCGCATAAATTGCTTATCTTGTTGAGTAAATTTTACGCTCATATGAGCTTAGACTAGCCAAAACTGACAAAAAAGCAAGGTTTTTAGGCCTTGCTTTGATAAAACTTCTCTTTAATAGGCTAACTGACCTTATTAAAAACATAGGTAGCTGATGGACCGTCGATAGTAGTTATTGTCAATATTGACCCTTCGCCACTTATCGTATACCCATAGCGCACGCAGGGACCACTAGGAAAGTTACCATCACAAGAGCTGGCGGTCTTCCCTTGACCTAATGGATTAGAGGGAACAGTCGAAGTAACTTCTGTACCAGCCGGTCCTTCATCGCAAGTAACTTTGATACCTTCTGGGTCTAAATTGGCATCACGATCAACTTCTAAAAATAGATTAACCGAATCGTCATCATTAATCTTGAAGGTTACATGATAACTGCCAGTATTATTGCCACTGGCCTTACATTGTTCCGAAGCAGCACCAGCCGAAGTATTAACAGTCACTTTCTCCAGCTTTTCCGAACTATAGTCCTCCATGTAACTTTTACCAGAATAAAAAGTTAAAGTCCTACCTTCTTCTAAACGCAACGATGACCCGACCACTGTCTGACTCTTTAACTTCCAGGTGCCTAAGAGAGCCGAATCAATACCACCACAAACTACCGTTCCGTGAGGAGTGGTGGTGCTAGATCCGGTATCGGCACACAATTGATCAAAATCAAAATCTTCGTCAGTAGTTTCAGTTGCTTCATCACTAGTTGAATTGTCTTCTGTTGAACTGTCCTCATTACAGCTAGCACCAGTAAATACAACTAGAGCTAGCACTAGAACTAGCGCTGGCAGCATAATTTTCATTGTTTGTTTCATGTTTTTGGTTATTTTTTAACTAGTTAAAATTATAACACACCCGACGAATATTGGCCAAAAAGTTACTCTCAATTCTTGACAGATTCTAATTTTTATTTGTATACTGTAGGCAGTTATGAATTACCAGATATCACAAGCTAAGAAGGCAAGAAATTACTCACTCAACCCGTGGGACTTCTTTGCTGTGTTTAGATAACAACGATTTAAACTAGAACGAAAAGAACGCCTCCCTAACGGGGAGCGTTTTTTATTTTGCCCTTTTGCCCTTTTACAAGGAGTATACAATGCCCGAAGAAGTTGTCACAGTTAGAGATATTAATCCTGAAGTCTTACAACCACCTTATGCTCTACAGTTGGCACGGGGAGTAAGTGCTCTTTACCTACGCAATGGAGCTCGGACTTTCGGTTTTCACGCTGCTCCTCCTGATCAAGGCAGTCATTTCCTAACTGCCATTATCGACGAGACCTCCCCGCTGTCCAGCGACCCGGCAGAAAAACTAATTGTGCAAGGTGGAGCTCAATACGGCTGTTCAGTTCGAATCTGTCCCTTCTGCATCTACCGTGATCTGCCCTACCACCGCAATCTCTCTGTCGACGAGATGGTTGACTTGTTCCGCCTGGCTCTCTTCCTGCACGCTCGTCGGTACGACCATATCCACGATCAACGCCAACTAGTCCTCAAATTCACTGACAACGGCGAGCCCCTGGAAAATCCCGCCCTGATTGCCGCTTTGGACAAATTACTGGCTCTTTTCGGTAAGAAGGATAAAGTCCTCTTTCTGAAAGTGAGCACGGTCGGTAAAAGTTCAGCTCGATCACGAGCAACTTTCCAATACCTGTGCCAATGGCAAAAACAGAACTTTCACCAAGTCTCAGTCCATCTGCAAATCTCGGTGATACCTGGCGTGCGTGGCTTGGTTAGTCCGACTGAGGCACGGGAACTGGCTGATCAGTGGGTAGAAGCAAACCCACGTGATATGGTCTGTTTCGCACCTGGTCTGGCACATGGTTACGACCAAACCAGTCTCCTAAAGTACTGCCGCGAAATGGCTGGCCTGCGTCAGCATTGCTTTTTCCGGCTATCGGTCATTAAACCCTCTTGCCCAGCGCAAGAAACGATGGTCGTCAGCCGAGAAGAATTGGCGAGAATCAACACAGCTATTGAAGAGATGGGGTTAATGGTAAGCCCTCTGCCTCAAAATAGCCGCTATGATCAGCAGCTACGGTCAGTCGGGACACTGTCACACTTGCCTGGAGATGGCCGTTTCTACGATCCTGCCACCTACCAAGTCTGGGACTGCCAAGAAGGTGGAGCTGACCCTAATACTCCGCTCTAGCCCGTTGATATTTACATTCGGTATCAATTGGGCTTTTTTATTTCTTCAAGGAGGGGTGGGAGTAGTATTATTTAGCTTAATCGCTTAAATACTAATACATACTCCTTAGCTTTTAGAGGATATGAGCAACAAAGCTCGTGTACTGTAAAAGAAGACCGTCTCGGAAGAGACGGTTTTTAAATACAGACGACTTTGACAAGGCTAACCGGAAACGTAACGAACTTGTGCGGAGGATCAAAAAACAGCTAGTACAAGCTGTTTTCTAAAATGCCGATGGCATATTGACATTAAAACTGTATGTGTTTTCTGCACATCGTGGACGACGTTAGAACTATAATTCAGCGGCAGAGTGAGTATGTTTATGTTTCTAATCTGCGTTCGCTAAGATGTATAGCTTTAAGTTAAGGTTATTCTATTGTCCATCCTTCCATAACTCCTTTTCTCGTACCTAATTTAGCAGCCAAATAATGTAATGTATTTTCTGACGATTTGCTAGTACTCGTTGCGTAATTCCCTTTTTTATCATATTCATCCTTAGACATAAACGCAGCTTTAATAACCTTAGCATGGGTTAAGTCGAGATCGTAAGTACCGCTCACTTCATCTTCAAGATCGTATAAGACCTTTATAAGCGGGCAAATACTTTTGTCAAACCGTCCCCTCACATATGTATCGGGAATAATATAATAACCTGGTGCATATTTAGGATCGTCCAAAACCGGTATGGCTATTAGTCTTCCTTCTAAAAATATCCATTTATCTTCATTATTATGTTCCGTGAGTAATTCTTCCTCACTCATTTCCCTAATTGGTTTTTCTTCGATTTTGTCTTCAGGGTTAACTTCTGTAGATACTTCTTGATGTGCCGTCTCAGTTGTAGCTGTCTTTTTAGCTTGCTGGTTGTCACCGCTTTCTTTCAATTCTTCTCCGGCGTAATAATCACCCATACCCTCCTTGAACTTAGCTATCATAATTTTACGAAAACGCTCATCTCCTTCCCGACCTAATTTTTTAGCTAGATCATTAACTGCTTCAGTAGCAAATACTTCTTGGGCAGCTATTTCTGCTTCATAGCCTTCTGCCATATATTTATTATTTATTTATTGTTGTATACGCGAATCTGCTACAATAGTTCACTTTAGAATACTTTTTACATCTTAAAACCTGCAAATCGTGGACGACGTTAGAACTATTATTCAAGGACAGGATGAGTATGTTTATGTGCCTGATTTGCAGCCACAGGTTTAATAATATCATTTTACCTTACCCCTCAACTTACTATATATATTAAAAAATTTCAAGTAAACATCAGCTGGCGTAATAAAAAAAAGTACTTTGCAGTACTTTGTAAAAGATCTACGTCCTGTTTTTTAATCCTTGTAAACCAGAAGGATTGACTTCTCATCTCTGCCATCAGTTGATTCGATGGCCGCGATGGGACGTCCTTCATCGGTTGGCTCATTCTTGAGACACCGCTGCATCTCTTTGTATTGCTCATCATCGAGCTTAACTACGACCCTCACTCCACGGGTCTCGATCGCTATCGTTACTTTCATCTCTTCATCCTCCTGAAAATTCCCCTTGGTTTTCCCAACTACTAACGGGTATACTAACCCTGTTGGAACAAGAGTAGGATAGAATGAAATATATTAATTAACTCTTGTTCTATGATTGCATTTATCAATCAGGTTCCCTCGGAAACTAAAATCAAGAAACAATTAAGAA
>Ga0180009_10006739_pt1 | contig 11940 bp, 9 predicted proteins | sample OS_PC_MetaG_FD_123537 | JGI IMG/M metagenome (GOLD analysis project Ga0180009, IMG submission 123537) | Groundwater microbial communities from the Aspo Hard Rock Laboratory (HRL) deep subsurface site, Sweden - OS_PC_MetaG | ecosystem: Environmental > Aquatic > Deep subsurface > Groundwater...
ATGGGCGACAAGCCGAACTGGGACGGACTACTGGAAGCCTTTCCGGTGCGATTCCACGAACCCTTTTTCAGCAGCTTCGTGACCGACGATCTGGAAAACATGTTTGCGGAGGCAGGGCTCAAGCCAAGCGGGGAAGTTCTGGCGTTCCTGGCGAAGGTTCTGGTGCGGCGGAGGTCGATGAATTGAAAAGCAGGCGGCTTGATAGAGTGTTGAGCTTGCAGTCTTTCCGGGACAGATTCGACGGTCTCCAGAAGAGGTTAATCAAACGCCTTTTCCCGTTAAACTTAGCGGTATCTTTACGCAGACCAATTACCGTTCAACTGGAATGTCCGACGCAACTCATCCACCAATGGGAGAGCTTACGGCGGTGACGTTCGAGAGTTGAAAGGTGCATTTCGTTTTGATGCAAATTGAAACGAACTGGTCCCGGTTCCAGCGTCGATTGCTTGGTGCTGACTTGAACTCTCGGGCAAACTCGAAGAGTTGGATCAGCCAGGCCGATGACAAAGTTCAATCCACAGCGTAATTCAACGGTCGTCGCGGAGTTGAAGCTCCTCAACCCGTGGGTCGACAATACAGACTACGGGGACGACATCGTACAGCTTGCCCGGGCTCTGCTCGGCGATATCGGCCCGATCTCGGAGAAGGCCCATTTCGAGCAGCGTCTTGCAACGATGGGCCGGTTCGCGGCGGGGCGCGCGGCATGGAATTCCTGGTCGCAGAATATGCTTGAGGTGCGCGGTCTCGCAGGAAGCGATCCGGCGCTGGTTGCCGTGTGCGATGCGCTTGCAATCGCCAACTTCTCGGGAACGCGGTTTACCGAGGACGTCGATTTCGCTGCCCTGGTGTTTCCTGGACGTGCCGATTTCTGCGGAAGCGAATTCGAGGCCGACTGCTGGTTCCAGGGCTCGACGTTCTACGGTTCGGCGGTTTTCCGCCAGGTCTCGTTCATGGGGGAAGCCAGTTTCGAGCGGGCAACCTTCTACGGTCTTGCCGATTTTGCGAACTCAGTATTCATGCAGCCGGGGCAATTCCGGCAATCGCAAATCCTCGGGCAAGCAATGTTCGAGTCCATCGATTTTGCGCGCGGCGCATGGTTTACGGACTCCAAGATCAACTCGGCCGAATTCTCCGATGCGCGATTCGGCGACTCGGCGGCGTTCACCAATTGCGAGTTCTCCGGGCCGGCTTCGTTCTCGCGTGCGATGTTTCAGAAAACCTGCGGCTTCGAAGGTGCAAGCTTTCTTGAACTCGTCGATATGAGGGAGGTCGATGTCAATGGGGCGGCGTGGTTCGGAAATGCGAAGTTCAAGACGCTGCCAAAGCTCGAGGACATGTATGTCGCCGGCGGCGGGGATTTCCGCGATATCATGGCTCCGGCATGAGGGCGATGGGCAAGGTGACGCCGCTGTGGCCAGTATAAAGATGAGGCATAGTCAATCGTGTTGAAAGAACCGGAAACAAGGCCGCAGCGGCAGCCGCAGGCGCCGTCGGCGGGTAAGCGCATCCTGGTATCGCTGGAGTCTTTCGAGCAAGTTCGAAGCCTTCTGGTCAAGTTCAATGCGGATTGCGACATCACCTTCGTCGTGATGATCCACGATTCGGATGGGGTCCAGATCGCATCCAGCGTCGATACGACTCCCGTCTTCATCGAGTCCAGCCGCAGGAAGCGGGCCGCCAACAGCAAGTGCATAGAGCTCGTGTCGTGCGAGGATGAGCGCGATCCGGCTATCGAGGAAGCGATTCTGGGTTACTTCGATGGGCTCGAGATTGGCTGCGAGCAAGGCGAGATCGTCTACAAGTCGACGCGGACCGATATCGATCACCGTACTGTGGGGTTCCTCATTTCCCGGCGTGAGCCGGTAGCCGGAACGGACACATCGAACGATGCTCAAGAGGCTCGCGGAAAACCTCGTCCTTTCGAGATCAAGCGGCTGTTCGATGCGCTGGTCTACGTTTCGTTGCAGTACTGCCTGTCGCCGCGCCATTCGGACACGTTCTTCGGGCTCGCTCCCGATCTCTTGTCGCGGGCGGCAGCCCAGCTCTACCTGCAGAAACTTTCCCAGGAAGCGACAGGCCGGATGAATTACGGCCTCTATGAATTGTGCTGCGACCTGGCGGCGGCGCAGTACGAGGGGCGCGCAGGCGCTGGATATATCGTGCTGGCAAAGCGGGGTAGCGCCAATATCAAGCCGAGCATCGAGTTCCGGCGGCCTATCCACCTGTCGCACAATACCGGTGCGCGCAAGCTCATCGAAATGGCTTCCCAGCAGTTCGCGCTCTTGTTCGATGGCGACTACTTCTATGGCTTTGTCGATTTCGACCAGATCCAGGAATGCCACCAGATCCTGTTCAAGGGGCGTGGCATCTGGACCATGCAGCGCGGCGAACAGCTGCTTGGGATGGTCTCCTATGGCACGCCGGTGGAGGTCGACCGGATTCTCACCAAGGACGTTTTCCAGGCGCACGTGAAGAAATGCCTGCCGATGGTCGATGCCGTGGGGCTGGAAACGCTTTGGAACATCGCGACGATCGCAGCAGAGCAGCCGGTTGGGACCAACATCCTGTTCACTCCGGGCGCGCGGCATGAAGCGCAACGGCTGTCTTCGCAATGCATTCCGATCCGTCCGGTGGCGTTGACACCGGAAGTAACGACGCAGCTGACGGCGATCGACGGAACGCTGATCGCCGATGTCGAGGGGAACGTGCATGCGGTCGGCGCGATCATGGACGGGGGCTCGACACCGAGCGGCACCTGGCAGCGCGGCGGACGCTACAACTCGGCTGCCAACTACGTAACCAGCAGCAAGTATCCGTCGATGATCTTCATCGTCTCCCAGGACGGCTATGTCGATATCGTTCCGCCGATGAACCCGAAGGGCGACAAATGGTCCATGAAGCGGTACCTAAAATTGAACTCCACTGCCATCTGATCGGGACGCTGAACGCGGAACTCCTGCGTCGGCTGGAAACCACGGGTGAGCAGCTGCTGGCCGATCCCGAACGGCTGCGGCCGGTGGGGTTCGAAGAAGGTCCGCAGGGGTTCGCGGACTGGCTGGTTCGCGTCGAACACTACAAGAGCGCGGATTGGCGCCGGTATCTCCCGGTCCTCGATCAGCACATGGCAACGCTCTGCCGGCAAGGCGTCGTCTATGCGGAGATGATGATCTCGCCGACGATGTTCTCGCGCGATCTCGCGGAAATGGTCGACCAGTTCGCGGCATTCAGGGAGCGGGCGACGGCGTGTGAGCGCGGGCAAGTGCAGGTCGAGTTCCTGTTCCTCATTCCGCGCAGCCTACCCGACGATCTCATCGACAAGGACATAGCTCGCTGCGTTGCGCTCGCGGAAACCGGCGGGATCTGCGGGATATCCATTGCCGGGCTGGAACGGGACCGTCCGGTGACGCGATTCATGCGCATGTTCGACGCGCTCAAGGAGTGCGGGCTGGGGATAGAGATTCACGCAGGCGAATTGGGTGGACCAGATGAAGTTGCCGAAGCGCTCGATGTCGGGCGTGCCGACAGGATCGGGCACGGCATCGCCGCTTTTCAGGATGACCGTCTCATCGAGCGCCTGCGCGAGGAGAACGTTCACATCGAATTCTGCCCGACCAGCAACCTGAAAATGGGTGCGGTCCGCGACATGGCCTGCCATCCGGTCGGCCGGGCCCGCGATCTTGCAATGAATTTCAGCATCAACACAGACGATCCAGGCGCGTTCGATTGCGACATGGCAAGCGAGTTCGCCCTCGTCGAACAGGCGTTCGGCTTCTCGAAGCGGGATTTTGCAGCCATCGCGAGGAATTCGATGGCTTCTCGGTTCGCGACGAAGTTGCGATATCCGGATTCGACATACGGATGCGCTGCGCCGGATCGCCCGGAGGTCGCACGTGTGCTAACGGAATGCTAATGTTGATCGTGCGATTCGGTGTCAAGGGGTCGCTGTGATCAAGTCTTTTGCAGGTTGCAGACTTTCTTCAAACAGCGTTCGTCGAGTATTGGTGGTGGAAGCCTCCGCATTTCCTGTTTGGGAGTGGTGTCTGGCTGGCAGGGCTTTCGCGATTGAAGGGCCGGTTTAAAGCATCGCTGAGCTAATGTGACGTTTCGACCCCAAGCGGAAACGGTCCGCCAGGAAGAGACGCAGAAAACCGAGGGCGAGACATGGCAAATGTATATTACGAGGCGCTCGACAGCGGTGATCGGGTGTCAAGCAATACGATCTCGTATCACTTCAGCGATGACTATTTTCTCTGGAATTCATATGAGAAAGCGCAGTTTTCGATCGCGCTGTCGCAATGGTCGAACGTTGCCAATATCCACTTCGTGCAGACGGCGAATGCCTCGATTGCGGACTTCATCCTGCATAACGTCGACAACTCGGTGGTTGGGTCAGATACGCTTGGTTCGTTCGAAATGCCGTGGGGCGGCCAGCAGCAAGGTTACTTCAACTACGAGGGCACGGGGTGGGATTACGCCAACGTAAATGGCGGCCTTGAGAAGGGCGGCTACGGATTCGTGACGATCCTGCACGAAGTCGGTCACGGCTTGGGCATGGCTCACACGCACGACCGCATAGGCGGATCCGGGCTCTTTCCGGGAGTCGACAACCAATTCGATAGCGGCAGGTTCGGCCATAACCAGGGCCTCTATACCGTCATGGGATATAATGACGGGCGGCTCGCTGATAATCTGGATCCTGATGTCACTCCCGGTTACGGCTGGTCGGGAGGGCCGATGGCCTTCGACATCCATGCGATCCAGAAGATGTATGGCGCCAACAATAGCTACCGAACAGGAAACGATACCTACCGACTGCCTGAGGGGAATGACGTCGGCACCTTCTACGAAACAATCTGGGATAGCGGTGGACGCGACAGCATCGTCTACGGCGGCGATGAAGAATCGACCATCGATTTGCGTGCTGCGTCTCTACGCAGTGGCGATGCTTATGCCGGGGGAAGGCTTTCCAGCGCGGAGGGGGTCTATGGCGGCTTTACCATAGCCAACGGCGTGATCATCGAAAACGCCACGGGTGGATCGGCGAGAGATGTAATGATCGGCAACCAGGTTCGAAACGTCATCCAGGCCGGTGACGGGAACGATGTGGTCAATGGTCTGGCAGGCAATGATCGCCTTTTCGGCAATAACGGCGATGATAGGCTCAGCGGCGCTGTCGGAATAGATCAACTGTTCGGGCAGGCAGGCAACGACCGGCTTTTCGGGGCGCATGGCAATGACATTCTGGTCGGCGGAAACGATCACGACCAGCTCTTTGGCGGGGCCGGAAACGACGTCCTGAGGGGGCAGTCGGGCAATGACAGGCTGGTGGGCGGCGGCGGCGCCGACCGATTGTTCGCGGGAGGCGGAAACGATGTCCTGCTCGGCGGCGCTGGCAACGATCTCCACGTGTTTAGCAGCGGGATCGATATGGCGGTTTTCGCAGGCCGCTGGGGGTTCGACAGGATCGTCAATTTCACCGTCGGTGAGGATCTTCTGGACTTGAGTAGGGTCGCCGGCCTCAACTCGGTCAGACAGCTTTCCATCAACGACGATGGGGCTGATACCATCGTTTCCTACGGGGGCAGCGGCGTCAGGCTCGTCAATGTCGATCATAACCTCATCGATGATGACGATGTGATCCTCTAGAGTTCGACCGATGCGGCCTATAAGGTCCGAGCACAATTGCGAACGGGGTCACTCTTCCGCATCGTCGAGTTCGTCGTCGTCGTCTCGACCCAACAGAATCTCGGTTCCATCGGTCACGCTTTCGCTCAGGATCGTGCTGTTGATGAAGCGGATCTCGTCGAGATTCTGCACGATCGACTGGATTTGCGCGAACGCACCTCTCAAGTAACCGAACATAAACCGGATCATGATGAATCCGATAAGCAGGTAGATCAGGCGTTCAGAGGTCGCGGGCGTGCTGGCCAGGACAACCACGGCGGTTGCCAGAACGCATCCGGTTACGATAGACAGCGCGGCCTCGGGGATCGATTTGGTGGCTCTGACTACGGAGCGTTGTCTTGCTATATCGTCGGTCAGTTGCAGGATTTGGTCGCGCGTGGATTGCAGCGCTTCGGCGGATGTCTCCTGGCGCTTGTTGGCGATGATGGAACGAAAGAGCAATTTGCGATTTGCATCCGTGACCTTGAGGATTGTATTGGCGGCGCTCGCTCGCCTGCCAGTCACGAGATAGAGCAGCAGCAGCGGCAGCAGCACGACCAGAACGATTGCTATCAGCATCGGCTGGAAGAAGGCGAGGATCACCACGATGATCGCGCAAAGAGTCGTCTGGCCGGGGATCAGCGCCAGGGACAAGCAGCTATTCGCGTAGACGGTGATGGCGCGCTGGGCTGACGCGCGGAAATTTTCCGACCTAAGAAGCCTGTCCAGCGAGGGGTGGTGGAGGCAGCGCTGGTAGAGAACGCGTTCGGCTTCCCCCGACAATGCAACCTGGCTTCTCCTGGCCATGAAGGCGGCAATACCGGCGGTAAGATAGATCGGCAGGATGATGCCCGCGCCGATCCAGGCGACGTCGACTTTCGTGGCGCCTTCAATGGATATTCCCAAGGCTGCGGCGAGCTTGATCGCTTTGCTCCAATCGAACAATACCATCGAGGCGATCTTGAGGGTTCCAGCCAGTGCAAGCAGGTTCATGGCGAGTGAAAATACCGACAGGGCACAGGTCGAAAGATATGCGTAAAAGAGGTTACGGCGCACGAATGCGATCAATTCGCCGATCTGAGTCGCAAAAGCATGGGCGGTCTTGACCCGCCAGGCGGCCAAGTGATCCAAGAGGCGGTGATCTTTCGCGGCGGTGCGAGTCTGCTCGCCTCGACCTGGGGACGTTTCGACACCCGGTGGGACGGCGTCGCTGGTAGCCATGAAGGGATTCCAATCAGATTTCGTCGATGAACTGTTTTTCTATCAGAAACGCGACGATGTCGTCAGCCAGATCTTCTGGTGACTTGGCGCCGCCCGGCAACACTATTTCGGCGGCATCGGGGGCTTCGTAAGGTGAGGATATGCCGGTGAAGTTCTTGATTTCACCAGCTCTCGCCTTTGCATAGAGGCCCTTGGCGTCGCGGGATTCGCAGATTTTCAGGGGCGTGTCGACAAAGATTTCAAGAAACTCTTCGCCTTCGAAGCGTTCGCGGGCAAACCGGCGCTCGGCGCGGAATGGCGAGATGAAGGATACAAGCGTGATGAGGCCGGCATCGACCATGAGCCGGGCAACCTCGGTGACGCGGCGGATATTCTCGACGCGGTCGGCATCAGTGAAGCCCAGGTCCCGGTTGAGGCCGTGGCGGACGTTGTCTCCGTCGAGGAGATAAGTATGTCGCCCCTGCGTGTAGAGACGTTTCTCGAGCAGGTTGGCGACCGTCGATTTTCCCGAACCGGAAAGTCCCGTGAACCACAGGCAGCAGGCCCTTTGATGCTTGAGGGTTGAGCGTGCGCTCTTGTGGATGTCGACAGCCTGCCAATGGACGTTGTGGGCACGGCGCAGCGAAAAGCGGATCATTCCCGCGCCGACGGTCTCATTCGTCACACGGTCGATAAGGATGAAACCGCCGGTCGAGCGGTTGTCATGATAGTGATCGAAGACGATGGGCTTGGTGACAGTGAGATTGCACAGGCCGATCTCGTTCAGCTCCAACTTGCGGTTGGCAATGTGATCGAGGTTCTCGACGTTGAGGGTATGCTTGAGTTCGCTGATCTGGCAGATGGTTGTCTGCTGGCCGCAGCGCAGAATGTAGGGACGGCCCTTGAGGAGGGGTTGCTCACTCATCCAGACGATGTCGGCGGAGAACTGATCGGCGACTTCCGCCCGGTCATTCTTAAGGCAGATGACGTCGCCGCGCGAGATGTCGATCTCATCGGCAAGGGTGAGCATGACGGCGTCGCCGGCCGTGGCTGATTCGAGGTCGCCGTCGGCGGTCACGATGCGGGTAACGATGCTGGAGCGGGCGCCCGGCAGTGCGACGACGTTGTCGCCGGTACGGACAGAACCCGAAGTCAGAGTGCCGGCGTAACCCCGGAAGTCGAGGTCGGGACGGCATACCCACTGCACCGGCATGCGCATGGGAGCGGCTGCCGCAGCGCTCGATACGTCGACGGACTCGAGCTTTTCCAGGAGCGTCGGCCCCTCATACCAGGGCATTCTATCGCTGCGCCTTGAGATGTTGTCACCGTCAAGTGCCGACAGTGGAATTGCGGTGACCTTGGCAATGCCAAGCTCGTCGGCGAAAGCGCGGTAGGCGTTGTCTATTTCGGTGAAACGTTCCTCATCGAAGGCTATCAGGTCCATCTTGTTGACGGCGAGGATGACGTGTTCGATGCCGAGAAGGTGGGCAATGCAGCTGTGGCGCCGTGTCTGGGTCAAGATTCCCTTGCGGGCATCGACGAGAATGATCGCGAGGTCGCAGCGCGAGGCGCCGGTGGCCATGTTGCGGGTGTACTGCTCGTGGCCTGGGGTGTCGGCGACGATGAATTTGCGGCGCGGGGTCGAGAAGTAGCGATAGGCGACATCGATGGTGATGCCCTGTTCGCGCTCGGCCTGCAGGCCATCGACGAGGAGGGCAAGGTCGAGCTTGCCGCCGGTGGTGCCGAACTGGCGGCTTTCGGCGGTCAGGCTTGCAAGGGTATCGTCATGGATCAGCTGGCAGTCGAAGAGCAGGCGGCCGATCAGAGATGATTTGCCGTCATCGACGCTGCCGCATGTGAGGAAGCGCAGGATGGGCATTTCACCATCGGGGCTTGCGTGGCCGGGACCGGCGGCGTCAGTGGTGCTCGCGGGGCGCGCTGCTGCCTCATTCATCAGAAGTACCCCTCTTCTTTCTTCTTTTCCATCGACCCGGACTGATCCTGGTCGATCACCCGGCCCTGGCGTTCGGAGGTACGGGCGGTTTTGATCTCGTTGACGATATCGGCGACGCTTTCGGCAGTTGAGGGAATGGCCCCGGTCAATGGATAACAGCCAAGTGTGCGGAAGCGCACTCGCATCATCTGCGGCGATTCGTCGGGATCGAGCTGGATCCGGTCGTCGTCGACCATAATCAACGTGCCGTCGCGCTCGATCACCGGGCGGTCGGCGGCGAAGTAGAGCGGCACGACGGGGATTTGTTCGGCGAGTATGTATTCCCAAACGTCAAGTTCGGTCCAATTCGACATCGGAAAGACGCGCATCGTCTCGCCCGGTGACAATCGGCCGTTGTAAGTCTGCCAGAGCTCGGGGCGCTGCTTCTTGGGATCCCAGCGATGATCAGCGGTGCGGTGGGAAAAAATGCGCTCCTTGGCACGCGATTTTTCTTCGTCGCGGCGTGCGCCACCGATCGCGGCATCGAACTTGTGCTTGACGAGGGCCTGGCGAAGCGCCTGCGTCTTCATGATGTCGGTGTGGGAGGCACTGCCGTGAGTGATGGGGCTGATGCCTCTTGCAATACCGTCCTGATTGATGTGAACGATCAGGTTCAGGCCGTGCCGGGTGGCGGTTTCGTCCCGAAAGGCGATCATCTCGCGGAACTTCCAGGTCGTGTCGACGTGGAGTAACGGGAATGGAGGCTTGGCGGGGGAGAAGGCCTTCAAGGCAAGTTGCAGGAGGACCGATGAGTCCTTGCCGATTGAATACATAAGCACAGGCCGCTCGAATTGGCCGGCGACTTCACGAAGGATGTGGATGCTTTCGGCTTCCAGGTCCTTTAGATGCCTGCTCTTTTGCACAGGTCCTCGCTACTTTGCTGTCATCGGTGCGTTTGGCTTGGGGCCAACAGCGATGCGAGTATCTACAGGTGTCGGGCCGGACTGCCAAGTTGTCCAAGTGGCGCGGGCGACGAATGGCATGTGGAACACGCAGGCTGGTTGCCTCGGATCAATGCACTTTTTCGCATTATCAAGTATTCGAATTGGAGAATTCAGCGCGGGTATGGCGGATTGGCGGCAGGTGCGGGGAGACTGCAAGAAACGGGTCCAGCCGGTTCATATTATTGTGCGGTTTCGCGCGGGAGCGCCTGATGGCGCTCCCTTCAAGCGTCCGCGCTAACGGCGGGCATAGGACTGCATCAATACGATGAGATGCAGGATGATGAACGCGGGCACCACGAAGGCCGGGATCAAGACGAGCGGGATCTGGCCCATCGGTGCCGTGGTGACGCCGGTCACAAATCCTGAAATGGCGTTGCGCGCGGCGAGACCGGTGGCGAATGCGATGACGAAATTGCTCAGGCCGAGGAAATGAAATGTCCGGAAACCACCGCGATGGAGGATGTCACCGTTGCGGGACAGGGTGAGTGCGACGAACGCTGCCGCGATTCCGACGGCAACATCACCCAGTCCCGCAGGCCAGGCGAAAAAGCCCGGCAGGTGACCGAAGGCATAAACGGCCAGGAATAATCCTCCGAGAATTCGCCAGGCCTGGAAATGCGTGGGCAGAACGGGGACCAAGGCCATGGCGCGGGCGCGCAGGTTCGGAGCGGCAATCATCGCTGCAGCAAACAGCAACACCGGTGTCGCCATTGCCGCGACTGTCGGCAGCGCGGGTGCGTTCGGTGGGACGTCAAACGTGCCGCGCACGGCGAGCGTGACGACGAGTGCGGCCCAAGCCAGCATGCCGGCGGTCAGCCAGCGCAGCTGGGTGGGTCCTCGCGAGCCGGTCTTCCGGGGGAAGATTGTCATGTCGGTCATCGATATGTCTCCACCATTTAAGTGTTGCTACACGTATTTTGGCGGCATTTGTACCACCGGCTTTTTCCCGTTGGCGGGGAATCAGAGAGCGTCGAGGCGATGGGTCAATTTGAGAAGTGAATTGAGGCTGGCGGCGCCGAGTGCCTGTTCGAGTTCGTCTTGGGCGTTTCGCCAAAGCGGCATAGCCTTGCGCAGCCGCTCCCTGCCCGCGGCTGCCAGCTTGATGCGCCGCTGCCGCCGGTCCACACCCTGATTGATCTCGATCCAGCCCGGTCTTTCGGCGACAGCAAGGTTGCGGGTGAGGGTTGTGCGGTCCATTCCCATTCTTGCAGCGAGTTCGGTCATCAGCACACCATCGTGTACCTGGCTGTCTGCAAGCATGGCCAGCAAGGTGAACTGGGTTGCCTGCAGCCCTGATGGCTTCAGATGGCGGTCGTAAACCTGGGTCAGTTTGCGGGCGGCGCGCCTGACGTTGAAACAGCCGCAATTGATCGGCTCGTTGAAAGAGGTCTGCATTTCAGAAACCATCCGCTTCGTTGAGTGCATCTGCACATTTATCATGTTTTGCACTTTCACTCGATGCCTGCAAGCCTGTCGGGCTCACATCGCCGTGAGGGGCGCCCAAAAAGCCGGATTGACCTGACTCAATGGCGTCGTTCAGAATACGTGGTAAGGGCGGCTGGCCCGTCTGGGACTGGTGAGGCCTGGGACTGGCGAGGCATGCGGCGTTGATCGGATAGGGACACGATGGTTGCAATTGGTCGCGGCGAGGCTGAAACAGCGTCGAATTACGTGGTGAATTCGGTCGTATTCGACGAGCCATGGAATTGGCTTGCGGCCGGGTGGAGGGATCTTGTCGCGACGCCCGGGCTCAGTCTTGGTTACGGTGCGGTCTTTGCCGCCGTTTCCATTGCGCTCGTGGACGGCTTGACGTTTGTAGGATTGCAGTCGGTGGTGTTGGCGCTAGCAGGCGGATTTTTGATCCTGGGTCCGCTGTTTGCCGTCGGGCTTTATGAGATTTCGCGGCGGCGGGCGGCAGGGGAGCCTGTCACCATCAGCTCGGTCCTGCGGGTCAAGACGCAATCGCCATTGCAGCTCGTATACATGGGGTTCGTGCTGTTATTCATTTTCTCGGCCTGGCTGCGGTTTGCGTTCCTGCTGTTTGCGGTATTCTTCGGCGATGCAGTTCTGCCCCCGGCCGAGCGGTTCGTACCTGAACTGCTGTTCACGAGTCACGGTCTCGGCCTGCTGATCACGGGG
>Ga0180009_10006740_pt1 | contig 11940 bp, 9 predicted proteins | sample OS_PC_MetaG_FD_123537 | JGI IMG/M metagenome (GOLD analysis project Ga0180009, IMG submission 123537) | Groundwater microbial communities from the Aspo Hard Rock Laboratory (HRL) deep subsurface site, Sweden - OS_PC_MetaG | ecosystem: Environmental > Aquatic > Deep subsurface > Groundwater...
TCGAGTGGTTGAACTTGGACCGCAATGCGTTTGGCGAAGCGGAGTTGGCGCATCTGGGTGGACTGACCAACCTGCGATGGCTGACGATCGAGCACAACGGCATCACCAACCACAGCGCGCTTCAGCCGCTGCTGGACGCGGGATGCAAGATGTACGACCAAAACCGCACGAATGCGCTGGCCAGTCAGCTCACCAACCCGATGGCGCCGGCAAGCCAGATGCCGAGTCCAAAGGTGAACATCGCGAACCTCCGCGCCGAATTGACCAAGAGCGGCGCCGTGGTCATGCGCTACGACCTGAACGGCAAGGCGCTTCGCGCGCGCCAACCGACGGGCAAGCTCAAGGTGGAAGGCTCGAGTGTCAGGCTTCCGCTCAACGGAAGGAACATCGAGGTCGGCAAGATCGTCAACGGTAAGCCCGTCCTTTGCCAAGGCGAATTCGAGAGCACCTGCGACGTCACCATCGGCATCAAGTATTCGGAACGGGGAGCCAAGCTCCCTGGCATGAGCACCGATCCCATCGTCACCGTCGCCGTCGACCTCATCGAGCCGCCGAAGACCGAGGTGTTGGACGGCGAGGACTGGACGCTCGTGGACAGGGATCTCGAGTCCTACGTGTTGGCTTCTCCGAACCAGCTCGATGCGGGTTCCTGCATCAACATGGCGCACTCGGGGGCCATGGAAATTCTAATGAACCAGCACACGCCGCTGGAGGACATCGCGTACAACGGGGACACGGACCTTTCCGAGCGCTACTTGATGGGGGCGCCTGTGACAACGGCCGACGTGCCCTACCACCTCACCGACATCGTGTACTCGTACGAGGCGATGGGAGGCTCGCTGTTGAGCCGGGACTACAACTTCTGCGTCGGTTATTGCGTCGACGACGCGAACGGATATTACCATGCGGCCGAGAAAGGCGACGAGGGCGCCTACCTGAGTGCCTCCTACAACTGGTTCGACATGATGCCGGCCGACTGGCAGTCCTTGCTCGTTCCCACGCCGCTCGCCGATCGCACCGTCATCTTCGCCGACCCCAATCGTGATGACGACAGCTACTGGCGCGTCGGCCTCCTCGACGACGACACGGTCGAGCAGATCAAGTACGAGCTTCGCACCAAGAACGCGCCCGTGGTCATGGTCTTCAACTACTACGGCTGGTGGCACTCCAACATCATCGTCGGCTACGACGACACGGCCATCTACGACGGTTGCGCCTATGCGCAGGACACGGCCGACTACTTCAGGGAGCAGGGTGGCGGTTACACGTCGTACGCGAACGCGATCGAGGCGAGCGTGGCCGAGAAGGGTTGTTCGGACCGAGGCAAGTTCTACGTCCGCGATTCGATCTACGAAGGTGGATCCGCGGAAGAGGACTACGACTACAGTTGGGGGTCGGTGTCCTATCAAGACAAGTACTCGAGGCGCATCACCGGGTTGAGCTACGACTGGGCGAAACACCTCTCGAACCACGCCTACACGGTGCACCGCCGGTAACCGAGCTCATCCGGACAAGCGAACGCTCGCTGTCGGTTATTCCTTTCGCAGCCCACGGCCAATATTCCCTTCGCAGCTCACGGCCAAGCAAAAGCTTACAGTCCTTCATCGGCTTGCTTGGCCGTGCCACCCTGAGTTTCGGCTTGCTTGGCCGTGCCACCCGGAATTTCTGCTTGCTTGACCGTGCCACCCGTTTTTCGGCGCCTGAATCCCTTTCCCCCGTCCAGGGCGGTTCTTTCTTGGACGCCCACGGACTATACTACCGTCCCCTCATGAGCAAACGAGCACTCCTCATTGCGCTGGTCGTCGCCGTCATGGGCGCCGTACTGATGCTGCTGTACGTGCGGCGTTTCGAGCAGCAGGCCTCCGGTGGCGAGCGCGTCGAACTGCTCGTCGCGATCAAGCCCATCGAACGAGGCGCGGCGGTCACCGACGACGTCCTCGCGGTTCGCGAAGTCCCTCTGGCCTACGTCGAGGACCGTGCGGTCAAAGCGGCCGAACGTGCCAAGGTCGTCGGACTGCGTGTCGGCAACAACATTCAGTCCCAGCAAACCTTGATGTGGACCGACCTGGCCATCGCCGCCGACGAGCGTCGGGATCTGTCTGCGCTCGTTCAGCCGGGCAGCCGGGCAGTTTCGGTACGGGCGCGCAGCGGAGACAAGAGCTTCGCGTTGATCCGGCCGGGCGACTACGTCGACGTCATCGCGATCATGGCGGAGCCCAACAGCAACAACGAGAGGCGCAGCGCCGTGGTCTTGCTTCAGAAGGTGCTGGTGCTCGCGTCCGGGTTGGAGACCGCGACGGAGGGGATGAGCGATCCCAAGGAACGCGGCCGAATTCGGCAGCAGGAGATGGTCCTGACCCTCTCCATCCATCTGCAGGAAGCCCAGCTCATCGCGCTGGCGGTGGACAAGGGTGAGGTCACAGTCGCTTTGCGCAACCCGGATGATCAGCGTGTAGCCGAGAAGATCCCGGACATGTCATCCTCGGCGCTGACGGACACCAAGGTGCGTGAAGCGGTGCAGAACATTCGTACGGGACCGGTTCGACTCGAAGCAGGAGGCAAACGGTGAGAAGCCTTGTGGCGCTGGCGACGGCGCTGACGTTGTTTCTGGGCACGACTGCGTCCTTTGCGCAGGACGACGACGACGCGACGATGGTGGAGTCCAACGAGGAGCTCAGCCTAGCCGTCGGCGAGAACAAGACGATCTCGGCGGCGGACGTCAAGAACTACTCGGAGGGCGCGAAGGGCGTGGCGGACGTCAAGCTCACGACCGACGGGAAGCGGTTCGTGATCGTGGGGCGCGCGCCTGGGTCGACGACGTTGTTGTTGATCAACAAGGACGGTTCGCAGACCAAGTGGGTCATCAACGTGTTCTCGCGGTCGCCGGACGCGGTGGAGCGAGAGGTCAAGCAGCTGCTCGAGGGAACGACGGGCGTCCGGGTTCGCCGGGTGGGCGCGCGGTTCTTCATCGAGGGCGGCGTGACGGCGGAATCGGACGTCAAGCGCATCGAGCGAATTGCCGGGTTGTATCCGGGGCAGGTCGAGTCGTTGGTGGTGGTGGGCGCGGCGCCGGTGGAGCGCACGGTCAACATCCGCATCGACTTCTACTTCGTGCAGTACGAGCGGGCGTCGAGCTACGCGTTCGGGATGAACTGGCCGACTCGTATTGGCGGGGAGGCCATCCAGAGCGAGATGACCTACGACTTCTTGTCGGGGACGGTAACGACGGCCCAGGCATCGGTCGTCAACCAGCCGTTGCCGGGGTTGGACATCGCGGCGAAGAACGGCTGGGCCAAGGTGCTCAAGCAGTCGACGGTGATCACGACGAATGGGACGGAGGCGACGTTCGAGAGCGGGGGTGAGCAGAACTACGGGATCTCGGCGGGGCTTTCGGCGACCATCCAGGCGATCACCTACGGGACGAATGTGACGGTGTTGCCGCGCTACGATTCGGACAGCGGCGACTTGGAGGTGAAGATCACAGCGGACGTGAGTGATCTGATCCCGCCCATTTCTTCGACGAACCTGCCTGGGCGCAACACGTCGAAGCTGTCGACGCTCGTGAGCATGAAGCTGGGCGAGTCGCTGGTGTTGTCGGGCATTCGGTCACAGTCCCAGCGCAAGTCCACGGGAGGCATTCCGCTGCTGAGCGAGATCCCGATCCTGGGGTTGTTCTTCGGCAGCGAGTCGTCGCAGCGGGAAGACGTCGAGGGGGCGGTGTTCATCATCCCCTCGGTGGTGGAGTCATTGCCAAAGGATTCCCTCACCCTGGTCAACAGCGCGATGTCGCAGTTCGAGGAGTACTCGGGCGACGTCGAAGCCATCAATGCCTACAACAAGCGCCCGCCAATGTCGGGTACGCGAGGCGGCAAAAAGAAGTAGCGCGGAGGGTCGGCGTCTGCCGGGGGAGAGCCCCTGGCAGGCGGGGTCACCGGGGGAGGAATCCAGCGCAGGAGAACGGCTGAGGCGAGCGACACATGGACATCGAGGTGGTCATCGACTCGCAGGAGGGTGGACGAAGGGTAGAGCGCATGCCGGCGGTCGCCCCCATATCCATTGGCCGCAGTCCGACTTGCACGCTGTGCTTGGAGAGCGATCTGGTGTCGCGGCGGCACGCGGTCGTGCAGGTGCACGCGAACGCACTGCAGGTGGAAGACGTTTCGACGAACGGCACGATGGCGGGGCAGCAGTTGCTGCGTCGTGACACCGTGCAGGTGCCCTTTGGGACGCCGGTGGTGGTGGGCGAGTTCACCTTGACGATCCACCCGGCTGGGCAGATTCCGAGTGTAGTCCCGCCGATGCAAGGGCAAGTCCCAGCGCAACCGGACTGGGGTGGACTGAACGCGCCCGGGGCTGGGGCACCGCTGCCCCCGCCGGGGCGTCCCCTTCCCCCGCCCATGGCCGCGGGTCCGGGCTTCGTGCCCCCCGGCGTGAGTGGAGGATCGCAGACCGCGAGACCACCTGCCCCGGCGGTCCCCTCCCCCGGGCTACCGCGGGTTGTGGTGCAGGACAAGCCACCCATGGCGAGGCCCGTGGTAACGGCGCCGCAAGCCCGACCCAAGCCACCGGGACTTCGTCAGCCCCCGGCTCGGGCATCCGGGATGCCTCGCTCCGCCATCGAGATGGAGGCCAAGCGAAAGGCGGCCGAAGAGAACATCGCGTTCCGCAGAGAGGTGCACAAGCAGCTGCTCGAACACCTCGACCTCGCCGCCGTTGACGCCTCCAAGCTGGACGACCCATCGATGCGCCCGAAGGTGCTGACGGCGTTGCGGAAAATCGTCACCAAACTCGAGCACAAGCTGCCACCGAACACCAACCAGGACACCCTGGTGGGCGAGCTCGCTGACGAAGCGTTGGGGCTCGGCCCGCTCGAACGATACCTCGCCGATCCGACCATCAGCGAAGTGATGGTGGTGGGGCCGGACGCGATCTACATCGAGCGCGAGGGCAAGCTCATACGTACGGACGCACGTTTTACCGACGACGATCGCGTTCGCGCGGTCATCGAACGGATCGTCACACCGTTGGGGCGTCGTATCGACGAGTCGTCGCCGTTGGTGGACGCTCGACTCAAGGACGGTTCTCGTGTGAACGCGGTCATTCGACCGATCGCGCTGCGCGGCTCGTGCATTACGATCCGAAAGTTTTCGCGGACCCCGCTGACGCTACCAAAGCTCATCGACTTCGGGGCGATCTCGGAGGCGATGGGTCGATTCCTGATTCGTTGCGTGGTGGCCAAGCGCAACGTCGTCATCTCCGGCGGTACGGGCAGCGGCAAGACGACGCTGCTGAACGTGTTGTCGGCGGCGATTCCGGAGGACGAGCGAATCATTACCATCGAGGACGCGGCGGAGCTCCAGCTCGGTCAGCCTCATGTCGTGTCCCTCGAGACGCGGCCTGCGAACATGGAGGGCAAGGGCGAGTACACGATCCGCGATCTGGTTCGAAACGCCTTGCGCATGCGACCCGACCGGATCGTGGTCGGCGAGTGTCGTGGCGGCGAGGCCTTGGACATGCTTCAGGCCATGAACACCGGCCACGACGGCTCGTTGACGACGACCCACGCGAACTCTCCGGCCGAGGCTCTCCAGAGGCTCGAGACCCTGGCGCTCATGGCCGGCGTGGACTTGCCATCCAAGGCCATCCGCGATCAGATCGCCTCGAGCGTGCACGTGATCGTTCAGCAGTCGCGCTTCTCCGACGGAACGAGGAAGGTCACGCAGATCTCGGAGGTGGCGGGGATGGAGGACGACGGGTCGATCGAGTTGCTTTCGATCTTCGAGTTCGAGCGCACGGGTACGGGGCCCAAGGGTGAGGTGCTGGGTCGTTACCGATCGACGGGGTATTTGCCGTCGTTCTTGGACCAGTTCATCGTGATGGGGCTGGTGAAGCCTGGGGAGCCCTATCTATGAATTATCTGTCGACGCTGAACGCAGATATCTTCAAGTGGTCGGGGATGGCCCTGATCGTTTTGGGGCTATTTGTGGCGACGTGGTCGTTGCTCGCGGACCCGAAGAGCATGGTGCGACGGTACTGGGTGCGGTACTTGGCGCACTTGGACCGCAAGCTTCGGTCGATGTTCATCTGGACGCCGGCGAAGTACATCGCGTGGGCGCAGATCGCGGCGGTGTTCGTGGTGTTGTTGGGCGCCGTGTCGATCGAGCTGCCGCTCTGGTATGTGTGGCTCGGCCTGATCGCGGCGTCGCCGTACTACTACATCGAGCGGATGCGCCGAAAGCGTGTCGAGATGATCGAGGAGCAGCTCGACGGCTTCCTGGTTGGCTTGGCGAACGCGCTCAAGTCGATTCCCAGCATCTCGAGTGCATTCATTTCGGTTCAGCCCATCCTGCGTGCGCCTCTGAGCGACGAGGTGGGGCTGGCGATCAAGGAGATGCGTGTCGGGAGCACGCTCGAGCAATCGTTGTTGAACATGGCCAGTCGGGTCGGGAGCCGTCAGCTCGACGCTGCGCTATCGGCGATCGTGATCGGGCGTCAGATCGGCGGCAATCTGCCGAACATTCTGGAGACGACGGCGAACACGCTGCGTGAGATGGCGCGGTTGGAGGGAGTGGTCAAGACGAAGACGGCGGAAGGCAAGGCGCAGATGTGGGTGATGGCGGCCTTCCCGTTCTTGATGATCGTGGCGTTGGACCAGGTGAGTGAAGGCTACTTCGCGCCGTTGGAGGCGAGTGTCATCGGGTACATCATCGCGTTCTTCGCGGGCGCATTTTGGCTGGCGTCGCTGCTGGTGGCGCGCAAGGTCCTTTCGGTCGACATATGAACCTAGGTGTCAGCTACGAGGTCCTGCGGTATCTGTTCATTGGAACGGTGACCACATCCATCTTCATCGCGACCTACGCGGTGTCGGCGGCTCCGTCGCGGGTGGCGAGTCGACTGGGCATGCGGGGGTTGAAGCGCCAGCGTGCGTTGGCGGACAACCCGGCGTGGGCGCAGATCGAGCCACTGGTGCGTTGGCTTGGGGTGCGCGTTAGCGGCGTCGTCGAGGATCCCTTACGCAAGAGAATGGATCGGCAGCTGGCGTTGGCGGGGGACTACCTGGGGCTGACGCCGGAGGAGTACGTGGCGTTCAGCATCCTGTCATGCATTGCGGGTGCTGCGTTCGGCGCTGTGGCGGGCTACATGTTGGACATGGGGTTGGCGCTGACGCTGGCGACCGCACCGGTGGGGGCGGCGATGCCCTACTTCGCGGTGAGCGGCGAAGAGACGCTTCGGATGAAGCAGATCAACCGGGGTTTGCCGTACGCGGCGGACATGTTGGCGTTGGCGATGAGCGCGGGGCAGGACTTTCCTGGCGCGGTGCGTCAGGTGGTGGACAAGTCGAGCGACCCCGACGACGCGTTGGTGGAGGAGTTCACGCGCATTTTGCAGGAGCTGCAGGTCGGAATGACGCGCAAGCAAGCGCTCCTTGGATTCGCGGACCGGGCCCCGCTCGAGTCGGTCAGCGAGTTCGTATCGGCGATCGTGCAAGCGGAGGAGCGAGGCAACCCGGTGGCGGAGGTGCTGCAGATTCAGGCGGAAGTCTCTCGTATGCGGCGGAGCGTGAAGGCGGAGGAAGCTGCGGCCAAGGCTGGGGTGCAGATGGTGGGCCCGTTGTTCCTTTTGTTCTTCTGTATCATGTTGTTGGTGATGGGCCCCATGGTCCTGGCACTCGCCGCGCAGGCGGATTGAGGAGAAGCTCGTGAAGGCGCTCAAGTTTCTGGTTCGCTACCCCGACGGACGCGCCGAGGAATTCACGATCGACGCCGAGCGGGTTCTGATCGGCAGCGGAGCGCACTGTGAAATCCGATTGCCGGTGGACCAGGCGGCGATGGAGCACGTGTCGGTGAGCATGGGACCGGCCTCCGCGTTGGTCGAGGCCCGCGCCTTCGAGCCGCCCCCCACCATCAACGGCTCTCCTTTCCAGCGGGCGCAGCTGCTGCCCGACGCCGTCTTGGGCATCAACCAAGTGCAGATGACCGTCTCGGTCATCGAGGTGGCGACCAAGGAAGGGCTCGTCCAGCGCAAGCAGGAAAAGACCAGCCCGGCGACGTACGTATTGGCGGCGATTGCGATCCCCCTTTCCCTGTATGTGATCTTGTCCGACTCCGGGTCTTCCGGCCCCGAACCGGCACCGACGGAGACGCCTGCGCTCTGGGGCGACCCCATCACGGCTTGCCCGCAAAGCGGCAACCAGGCCCTCGCCCTGGCCAATGATCAGCGGGTGCTCGGTGTGGCTCGTCGCGAACGGCGCCCCTTCCACGTACAGGATGGGGTGAAAGCCGTGCCTGCGTTCGAAACCGCGGCGGCATGCTACGAAGCGGCGGGCAAGCAGCGAGATGCGAGGGAGACATCGGAGGCGGCCAAGTCCCTGCGCGAAGACGTGGACGAGGACTACCGGACCCACCGGGTGCGTCTCGAGCATGCGCTCTCGGTCTCCGACTGGCCTACGGTCCAGATTGAGGTTCGGGTGCTGATGGCATTTCTGGAAGGTCAACAAGGCGAATACGTCACCTGGTTGTCGAACCTGGACCGCAAGCTCCAACTCAAGTACGGCCGCAAGAATCGATGATCCCAGTGGGACGACGGCGTTGGAGTCATGTGGCCGCGATGGCGGTCGTGCTGAGCAGCGCGTGCGGTCCGCCTCCTCCATCCCGCATGGAGCGGGATGTCGAGAAGGTCGAAACGGAGCGCGAGCCCAACAAGCTCGTGGATCGGGGCAAAGCGTTTGCGCAGATGGGCGATCTGACCCGTGCCGAGCAGTATCTGACCTCGGCGCTCGAGGAGGGTGCGGACCCGGACGAAGTGCTGCCGTTGCTGATGCGTATCTGTCTGAAGTCCGGCCGTTATCGGGTTGCGATCGAGCACGCCACCACGGAGTTGAAGCTACGTCCGCACAACGAGGCCTTGCGTTTCCTGCTCGGCTCCCTGTACTACGCGATCGGCAACGTGCCCGCGGCTCGGGAGGAGCTCGAGCGCGTGCTGGCCACGAAACCTGATCACGCGGAAGCGCACTTCGCGCTCGCTACCATCGCACGCGACGATGAGGGCGACTTGTTGCGAGCCGATTTGCACTTCCGCGAGTACCTGCGACTGCGTCCCGACGGCCCTCATGCCGAGGAGGCGCGGAACTCCCTACTCAAGAGTGTGCCGTGATACCTCGAGAAGTCTACGAAGAGACCCTTCTACAGTTCTTCGCGCCCATCCGGCCGTTTCTCGACGATCCGACGGTCAGCGAGATCATGATCAACGGGCCGGATCAGATCTTCATCGAGCGCAAAGGTCGGCTGTACAAGACGGAAGCTCGATTCGATTCTCGGGAGAGTCTGATCGCGGTCCTGCGAAACGCGGCGCAGTTCGTGGGAAAGCAGATTGACGCTACGCGACCCATCTTGGAAGGACGTCTCCCGGACGGCTCCCGCATCGAAGCGCTGATCCCGCCGGTGGCTCCCGAGGGTCCGTTTGTGGCGATTCGACGGTTCTTCAAGGAAACGTTGACCATGCAGCGGCTCATCGGGTTCGGGTCATTGACCCCGGATGCGGCCGAAGCGCTCGAGGCGATGGTGGTCAGCAAGCTGAACATCGTGGTTGCAGGGGGGACGGGCAGCGGCAAGACCTCGATGCTCAATGCGCTCACGGGTTATATCCCCGAGGGAGAGCGGGTCATCGTCATCGAGGATTCGAAGGAAGTGCAGCCGCAACGCGAGCACGTGCTGCAACTCGAGGCGCGTCCGGCGGACGCCAAGGGCCGGGGTGCGGTGACCATCCGCGACCTGTTCCGAGCGACCTTGCGCATGCGCCCTGACCGGTTGGTGGTGGGTGAGATCCGCGGCGGTGAGGCGCTCGACCTGGTGCAGGCCATGACCAGCGGCCACGGAGGCTGTCTCACCACGTTGCACGCGACCTATCCTCGCGACACGCTGAGCCGGCTCGAGACGATGTGCATGATGAGCGACATCGACATGCCGCTTCTCGCCATGCGCATTCAGGTGGCGTCCGGGATCAACGCGGTGGTTCAGGTCGGACGTCTGCGCGACGGCTCCCGCAAGGTCACGCACATCACGGAGATCCTGGGCTTCGACCTCGAGAAGGGCGAGTACGTCACGCAGGATATCTTTTCGCGGCGCTACGAGGGGATGAACAACCAAGGCGAAATCGTCAGCGAGTTCGGTCCAACCGGGGTCATCCCGCGATGCGTGGACCAGCTGCACGAGCACGGCGTAGACTTTCCGGCAAGCGTGTATCATGCTGCCCAGCAAGCTGGCACATCGACGCCATGACCGAGGAGACCAGGAACCTACAGATTGAGGTTCGCGCAGGAAACGCGAGCCAGACTGCGGTTGGGTTGACCGCCAACGAGCCTGTGGAACCGTTCACCGTGGGAACGGCCGGTTCGTGGCAGATCGTGGCGGAGGGCGTGGCGGACGTTCACGCCTACCTGTTCTTCGACGGCGTAACGCTCTTCGTTTCGAGCGTGGACCCGCAGAATCCGGCGTATGCGAATGGCCAGGTTGTGGGTACGGACTGGATGCCGCTCGTGCCGGGATCGGAGATTGCCCTCGGCGCAGCGCGGTTGGGGGTCGACGGCGATCAGGTGGATGGGAGGAGCATGGAGCCCGATCCGGAGCCGACGGGCTGGGGGCGTCCCCAACGGCCGAAGCCTCCCTCCCCTCCCGCTCCGGACGAGGCGACGGTCCTTCGGCCCATGCAGGTCGATGACTTTCTGCAGGGCCCTGCGGCGATGCCGCCGGCAGCGATGCCGGACAAGCCGAAGCCCAAGAAGCTCAAGATCCGGCAGAGCGCGCGGGAAAACCCGCCGGACGACAACGAGGCGACGAGGTTTGCGCCGTTGGATGCGGCTGGGCCACCGGCCCCCTTGCCGGCCGCGGGTCAACCGCCGCCTGGCTTCATCGGGGGAGAGGGAGCGTTGCCCCCATCGGCGTCGACGCCCCCGCCTGCCCCATGGCCGCCGGCTGGGGTTGCACCCAGCGGACCGCCGATGACGCATCCTGGCGGGTTCGCGCCACCGGGTGTTCAACCTCCGGTTCCAGGCGGACCTCCCATGCCGGGCGGACCTCCCATGCCGGGCGGACCTCCGATGCTGGGCGCGGCGCCCATGCCGAGCGGGCCGCCTCCCATGGCAGGAGCCTTCACTGATTCGCCTCACGCGGTCACCCAGAACTCCACGGCCAAGAAGGGTCCCCTGCACGCCGCCCTTGCGCATTGGAGGAACGCTTCCATTCCGCAGAAGGCGATCCTCGTGCTGATGCCCTTCGCCTTCGTCTCCATGTTCATCGTGCTCGACGAGGGCGACACGGGCGAGACGGTTCCGACCAAACCGACGGCGAGCGCTGCTTCTGCAGCCCCCGACGCGCCCGCCTCCGCGCCGAAGCCCACCGTCACCGCGGAGCCCACTGCTTCCGCGGACACACCGGACACGGAGACACCGCCCGAATCCGACACCAAGGATGCCGCGCCGGAGGAACCCTCGAAGCTCGCGAAAGGCGAAAAGACCAAGCAGCGAGAAGCAGCCGATGCGCTCGCCTCCGGCAACGACACCGAGGCACTCACTCTCTACGAAGAGCTTGCCAAAGAGAACCCCAAGGATACCGCGTACAAGGACATCGTGAGGATCTTGAAGACGCGCACCGGCGGGAATTAGCGCCGTGCCGCGCTGTGTGGTGTCCCACCCGTACGACGTCGACGGCGGAACGTCGAACGCCTACGAAGTCTTGACGCTGTCGGAGGACGGGAGACTCACGGCCGGTCCGTCGTTCGAGATGGGGCGTGCGCAGCTGGCCCGCATCGCGTTCACACCGGATGGGCGCGTTGGAATCGCACCGCAGGAAGATGGCAGTCTGGGGGTGTTCCGCCTCGGGGATGACGGTCGACCGACGGTGGTTCATCGGGCCTTTCACGGGTCCTTCTTCGCGTCGGCGGTCA
>Ga0180009_10006741_pt1 | contig 11939 bp, 11 predicted proteins | sample OS_PC_MetaG_FD_123537 | JGI IMG/M metagenome (GOLD analysis project Ga0180009, IMG submission 123537) | Groundwater microbial communities from the Aspo Hard Rock Laboratory (HRL) deep subsurface site, Sweden - OS_PC_MetaG | ecosystem: Environmental > Aquatic > Deep subsurface > Groundwater...
ACCGACTCGCAGGAAATCGTTCAGTACATCAGGGAAAACGTCAACCGCACCCGGTGATACCTCGACATCAAGGTTTACTACCAAGTGCATAATATATGTTGCATGATAATAAAAAGTTTAACCACCCGCTGTGCTCGAGGCACTGAGTTCACAGAGGGTGTTAATGTTCTTTTATTTGCCGGGAGATACCGGCAAATAAAAATGATCACGCCTTCGGCATATATAGGATTTAACAACAAACCCGGAGGGTTGAGGGCTTTTTCCTATCGGTCGTCTCCCCGATCGGAAAAGAATAAACTTTCTCTGTGCCCTTTGTGTCTCCGTGGTTAATTCGCTGTTGGTCAATGGAAACAATTTAATGCACTCAGTAATAAAAAAAGAATACCGACAAACGAAAAGCAATACATATCAAGATCTGTTAAGGAGGATTTAATAATGATCATTGACACGCATGTACACCTCGTTATTCCCGGTTTCGTTAGAAGCAAATTCATCATCGGCAATGCGCGGATGGCCTCTAATATATACAACCGGGTCCATAAGACGAATATCACCCCGGATGAATACATCGATATCCTGAAAGGTTCTGTTGATCCCGACAGCAGCAAACTCGTCGCCACCATGGATGAGGCGGAAATTGATAAAAGCGTTATCTTCGGGGTGGATTGGGCTTATGCCGTCACCGGGGAACCAAGGATCAGCAATAGAGAGCAGAATCGTATCCACGCCCAAAAGGCCAAAGACTACCCCGGTCGGTTCATTCCCTTGGCAGCGCTCGACCCCCGGCGGCCGGACGCCATGGACCAGGCCAAGGAAGCGGTTGAGGAATGGGGCATGCAAGGGTTTAAGCTTCATCCTTCGGCCGGGTTTTTTCCAAACGACCCGATCTGCTTTCCGCTCTACGAGAAATGCGCGGACTGGAAGGTGCCGATCATGTTCCACTCCGGAGGAATCGAGTTTAATTGGGAATACGGGTTGCCCATATATATCGCCTCCGCGGCAGAGCATTTTCCGGAAGTTAAGATGATCATGGCACATGCAGGTCTTGAGTCTTACGATCAGGCAAAACTCGCTGCCACAGCCCTCAGGAATGTTTATCTGGATATATCCATTCGGCAGTTGGACTACAAAATCAATCCACAGAAATTCTATGAATGGCTCAGGGACCTGATCGATTGGGCAGGTGCGGATAAAGTGCTCTTTGCATCCGATGCGCCCATGCCGACCTTTTGGTGCCCGACACCGGAATGGACCCGGGCCATTAAAGAGCCGGCCACCGATATTCCCTTTTCCCAAGAGGAAATCGATCTCGTAATGGGAAAAGCCGCACAGGCCGTTTTTAATGTTGAGGGTTGAATATTAGTGCCTTTATAATTATTTTTGTGCTTTTTCTGGCAGAATATTTTTGAATGCAATAATAAGCTGCTCAAAGAAGTGCATAAAATTAAAAGTGCCTAAAATGCCTAAAGTTGTGGAATTCTATCCTTTTTATGAAAAAAGATAGAGCAAAGCGATACCATAACTTTAGGCACTTCAAACTTTAGTTCACTTGTAACTTTTCCGGCTTGTCCGGGTTAGGGAGGTTGTTGGATGAAAGATATAATTGATGTCATCATCGACCGCAAAAGCATCAGGCGCTACAAACCCGATCCGGTTCCCGATGAAATGATCGATAAAATTCTTGAAGCGGCCCGGTGGGCGCCCACCGGAGAGAATTATCAGCCGTGGCGATTCATCGTCATCCGGGATCAAAAGACCCGAAACAAAATCGGTGACCTTGCCAAAGTGGGCAGCGGATCGAGAATGACGGCGTGGTACTGCATTGGTCATATGCAAAAACGATTTGAAAAGATAAAGGACCCGGAAAAGCGGGCCGAAGTCTTGCGGTTTATGTATTCCGGCGAAGTATCGGAATTTTCAAAGCAGGCGCCGGTGGTGATTGCGGTTTTAGGCGATCTTCAAGTCGGTGCGGTGGATGTTCCGTACGATCTCTCGGCAGCCACGGAAAATATGCTGCTGGAAGCCCACTCGTTGGGATTGGGAGCCTGCTGGGTCCACGGGCCGGTGGCCACGTCCCGGGATGCGATCAAGTTCAAGAAAATTCTGGGAATCCCCACCGGCATGAATGCATACAAAGTGATTTGCTATGTTGCCATCGGATGGCCCAGAGAACAGCGGAAACATCCGCGACCCAAATACCCGCTGAAAGATTTAGTCTACTGGGAAATGTTTGGAAATAAGGAGAGACCATAAATGGATCGGACCGAATATTTCAACGACTTGATGGCAAGAATGGAAGAGCTTTTTTACCACGAGTTATCCGACTGCGCCTGCTGGAAGACTGAATTCGTAGGTGTCGATTTCATTCAATCCCGGGAAATCCGGGGGCGCACCCCTCAAGAGATCATCGAATGCTGCATCAAGGAAATCACCGCTGCCGGCCTGGTTAAAGATATATCCTACTCCCTGGGAGGCAGGGGTATTCTGCTCTATGTAAGGGTTCAGGGTTGCATGCATCTATCAAAAGAAGCGAAACTCAAGGAAAGGGGCATAAAAATCTATAACTGCCCGATCATCAATATGATACTGGACCAGCTCATCGAAAAACTGAATTTCGAAACGACCTATGTGGCGGAGATCGAGTGTGATTTCGTAAACAACGCGTGTCTGATCAAGTCCGCCATATACGAGAGCAAAGATAAAATCGGGAATGTATGCGACTGGTCGGATGAATGCCGTTTGATCGATGAAGAAAACAAATGGATAACCGTCGAATGCTGAGCGATTCAAGAGTGCGGCTTGCGGCAGACTTGTCTAAAGATCGGAAGAATTCGCGTGCAGAACAAAATAAAAAAATATAACCTTCGCAACTCGGAAAAGAGCGGAAAATCATTGATGGAAGATGCGTATTACAGGATTAAGCATCTGATTTTCAATCAAGCGCTGGTCCCCGGTCAAAGGCTGGTTTATGACGATTTGGCCAGAATGCTGAACATGTCAAGAACCCCTATTATCAATGCGCTAAATCGGCTGGAGCAGCAAGGATTGGTTGTTTCCGAATCCTATCGCGGATTTTATGTCAGACCGATGGATTTCCAAGAAGCCTGGGACGCGTTCGGCCTCCGTGAAGCCATTGAAGTCTACGCGGTGGAACAGGCTATCCAAAAGGCCGACGCCGAATCTATGAAAAAGCTGGAAAAGAAGCTTTATGAACACGAAAACTACAGGCCGAATTATTATGATCGAAAAAAAATCTTTTTAGATGCCACCTTTCATCTGCAGATAGCAGAAATGGCGAAAAATCGGATATTAAAATGGCACCTCAAAATCAACCTGGAACATGTCTACTTGCGCGCCAAACTGGACAATTATGATATCAGCCAGATGGAAAACGCCGCAAATGAACATCATCTGCTGGTCAAAAAAATGAAAAATAGAGATATCCTCGGCAGCATCGAAACGATGAGAAATCATATCATCAGCTCCAGAGACCATGTGATCGCATGCTTATCGGATAATGAACTGCAGGAGGAAGTCCGCTTGTAATAAACGATGCAGTCGACAACGCGATCGAGACTCACTCCTAATAGGAGACAAAGCTCGGTAAAAAGGTCGCAATCTGTGGAAAAACCATTAGTATACACGTTGCAATAATCAGTGTAGCGAGGAAGGGGAATATCCCCTTAAAGATACTCTCAATGGGGACTTCAGGTGCAATTCCCTTTATTACAAATACATTTACACCTACCGGCGGCGTGATCACCCCCATCTCGCCGATGAGCACAACTATGACCCCGAACCAGATCGGATCAAAGCCGAGTTTCATAACGATCGGGAAAAAGATGGGGATGGTAACCACAATGAGCGCCATAGCATCCATAAAGAATCCGCCTATGAAATAAATGAAGACGAGGACTCCCATGACAGCCATCCGGTGTATGGGAAGCCCCCCGAGCCAGTCAGCCAGAACGAAGGGTATCCTCGATACCGCCATGAATTTACCAAAGATGACAGCCCCGGTGATAATGAATATAACCATACAAGATGTTTGCAGGGCTTCCTTGCCGGCCTCAAAAAATGACCGCCAACTGAGCTTCCGCCGGACCAAGCCAATAATCAAAGCGCCACCGGCTCCAATAGCCCCGGCCTGTGTGGGGCTGAACAAGCCGCCAAATAACCCCCCAATGGCCAGAGCGAATAGAATCACGGCCTCAATAATTCCCGTCATCGATCGCAGCTTCTCCTTCCAGCTGGTTGGGGCTCCAGGGGGACCGATGTCGGGGTTGCGCCAGCAGAGAAAAACCACTGTTGCGGCAAAAAAGATGCTGAGAAGGATCCCCGGCAATATCCCGGCGACAAAAAGTTTGCCGATGGACTGCTCGGTCAATATCCCATAAACAATAAGGACTGTGCTCGGTGGGATAAGGATGCCGAGGGTGCCGGCAGCGGCAACGGTACCGGTGGCGAGTGTGTCATCGTAGTTGTACTTCTTCATCTCCGGAAGGGCGATCTTACCCATGGTAGCTGCGGTTGCCGTGCTCGACCCGCAAATCGCACCAAACCCGGCGCATGCGAATACGGTGGCAATGGTCAGGCCGCCCCGGAGCTGTCCTACCCAGGTATATGTCGTCCTGTAAAGCCTCATGCTGATTCCCGAAGCGTAGGCGAAGGTACCCATAAGGATAAACATGGGGATAACACTTAACGGGTAAGAGGAAAAATAGTCGAAGATTTCACGGCCGAGAAGACCAAGCGCCGCTTCCGGGGTCGTTAAATAAGCAAAACCGGCAATCCCAACCAGGGCCATGGAAAAGGCAATCGGCATTCTGAGCAGAAAAAGTAAGATGAGAAAGCCGATACCGGCGATACCTGCGACAACTGGGCTCATCGCTGCACAACCTTCCTTAGCGATTTAAGAAACTCCAGTAAAAATACCAAACAGACGGGAATACTGGCAAGGGCAGCACCATAGGCGAACGGATAATAGGGTATGTGGGCAGTTGAACTATACTCGCCTGAGGTTTGAAAGGAATAACCCAGCACACAAAGTCGCCAAATGATCATCATGAAGAGTCCCAATTCAAGAAGAAGAACCACGCAGTTGATCACTGCCTGAGTACGCCGTGACCACATATTGAAAAAAAATTCGACTCGAATATGCCGGCCGAGAATCAGCGCCATACTGGCAGCAAAGGAAATGGCCACCAACTGGGAAAGCATCACGACGTCAATGGCGCCAAAGAGACGCCAAAGAAAGACCTTGGCCCCCACCACATCGATGCAGGTAGTAGCCATCATCACTAGCATTCCTGCAAGCCCGACCCACTCAAACCAGTCACTTAATCGACGATTAAACTTTTCAAACTTGTCTAACACTGAGCTTCCCTCACCATCTTCAGTGGGTGCAGGGGCTTTACCCCCGCACCCACGCGATCAAGCTTAAAACCCCAAGTTCTCGATCCCGATTCCCTCAACTGTTGCCGGAGTTCAGCGAGATCCGAGCTTTTCTGACTCCTGACTTCTGGATTCTGAATTCTCCGTTCATCTAATACTCGGGACAAAAATCCCTTCCAGGGGCAATCTAAACCCCGCAGCCGGCGGGGCCTCCGGCCCCGGATTTTTACTTTATCAGGGCCTCGGGTCTTACCTCCGGTGGCCCGGCTGCTGACGGGATGCGCCATGCGATCTGCTTTTCTGTCCAGTAATCAATTCGATCCCGCAGGAATTTAACCCAACCTCTCACCTCTGCCTCGGAATGCCCTTTGCCCACCATTTTCTTCACATAATCATCTATTACCGGTTCGACAGCTGCCTTCCACTTGGCAATCTCATCCGGGGGGAGGTCAATAAATTCTACCCCCTTTTCCATACCGAACTTTTTGCCGATGAAATCATTGGCATTCCACATCAAGATATACCGCTCCGTGTACTCTCCAACGAGGGTGTCAAAGACGGCCTTGATGTCCGGGGGTAGCTTTTTATAGCTGTTTTTGTTCATCACCAGATAAAAGGGAAAGGGATAGGTAATTGGCCAGATTGTCGTCGTGTATTTTACAACTTCAGCAAACCGGAATGCTCTGAGTGTTTCATAGTTCGAAGCCTCCCCGTCAATTACACCTTTAGCGAGTGAATCATATACTTCCATCATCGGTGTGGGAGCCGGGGTTCCCCCCAGTGCTTTCATAATATCGCCGGAGAGCCCGGGTGCCCTTATGGTGAGCCCCTTGAGGTCTCCCAACTTGCGCACCGGCTTTTTGGCAGTGGCGATGGCACTAGGGGGAGACGTATTCAGCCAGAGCACTTTCACCTTATCGAATTCCTTGGGCTTAAATTCCTGGTAGAAATCGTTGAGGACATGACCACCAACCCAGGCACTGGGATAGCCGAGAGGCAAACCGGCAGCTTCGGTAACAGCCATTCGGCCCGCGGTGTAATACACATGGGAGTAGCCGATGTCGGCAATGCCGTCCACCACCCCCTGAAACATGGCCGGGGCTTTGAGTAATGAGCCGCCTGGATAGTAATCAACTTTTACCCCGCCATTGGTGCGCTTTTCCAATTCGCGGCAAAATTCTTCCAACACTTTGGATTGGTTCGCCGGGGGAGGAAAGTAATTCGCTACCTTTAGATTTATGACCTTTGCATGGGCCTTTCCGGAAGGTAAAACAGTTACCGTGAACCCCACACAAAGTACTGCCGCCAAGACTACCATTAATAATTTCTTTCGTCTCATCATGCATACCTCCTTAATAGGTTTGGTGAATCATGTTAAAACCACCCCTTGCCAAAGTATTACCCTAAATGCCCATCTACACCCCGATTGGTGCCGGTGATAGAAGAAGAATTTACAAGCCGGGTAGACAGGCAAACACATCATAATTAAATGCCTCGGGTTTTCTACAACCTATTGATATTATGTTTTTAACTGACGCTCAACATTGCAATGCAACTAAACCCATCATTCCAATATTCCAGTATTCCAATTGTGAGCGAAGCGAACTAAGTTCCATATATTTCTTTACATAAATTCACACCCTCCACCGCATCTTTTGAATAATAATCGGCCCCGCTGAATGCTCTCACCTGCTCATTGCAGGGGGCGCCTCCGATGATCACTTTGACCTGATCTCGAATTCCTGCATCTTTCAACTCATCCACTGCGGTCTTCATGGCCGGATAAGTGGTAGTCAAAAGCGCACTTAATCCGAGCACTTTTGCCTGTGAGTCTTTCAACGCGGTCACGAATTTTTCCGGCGTTACGTCCACACCCATGTCCAGAACCTCAAAACCCGATCCGCGCAGTAAGGTAATGACGATGTTTTTTCCGATATCATGGATATCGCCCTTTACCGTGCCGATGACCACTTTCCCCCTTGAATCGCCGCTCTGGGTGTTTTCGAGGATCGGTTCCATTTTTTTCATAACGGTCTTGAGGATCTCCGCGGAATAGATGAGCTGGCTTATGAAATATTCGTTGGACGAGAATAATTCTCCAACCGCCTCCATGCCCTGGTTGCACGCTTCGATGATTTTCAACGGCGAAATCTCCCGGCTTAACATTTCATCCACCATACGATAGACCTCGTCTTCTTTGAGATCCCGCAATGCATCCGCTAATTCCGACATTCCCCGCTCCTTCAAGAATAGATACTCGTTACTCGATGCTGGATACTGGATGTTCGATGCTCGATAATAGTCATAATTCAAATATCACGTATCGAGTATCCAGTATCAAGCATCAAGTATCGAGTATCCAGCATCAAGTATCAAGTATCGAGTATCCAGCATCAAGCATCCAGTATCCAGCACTAGAATATCCAATGCCACACCCATGTATACGCCATGGCTTCCAGCTGCTCCCAGGGGCGTCGAATCAGATCCTCATCTCCTTCGATACCGCCTATTTCCGCTACACGCGCTTCCCAAGGGGTCACCATCCTGGGTTTTAATTTTGCAGGCTTTGGATCCTTCTTCTTTGGAGATGGATTCAAGCCGGCGTCGTAGGTTCCGAATTCCAGGATGGCATCGATCATCGCCCGGTAATTCTCATGTTTCGTATCGTATGGGATGTTACAGCCACCGTTTATAATCAAGCTTTTATCACGGCCGGCGGCTTCGCACAACTCTTTGACCCGACTCCGCATCTCTTCAGGAGTCCCGAGAATAAAAATAGATTCGGCGATTCCTCCGGTTACGCACTGATGATGTCCGATATCTTTAAGGGCTTTAAAAATGTCGCCCTGTGTGTCGATATCGCAAAGTACCGTTCCCTTGGGCAATTCCAGCATATGATGCCAGTGATGACTCCAGTCCCCTTCCAAGTATGCACGAATCGTATAGCCGTTTTCAATCAATGCTTCCAACGTCTTTTTGAACGAGGGCCAGTAGAACGTATCGAACTGTTCCGGGGAGAGAAACATGGGCTTATGGGTCGGGACGAAGATCGGATATCTTTTGAACGGATCGGCAGTGGCCAGGGCAAAGTTCACCATCTCGTCCACCAGCACATCGCAGGCTGCCGTCAGTTTTTCCGGCTGGCGGAACATATCCATCATCGTTCCGTTAAGCCCCCGCATGACATCGGCGATAACGTCAAACGGTGCGATGAAGGCTCCGGTCATGGGCTGGGGCATACCGCACTCTTGCTGAAGTCGGACCGAACGGTTCCGCATGACCTGCCCCATGTGCACGGAAGCCATCCCGCCCTTGAGCAGTGCGATACCGGCCCGGATGGATCCCGGCTTCGAAAAATCCCCAAGAATTCTGGGAAGAAAAACTTCCAGCATGAAACTCATCGGATTTTCAATCAGGCGGTCATATTCGTCGGGCTTCATATAATCGCTTTCTACGAACTGGAATTGGGAATCGACCGCGAGATCTTTTCCGGGAAGCCGGTAGGTCCGGCATCCCACGGCGTCTAAAAGAGGGCCGTAAATGCGATTGTCCCTGAGCACGTCGACTTCGGGAAAATCGCGAATAAACGCCATTTCGGCCTCCAACCACTTTTCCGGGTCATAGATGGTCTGCTGGTGCGTATTACCGGAGTAAATCTCCGCAAAGTAATTGCTTCCTGTGGCGATGGGCATGCGATCGACGGGCTCCAGGGCGATGGCCGCCTGATATCGGCCCAACCTGACATCGTATAGCGCTTTTAATTCTTCAGGACTCATAGGTATCGCCTCACGCTTTTTTAAAGAACGCTCCGTCGGAAACGGCGCTTCATTTCGAGGATATCACTCTCTCTGAAAGCGCTTTGGTATCTCCCCAGAATATGCACCGGGTTGCGCAGGCCTGACTGCAGGCCGGGCGCTCATTGTTGTTGAGCCGCTCCACACACATGTCGCATTTGACGGCGATCTCGCTGTCATCATCGAACTGCATGGCGCCGAAGGGACAGGCTTCGATGCATTCCTTGCAGCCGATGCACAGCTCATCATCGATCAACACAATCCCCCTCGGATCCTTGGATATGGCATCAACCGGGCAGGATTCCAGGCAGGGCGCCTTTTTGCAGTGGTGACAGTATATGGGGGTATAGTCCGGCGAGTTTTCAATTACGCGCACCAGTCTGGGCCCGACGCCAAGTCCGTGTTCCTGCTTGCATGCGATTTCGCAGGCATGGCATCCCATACAGTCTTTTTTAAAAAACATCAGTGAAACCTTCGCCATTGTTTTTTTCTCCTTAATCAATTGAATCCCGCCTTTCACGCCGGGGAGATGTTACACAGACAAGCCCTGAGATTTGTAGCGCCGATGGCTGGATCCATGGACTCATGGGAGTTGTCCGTCAAAATATTGATATTGGATATATCCCAGCCGTATCCCGGCCCCTTCATCTCCGGGTACCACCATCCATGCTCGGCAACGATGACTCTGGGGTCGATCCATTTGTTCAACTTTGCCCGCTCCTTGCAGCGGCCTCGGGGAGATTCGATGAAGACCCAGTCGCCTTCCTCGATGCCGTGTTTTTTGGCGGTGTCCGGATGAATCTCAACGATGGGATCCGGCCTTATCTCCCTCAGCCAGGGCTGCATGCGATTTGCGGAATGAAAAAATGTGGGGGTTCGCAAACCGGCATTCAGAATATAGGGATATTTTTCCGAAAGATCGGGCCTGGAAACCGGGCTTTCCGGAAGCTCCGTATATTTGGGCAGGGGATCGAATCCCCATTTCTCAAGCACCGTGGAATACAGCTCCACCTTCCCGGTGGGTGTGGAAAATCCCCTCTCCTTGTATTTGTGATATACCATTTCACCCTGCAAATAACCTTTTTGTTTGAATTCTTCCCATGTCAGCCCTGCGGGTTCGAGCAGATAATCGAGCGCATCTTCCACGGTGTCCCACCATTTCTGGCCCAATTTTTTACCCAGCTCCTGGAAGATTTTGTGGTCCTGCCAGGCTTCACCGATCTCCACACATTTCTGCCGGGCCAGCACAAAGCCGTGCCGCTTCCAGTTATCCGCCACATGGTTCTGCTCCAGCCAGGTGCCTGCAGGCAGAAAGATATCGGCCAGTTCCGCAGTGGGGGTCATAAAGTGATCGATAACAACAAGAAATTCCAGCTTTTCTAGCGCCGCATAAGCTTCTCTGGCATTGGCTCGGGTCGTCACCGGGTTGGTCCCGCACAACAAGCCCGCCTTCAGCTGATACGGTTTCCCGGTCAGGATCGACTCCCATGCAACCTTCGGGGTAATAAAGGCGACCCTGGCGCCCAGTTTATACCGGTCGCCTCCCAGCCGTTTTTCCCGCACCTCTTTGGAAAGATCCTTGTGGCAGGAAAATTCGGCCACTGTCCGCGTGGGAGGGTTGACGTAAAGGACATTGCCGCCGGGTGCGTCCAGATTGCCGGTAGCTGCCATGAGTCCGGTCAAAATACGCGTACAATCGGTACAGTTATTGGTCTGCTCCGTCGGCACGCCCCAGTGAATACACGCCGGTTTGGTTTGGGCATACATTCTGGCGGCCTTGCGGATAAGATCTTTATCTACCCAGGTGATCTCTTCCACCTTATCCAGGGGGTAGTCTTTCACTCTTTCCTTGAAGTCATCCCATCCGTTTATATAGTTTTCCACAAACGCTTTATCGTAAAGTTCTTCCTCCAGGATGACGTTGTGGAAGCCCATGGCGAGGGCGGCATCCGTTCCCGGCCTAAGCTGCAGCCATAGATCCGCTTTCTTGGCAACGAATCCCTTTCGGGGGTCGATGCAAATCAGCTTGGCCCCCTTCTTGTGGACCTTCCAAAAATCCACCCCCTTATATTCGTCCGGGTTTGTCCACTGCGGGTTGCAACCCCACATGACGACGCATTTCGGCCCTCCCCGATAGTCGCAAATAGGAAGGTTGCCCAAGGTTACCAGCGTTGAAGCCACCCTGGAGACATAACACATGTGACCGGCGGTGAGTACATTGGGAGTGCCCAACTGGTTGGCAAAGCGGTATAAATGGCTCTCATAATCTCTGCCGGTGCCCTGCCCTACTACGATATGTTCGGGTCCGAACTCATCGACAACGGATTGAAACTTCACTGCGATGGTATCCAGGGCTTCATCCCAGGTAATTCGCTCCCAGCCGTTATCTCCCTTTTTCATGGGATGAAGGATTCGGTCCGGATGGTACGCCAATTGGGTAATGGCCAGTCCTTTGCTGCAAAGACTGCCGTAGCTGATGGGAGACTCCGGATCTCCCTCCACTTTAGTGACCTTGCCGTTTTGAACGTGGGCAATCACCCCGCATCCGCCGTGGCAGCCGCGGCAGGCCGTTCGAATCTTTTCTACGTCGACCATTGATACTTCCCTCCTTAACTCTCTAGTAGCTCAGCAATGTCCGAGATTCCGAACCTCAGCGCATGGGTGAAACCCTGAATACCCTGAACGTTTTTTTCAATCACCGGCAATCCCCTTCCGATATCCGCCAGTTCGCTGGCAAGACGATCGATCTCT
>Ga0180009_10006743_pt1 | contig 11937 bp, 10 predicted proteins | sample OS_PC_MetaG_FD_123537 | JGI IMG/M metagenome (GOLD analysis project Ga0180009, IMG submission 123537) | Groundwater microbial communities from the Aspo Hard Rock Laboratory (HRL) deep subsurface site, Sweden - OS_PC_MetaG | ecosystem: Environmental > Aquatic > Deep subsurface > Groundwater...
AGCAATGCGTGTCACCCGCCACACTCTGAGCACCCTGACGCTCCTCGCGCTGGTCGCCTGCCACGACCCGATGCCGGGGGCCGCCGCCGGCCGGAAGATCACCTCCAGCGTCGAGGACTGGCGAGACGAGGTGATCTACCAGGTGATGGTCGACCGGTTCGCCGACGGCGACTACTCCAACAACTACGGCGTGGACAGCCAGCACCTGGGCCGGTTCCAGGGCGGCGACTGGAGGGGCCTGCGCCAGCAGATCCCGTACCTCAAGCAGCTCGGCGTGACCGCGGTCTGGATCAGCCCGGTGGTGCGCAACATCGAGGAGGACGCCGGCTTCGCCGGATACCACGGCTACTGGACTCAGGACTTCTTGCACGTCAACCAGCACTTCGGCGACCTGGCCCAGCTGCAGCGGATGGTGGACGAGATGCACGAGAGCGGCATCAAGGTGATCCTCGACATCGTCACCAACCACATCGCCCAGCTCTGGTACTACGACATCAACATGAACGGCCGCCCCGACGACATGATCTTCGGCGGCGGCGGGACGAGCTACGGCTCCTCCAACAAGGACAACCCCGGCAAGCTCACGCGCGCCACCGAGTGGGACCCGGACTACGACATCCGCGGAGTCCAGGCCTTCACCGCGCTGGGCGAGGCCGGGCCGGCGCCGGTGGTCTGGGTCTACCTCCCGCAGATGAACCGGGTCCCGGCCCAGCCGGCGGTGTTTCAGGACCCCGCCTGGTATCACCGTCGCGGCCGCATCACGGTCTGGGAGAACCGGCCGCCGCTGGGCACCTCTCCCTGCGAGACCGCGCCGGACAACAACATCGAGCTCTGCGAGTACGTGCGGCAGCAGGAGACTCTCGGCGACTTCCCCGGAGGGTTGAAGGATCTGGCGACCGAGAAGCCCGAGGTCCGTGACGCGCTGATCAAGGTCTTCGGCTACTGGATCGAGGTGGGGGACTTCGATGGATTCCGCATCGACACGCTCAAGCACGTGGAGCACGGCTTCTGGCAGCGCTTCTGCCCCGCCATGCGGCAGCACGCCAAGCAGCTCGGCAAGCAGAAGTTCCTCATGTTCGGCGAGGCGTTCAGCGGCGCCGATGCGCTGCTGTCGACCTACACCGACCGGCAGCAGGTGGACTCGGTGGTCTACTTCTCGCAGAAGTACCGGGTGTTCGACAACGTGTTCAAGCGGGGAGGACCGACCAGCGACGTCAAACGGCTGCACGAGGACCGGGTCAAGATGTACTCCGCGACGCCGCACACGGACGGCGCGGGCGCGGCGCCGGCCGATCTGCTGGTCAACTTCCTCGACAACCATGACGTGTCGCGATTCCTCCACGACACCGGGGTCGAGGCGCTGCACGGCGCGCTGGTCCACCTGCTGACCACGGTCGGGGTCCCCTGCATCTACTACGGCACCGAGCAGCAGTTCGCCGGCGGCAACGACCCCTCGAACCGCGAGGTGCTGTGGCGCGGCAACCCCGCGCGCGGCCTGCCGCCCTACGACGCCACCAACGAGACCTTCAAGCTGATCCAGACCCTGACCGGCATCCGCAAGCAGCACGCGCCGCTCAGGCGGGGGGACTTCACCATCCGCTGGGCGACCGACTCGACCGCGGGCCAGGACGACGCCGGCATGCTGGCCTACGAGCGCAGCTACAAGGGCGAGCGGGTGCTGGTGGTGATCAACACCACCGACTGCAAGGGGAGCACGAGCCACTCCCGGACCAGCCTGGGAGGCAAGGTGATGCAGACCGGCTTCGCGGCCGGCGCGGTGCTGACCAACGTGCTGCCCGACGCGGACACGACCGACCAGGTCACGGTGGCCGCGGGGGGCGAGCTCGACCTGAAGCTCCCGTGCCGCGGGGCGAAGATACTGGTGGAGAAGTAGGCGATGGGCAGGTCAACAGCGATCACGTACGCCCTGCTCCTGATCGGCGGCTCCCTGGTCTGTGCCTGCTCGACCCTGCCCGGCTCCCTGACCTTCGACGGGACCACCGGCCGCGACGGGGGCGATGCCGGACCGGCCGATCTGTGCGGGGTGCCGGTCTCGTGCGACGTGACCTTCAGCTACCAGGATGCAGCTGCCAGCGGCGTGGAGCTCCACGGCAGCTTCAACGGCTGGAAGAGCGGCCTGGCGATGGAGAAGGACGGGTCCGCCTTCAGCACCGAGCTGCAGCTGACCCATGGCGCGCCGGTGGAGTACAAGTTCTTCGTCGACGGCAAGACATGGGCCGCCGACCCGGCCAACCCGAACACCACCGGCCCGCCCTACGACAACTCGTTGCTCACCGTCAGCTGTCCCTCGAGCTGCGCCGACGGGGCCCTGCCCGACGCGGGGCCGGACTCCGACGGCCCGTCGCCGCAGGTGTTCGACTGGCGCGACGGCGTGATGTACTTCGTGCTGGTCGACCGATTCCTCGACGGGGACAGCAGCAACAACAAGCCCGAGAGCGGAGTGGAGCAGCCGGCCAACTTCCAGGGGGGCGATCTGGCCGGTGTGCTGGCCAAGCTGCAAGGGGGCTACTTCTCCCAGCTGGGGATCAACGTGCTGTGGCTCAGCTCGCCGGTGGATGCGCCCGACGGCAAGTACGCCGGCAATGACGGCCACGACCACACCGGCTACCACGGCTACTGGCCCAGGGAGCTGGACCAGGTCGAGCAGCGAGTGGGAGACCTGACGCTGCTCAAGCAGGTCGTGGACCAGGCCCACAAGCGCGGCATCCGCGTCGTGCTGGACTACGTGATGAACCACGTCCACGACACCAGCACGGTCTACAAGGACCACGCGAGCTGGTTCTGGCCGCTCGAACTCTCCGGCAAGCAGTGCATCTGCGGCAGCGGCTGCAGCTGGTCGCCGCCCGAGGGGCTGCGCTGCTGGTTCGACCCTTTTTTGCCGGCGTTCAACTTCACCGACTCCACCGCGCGTAAGTTCTCGGTGGACAACGCCATCAAGTGGATCCAGGACGCCGGCGTCGACGGGTACCGCCTGGATGCGGTCAAGCACATCGAGCAGAGCTGGCTCACCGATCTGCGCCAGCGCATCAACAGCGACGTGCTGCAGGCGGGCCAGCGCTTCTACCTGGTGGGGGAGACCTTCGACGGCGAGCGGGACGTGCTGAAACAGTACATCGATCCGGCGACCAAGCTCGACGGGCAGTTCGACTTCCCGCTGCGGGCACAGATGGCGAAGGTGCTCCTGATGCGCCAGGGCAGCTTCACCGACCTGGACACCTTCCTCGCCAGCAACGAGGGCTACTACGGCGCGTCGGCGGTGATGGGCACCTTCCTCGGCAACCACGATCTGCCGCGCGCGATCCACCTGGCGGAGGACACGCCGCAGTTCTCGGAGTGGGACACCGGCAAGTCCCGGGCCTGGACCAACACCCCGTCGGATCCGGGCTACGCCCGACCCTTCGAGCGGCTCGCGGTGGCCTTCACCGCGCTGCTGACCCTGCCCGGCCTGCCGCTGATCTACTACGGCGACGAGATCGGGATGGCGGGCGGCGGGGATCCGGACAACCGGCGCGCCATGATCTGGAGCGGGACCACGGCCGACCAGGACAAGCTGCGGGCCCAGGTGACCAAGCTGATCGGGCTGCGGGCGGCGCATCCGGCGCTGCGCCGCGGGAGCCGGCAGCAGGTCTGGCTCGCCTCTGATGTCTACGCCTACCGCATGAGCCTGGGCAGCGATGCGATCACGGTCGTGCTCAACCGCTCGGACAGCGAGCAGACGATCCAGCTGACGGGCAAGAGCTCCTTCGTCGATCTGCTGACCAACGAGACGGTGAGCGCCACGTCGGTCAAGATGCCGGCTCGGTCTTCCCGCGTGCTGCAGTAGAGCCCTCGCCCGCCCCGCCGAAGTAGTGGTCCAGCAGGGTCGCCACCCCTACTAGCCACCACATCCACCGTCACCTCCCGCGCCAGCTCGCCGAAGAGCACCTCCTTTGAGAGCTTGCGCTTGAGCAGCCGACCGGATCCGAGAGTTGCCGATCAGAGTGCTCAGGGGCTTCCTGTCGGTCCGCCGGGCAGCGCCAGGGGCTTCTTTCCTCGGACGAGGATGTCCCACCACTTGAAGTGCATCGCCAGGCAGTGGTCCAGCTCCTGGGTTTCCTTGCGTGGCGAGAGATCCTCGGGATCAGGCAGGCAGTAGGCCGCGAGCTCGGAGGACTGCAGCATGTGCAGCACCCCGGCGGAGAAGCCGACCCCGGCGTAGGCCACGCAGCCCCCCATGGGCAGCGCGCGCAGATCGTCCAGGGCGTAGGGGATCTTCTCGTCGGCGGTGCCCTGGGAGTCCTGGAACTTGCACTCCACGGCGAAGGCCCGGCCCTGGGCTTCGTCCACCAGCAACAGATCCACGCGGCGATTCTTGCCGATGATCGACTTGCCCGCCGCGACCTCGCGATAGACCTTGAGACCTCGGTCGCTGTGGTTGTGGACCAGGTACTGGCCCACGAGCAGCGTGTACTGATGTCCGGTCACCGCTTCCTCGCGGGGTTGCCAAACCCGATCTCCAGCTGGGGCGGGCCGATGGGCTGAGTCTCTTTCCCCCCCAGCTCCAGCAGCCGCGACCGGGCCACCTCCACCGCCTCCCGGCACTTGTCGTTGCCCCAGAAGGACCGTCCATTGCGCAGCGCCGCCACGCCCACGCTGCCCGAGCCGGTGAAGGGGTCGATGACCAGCTCCCCGGGCGCGGTGCTCTGGTTCACCAGCACCTCGGAGACGCGCGCCGGCTTCTCGGCGGGGTAGCCCCGGTGAACGCGGGGCTCCTCGATGATGTCCGGGACGCTGAGGTCAGCCAGCTTGCGCTTGCCCTTCTCGAAGAACAGCACCAGCTCGTAGCGTGAGCGGTAGTGGTACCCCATGCCGATCTTGCGCTTGTCCCACACCAGGGGCTTCCAGAAGCGGAAGCCCGCCTGCTCGCCCACCGGCTTGGCCACGAACATGGTCTCCTGGTCGCAGTAGAGGTAGAGGTGACGGTTGGGCTTCAGCACGCGGTACAGCTGCTCGAACAGGCCGGGGAAACGGCGGTTGGGGAAGATGTCGAACCAGTCGTTGCTGGAGGCCTTGCTATGCTTGAGCCGGGTGGTGGTCCCCACGGCTCGATGCTTCTCCAGCGACTCGTAGGGCGGATCGGTGATGACCAGGTCCACCGATTCGCTGGGCAGCTGGGCCAGCCACTCCTCCGCATCTGCCTGCGACAGCACAAAGCTCATCGGGGGGTTGGTGTCGGTCATGCTCGGTCCGCTGCACATGGTAGGGTGTTCCTGCGATGCCAGCAACTGGCCGGCGATGGGGGTTTCGACCGTCATGAGTCAACTGTAGCAGGGCGTGTGCATGTATGGTGCACACGGTGGCTCTACCATGCTCGTTCGGTGGGGGAGGTCCCGCGGGTTCGGCGACAAGACAGTACTTGCAGTCGTGGCTGGCTTTGGGGCTCTTCGAGATCTCACGAGCCCGGTTCAGTCGGTCTTTTCCGGGCAGTCGAACTGCACGGTGGCCTCGTGACAAACCCTGGCCCGTGCATCAACCCCTTCTTGTCGGGGCTCAGCGTTGTCGGCGACAGCATGCAGGCTTGGAGTAGTATGTGAACGAAAGGAGCCCAGCGTGAAACGCCTAGCTCTCGTGACTATCTCTCTCCTGGGCGCGACGGTCTCCAGCGCCAGTGCGACCGATCTCCCCAAACGCGCCGACTTTGTGATCAAGCGTCCGGGCAACAAGGCCCTGTTTGTCCACCTGGAGCTCAGGACCGCCAAGGGGAGGACCAGTATCCTCGGCTGCCAGATTGGCAGCAGGGAGAAGCGGTGCACCCGCAAGCGCACCAGGGTGCCGCTCGCCAAGGCTCACCTCGCCGAGCTGAAGGCGCTTTGGGTGACCTTCGCAAACCGGGACCAATGCTTGCTACGGCGCCTCCCCGAGAGCTGGGGCCAGATCTGGATCTACGAGGGCAAAGTGGCGTTCCAGGGCCCGATGGTGCCCTCCCGTGACCACCAGTCGCTCGGGACCAAGTGCTTCGTCCACGCCAAGCTCGGCTGGTGGCTGCTGGACCGCTACGACCAGCGCAAGTGACGACCGCCCAGGTCGGCCCCGTCGATCGCGCTCGCCATCTCCGCCATCCGATTCGCCTTCGATATTTGCCATGTAAATACGGATCGTTGTACGGAGAGGTCCGAAAAAGCTGCGACTATCTCACACGTCGTCCCGTCCCATTGTTGAGTCAAGAAAACGCCATGGAGGTGACTCAATGCTACGGAACAGGAAGAACGTTGTCGTCTTGGTGGCCGCGCTGGCGTTGATACTGTCCGCCTGTGGCGGAATCGAGGACCCGGCCCCCGAGCGCGGCGTGCGGGCGGCCACGGGCAAGGCCGACATGCCCGGGAGCTGCAAGGGGTTCTGCGGCGGGCAGTCCGCCGACGGCTGCTACTGCGACAGTCAGTGCGAGACGTACGGTGACTGCTGCGCTGACAAGGCCGACGAGTGCGATGTCACCCCAAAGACCTGCGAGGATCTCGGCGGTTACTGCTTGCCGCTGACCTATCCGATGGGGCAGTGCAAGCCCAACGAGACCCCGGACGCCACCGCCGGCCTGTGTGGCGGGCCGCTCGGCCAGAGCACCACCTGCTGCCTGCCCGGCCAGACCCAGACCTGCGAGGACATCACCTGCGAGCCCGGCTACCACTGCGAGATGAAGGGCATCAACGGCGGAGCCGTCCCGGTCTGCATCAAGGACGCGTCGGCCCAGACCTGCGAGGACATCACCTGCGAGCCCGGCTACCACTGCGAGATGAAGGGCATCAACGGCGGAGCCGTCCCGGTGTGCATCAAGGACTCGTCGGCCCAGACCTGCGAGGACCTCGGCGGCTACTGCTTGCCGCTGACCTACCCAATGGGGCAGTGCAAGCCCTACGAGACCCCGGACGGCACCGCTGGCCTCTGCGATCCGATCCCCGGCCAGAGCACCACCTGCTGCCTGCCCTGAGCGAGCTCAGTTCCGGTCCGTTGTCACGTGAAGCAGTTACGCCGAGGCCACCGCGCCCATGATGAAGTACTTGAGCCCCGCCTCAGCACGGACGTCGAAGCCGAGAAGCGCGACGCCAACAAGCCTGGAGGCGGCTCACCTGCCGAGATCCGTTGCACTCCAACACTTCTGCCGAGGTGGCACCTCACCTGCCGAGATCTGTTGCAGCAACACCGACACTTCTGCCGAGGTGGCGGCTCACCTGCCGAGATCTGTTGCAGCAACACCAACACTTCTGCCGAGGTGGCACCTCACCTGCCGAGATCTGTTGCAGCAACACCAACACTTCTGCCGAGGTGGCGGCTCACCTGCCGAGATCTGTTGCACTCCAACACGTGCGGGAGGCAGCCGAACGTCACTTTCTGGCTCTTGCGAGCTGCTGCTGTACCATGTTCTCCAGCGTCACCCGTCGGGCCACTGCCTTCAGCACGTCGATCGGTACCTCTGGTCGATAGAGGCGGTACAGCGTGTTGGGGGACCTCCCCAGCGCTGCCGCCACCTCGCCGGGCCGGATCCCGACGCGGATCGCGAGCTGCGCCGAGGCACGACGCGCCAGCCGCGCCGCCGGCCTGTTCCCTGCCAGCGACGGGGCAACGCCAAGCGCCGCCGCTGCCGCGAGCTTGATGCGAGACGCGCCGGCAGCGCGCAACGCTTGCCGGCTTGCTGGCGGCACGTCGCTCCCGGTCAGACCGACGATCTGGAGCGCCGAGGCGTGGCTGTAGTCCGGCAGGACCGTGCTGATGCACAGCGGCGGCCCGACCAGCCGCGCGCTGACGAGGTCGGCAAGACACGAGCCGATCCACAGCGCGGGATGCCCCGGCATGCCGTGCTTCGCGGCCTGCTCGAGCACATAACGCAGCAGCCAGCGCATGTGCCCGCGGTCCTCCACTACCCTGATGTGGCTCGGTGCAAACGGCGTCGACACGACGGTGTCCAGGCTCAGAATGATCGCCTGCGCCAGCCGGCCGGCCGCGCCCCGGGACGCCTGAACCACGAGGTGCAGGTGCTCGGCCACCAGGGCAAAGAGCGCCAGACACCCGACGCAGACCGCTCCGAGCAGGTGGAGCGCCTTGAGATAGGCCACCTCGTCGGCGAACAGCGGCAGCCGGCTGTCTTCCTCTGCAGCGAGGGTGATGTGGCAGATGTCCATCGTGCTTCTCCTGTTGCGCGTTTTCCTTCTCTGCGAAGCAGGGGATGTGCCAGCTCTCGCTCGTCTGTTTTCGGTATGTTCCGTCGAGGGGTCCGCCGTCAGATCCGGCATCCGGTCCGGAGCCGGTCGGTATCCGGATGAGACAGCGATTACGAAGAGCTATCTCAACAAGTTGTTCCCATGGTCAGCGATTCGGCACTGCTGTCGACGATCGCCGAGAGGTAGTCGATGCTGTCGCCTACGCTTGGCCATGACGGTGTTGACCTCCTATCTACCCCGATTCTTGATCGGGGCTTGAGGCATCACCCGTCCTTCTTGCAGCTGGCTAGAGCGGCCCGGTCACCACGTGGTAGGCTTGGTTGCTCGTGGTCCCCGGGTGCGGTCCCGATCTACTGCTGTGAGGACTCGCTGAACCGGACGAGCTGCGGCTGGAAGCAGACCGACACCTGCGGCCACACCTGCGGCACCGGCGTGAGCAAGCAGGTCATCGGCGCTGTCGGCACCTACGCCACGGGCCTCGGCACGCACACCTGGGACCAGTACGGGCGGTACAACACGCGGATCTACAGCTGCACACACTGAGCGCCACATGCGCAGGCTCGAGCACCCTTCACACGCGACTGGTCAATGGCGTACCGTTGCGCCATGAGGTGGGTGCTCTGGAGCGGGGGCGGGCTGGTGGCCGTGCTCGTCCTCTATCTGCTGGTCACCATCGGGCTTGCCCGTCGCGAACTGGAGACCGTGCGTCAGCAACTCGGGGAGCTGGAGTGGACCAGCCTGTCGTACGAGAGCTCCGTCGACGGAACCGGCCCGCTGCACGCCCTCGCCCTCTGGCCCCGCGATGGCAGGCCGCTGAAGCTTCTGGTGATGATGCACGGCTACACCGAGACGGCGGCGGACTACTTCTCGGCCGGCTGTCACTGGGCCCGGCAGGGTCGGCTGGTGCTGCTGCCCGACATGCGGGGACGACACAGCGAGCTGCGCTACCCGATGGAGCTGCTCGCCCGGCGCCGGCCCCTGCCCCTGCCCGGCTGGCGCACCGTGCTGTCCCTGGTCGCCCGTCCGCTGGCCGAGGGAGACTACAGGTCGGGGGGGAAGCCGGACTCGGGCGGCGTCGAGGTGCTCGACATCCGCGATGCGGTCGCGCTGGCCCGGCGGCAGTTCGGCGACCGCCTGGCGCGCGGCGTCGACATCGTGGGCTACAGCGGAGGCGGCACGTCGGCGTTGCTCGCCGCCATCCGCTTCCCCGACATCTTCGACCGAGTGATCGCCTTCTTCCCCATCGTCGACTTCGCCTCCCAGGAGGCCCACCTGCGCCGGCTGGGGCGCGCACCGCACGCGCAGCTGCTGTCGTGGCTCGGAGGCGGTCCCCGGCAGGCGGCCGGCCGGTACGCTGCGCGCCGGCTGCTCGACGGCCTGGGCAACCTGCGCTGGACCGGCACCCTGGTGCTGGGGGACTCCGAGGACGAGAGCTGCCCGGTGGAGGCCCTCGAGCGGCTGGCCCGGCGGGCCGGCGAGCTGCCGTCGATCCGGGTCCTGGTCAGTCGTCCGGCCGACAGCCCGAGGTGGCATCACGACACTGCGGACGAGGACGCCGCGCTCCACGAGGCGGCCTGGCCCCGTCCGGTCGAGGGCGAGCGTGCATGGGGCGGGGACTGGATGGTCCTGGGCTACCTGGTCATGCCACAGGTCGAGGTCTGGCTCGGCGACGGACAGCAGGGACTGGCCCGCTGCAAGGTCTCGCGCACTGACGACAACCTCACGGTCTGCCTGGAGCCGGTCGACCTCCCTGCAGGAACCCGGGCACGCGTTCGGGTCCGAATCGCTGGACGGTGGCAGGAGTGGGGCGACCTGCCGATCGACGGGACCTGCACGCCCTTCGGCCCTTCACACGAGGAGCAACGATGATTCCACCAACGCTCGAGCTCGAGACAGGAGGCATGTGTCTCGTTCCCGGTGGCGAGTTCTTGATGGGTAGCGACGACAGCCGGGCGCGCGACTGCGAGCGTCCGGCCCACAAGGTGCATGTCGGGCAGTTCTACGTCGACCGTACGATGGTGACCAACAGCCAGTTTTCCCGCTTCTGCGACGAGACCAGACACCGGACCACCGCGGAGCGGATGGGCAAGGGCGACACCTATGTCGACGGGACCTGGCAGTGGGTGGAGGGCGCCTGCTGGCGCCGGCCCTTCGGACCGGAGAGCTCGGTCGAGGAGTGCATGGACCACCCGGTGGTGCTGGTCTCGGTGGGCGACGCCCTGGCCTACTGCCGATGGCGCATCCGAGTGGAGCGTCGCCGGTTCCGCCTTCCCACCGAGGCAGAGTGGGAGAAGGCCGCGCGCGGTACCGACGGGCGGACGTTCCCCTGGGGCGAGGAGGAGCCGGACGCCGGCGAGGTCCAGCGGGCCCGTTTCAACCCGGGCCAGCCGCTGGGCACGGCACCCGTGGGCGCTCACCCCGCCGGCGAGTCGCCATACGGCCTGCTCGACATGGCGGGCAACGCGTGGGACTGGTGCCTCGACGCGTTCGACGAGAACCGCTATCGCAAACGACCCGAGCGGGACAACGGGGGGCCGCTGTCCCTGCGGCCCGATTCGGTGTTCAAGGGTGGATCATGGATCTTCCCGCGCGAGGCGTTGCGCTCGAGCGGTCGGCACCAGAACGACCTGGTGCGCCCCAGCGTGGGGATCGGGTTCCGCACCGTGCATCCGCTGCAGGAGTCGACCCGCGTGCGGCTGGCGGGGCTCGTGCGTCGTGTGGCCTTCGGCTTGCACCGCATCCGCCGGCGCGCATGAGGACCCTCCCGGGCGGCTCCTCCAAGGCTGATGTGCCTAACAGTCGAGGCAGGCCCAATCCACGATCCCACTCGATGTGCCGAACCGTTGGGCGGTGTAGCTCTCGATGTCGATCAGGAATCCCGTCTGTTTGCTGTTTGCGGTGCAGCACCCGCTGCAGTCCGAGTCGGAGCACATGTCATAGACCTTGACGTCGATCTGCCTGGAGCCCTGCTTGAGCCGCAGGGTCTTGAGCTTGTACTTGGCAAAGTCCTTGGCGTGCACGGCGCCGATGTTGTTCGCCTTGACCCAGCTCTCCGGCTGCTTGCCCTGGAGGGCTGCGAACTGGCCCTCCCACAGACCCGTTGTACTTGATGCACTCTTCGCTGCCAGGGTCGGGGTAGGAGGTGAGCTCGGTCAGGTCGGCCGTGTGCCACCGTGAGGGTCGGGCCCTGGAGGTCCGGGCTCTTCGCATCTGCGGCAAGATCAGGGGCCAAATACAGGTCCTTCTGACCGGGCAGATGGTCTCCGTTGTTTCCTGACTGATGGTCTCCACTGCCATCTTGCGCCAGATTCGAGTCCTTGGCATCGGCAGTGGCCTGTCCTGAAACGAGCCAACCGGTGCAGGACAGTGCAACGGAAGACACAAGGAGCATCGAACAGATCAGGGTTCGAGTCATCTACCACCGTTATGCCCAATTCCACACAGACTCCTACCCCTCCTGCCGATGACACAGTGCATCTCGCCTCAATGGCGCCCCAAGACAGCACACATTATTGGCGCCAGAGGGGTCGCTTATTTGGCGGACAGCGCCCGGTATAGCGCCTCCAGAGCGTTGGCGCTGAAGATCAAAGCCTGGTGGGTAACCGGAGAGGGAAACCCCCTGAGCCGTATGTTCTCGGCGCCGGCGAGAGCGCATCGATCGGGCGGCGCGAGCAGATCGCCGCTGATGGAGATCGTCGTCACCCGGACTCCCGAGGGGATCCCGGCC
>Ga0180009_10006744_pt1 | contig 11937 bp, 7 predicted proteins | sample OS_PC_MetaG_FD_123537 | JGI IMG/M metagenome (GOLD analysis project Ga0180009, IMG submission 123537) | Groundwater microbial communities from the Aspo Hard Rock Laboratory (HRL) deep subsurface site, Sweden - OS_PC_MetaG | ecosystem: Environmental > Aquatic > Deep subsurface > Groundwater...
AACAGGATGGTCGCTTCCTGGTCGACCAGTAGCTGGATGTTGGTCTCCAGGAGCTCCCGGCGGGCGGCGGGGTCGAGTCCCCCCGCCGGTTCGTCCAGGATCAGCAGTTCCGGCCGGTGGCAGACGGCGCACAGCAGGGCCACCTGCCTCGCCTGCCCCTTGCTCAGATCCTTGATCAACCGGTCGCCGGGCAACTCGAACCTGGCGGCGAGTTCCGAGGCCCGGCGGTCATCCCAGTGGGGAAAGAGCCGCCGGTGCAGATCCACCACCTCGTTGATGCGGAAGCGGCCGGGAAGCACCTGGTCCTCCGCCACGTAGCCGATCCTCCGCTTGACCTCGACCGGGTCCAGCCGGGGATCGCGACCGAAGACGGCGACCCGGCCCGATCTCGGGGTCAGCATGCCCATGATCAGGCGGATCAGGGTCGTCTTGCCGGCGCCGTTGCGGCCCAGCAGCCCCAGCACCTCCCCCTTGGCGACCTTGAGGTCGATGTCCCTCAGGACGTCCCTGCCTGCGTACCCGTGCCGCACGCCCTGCAATTCCAGCACCGTCATGGCTGCCCCCTTCTCCTCGGTTTCTCCATCCTATCCTCATCCTCCAGCAGATCCTTGAAGGCAGCCTGGGCGCCGTCCGGGTCGATGCCGAGCTGCCGGACCAGGTGGACGACGGGCCTGAGGGCCTCGGTCAACTGCTCCATGCGCCGGTCCTCGAGTTCCCCCGGACCCAGATCCGCCACGATCAGGGGCAGGCCGGGCCGCCGGATGAGGACGCCCTCGTGGACCAGGAGATTGTACGCTTTGCTGATCGTCATGGGATTGACCCCCAGGGGAACGGAGAGCTGGCGGACGGACGGCAACTCGTCGCCCGGCCCGAGGACTCCGCCGGCAATGTTGAGTTTGATCTGATCCATGAGCTGGCGGAAGATCGGTACGCCGCTCCGGCCATCCACGAAATAGGTCATCGCGCCTTCCTTTCGGGCCTCCGTCGAGACCGGTCCCGGTCCGGACCGGGCCTGCGATTCCCGATTCTCTGGTGTATTAGTGTATATGTCAACTAATACACATGAGCTTTTACGGGGATTGGGCCGCAGGGGTTTCCATTTTTTTCCCGCTGTGTTAATTTTCCCCCACTCACCATTTCAGGAGGTCATCATGGAATATCATGATCTGCAGAAGACCCGCGTGGGCGACCTGCGCGAGATGATGAAGCAGCACTGTCCCGAGGTCGTCGGCGTGGTCGGAATGAAGAAGGAGGAGCTGGTCGACGCCCTGGCCGCCAAGCTGGGCATCGAGAAGCCCCACAAGCACGTGGCCTTCGGGCTGGGCAAGCGGAAGATCAAGGCCGAGATCAAGGAACTGAGGGTGAAGCGCCAGGCCGCGCTCGAGGCGAAGGACTACGGCGAGCTCAGCAAGCAGCGCCGCCTGATCCACCGCCGCAAGCGCAAGTTGCGCCGGATGATGCAGCTTTCCTGACGGTCGCCCCCGCCAACCGAAGGAGCCGGGTCCTGCCCGGCTCCTTGGCGTCCCCGGTCGTGCCGGAGGTCAATCCTCATCCCCGAAGGGGAGCCTCCTGGCCGCATTGGTGACCGCCCCGATCCGCCCGGCCACGCCCTCCCCCGCGGCGATCTCCGCGTCCGACAGCAGGGTCACGTCCAGCATGGGGTCGACGCGGACGCCCGTCCTCGAGAAGTTCATCTCCGCCAGGGCCTGGCTCCAGCCCGCGAACCACATCTCCAGCATGCGGCGCTGGTCCCCGTCTCCCTGGAAGTGGACCAGCAGGTCGATGTCGCTGTCGGGCCGCGCGGTGCCGTTCTTGACCGAGCCGTAGATGTAGACCGCGGCCACGCCCAGCCGCCGATGGTCGAGGGCCCGGATCATCCGCTCGGTCATGCGCAGACGCCAGCGCCAGTACTGCCGGGGCTCCCGCAGGGTGCCGGCCCGGCTGCGCGCGCCCGGCCCGGAGCCGGACTGTTGATCCTGGTCCTGCCCCGGCTCCGCCAGGACGGCCACGGCCTCGTCCGTGTCGGCGTTCATCAGCAGCCTGAGGATGCGTCCCGGCCGCACGGCGCCGACCTCGATCACCCGCAGCACCGCCGCCAGATCGGCGAACTCCGGCAGCATCCGGGGCAGCAGGTTGTCCGCCCCGACGAGGAAGTCCTCGTTGAAGGCCACGCCCTCGTCGTCGGGATACAGGGGCAGGTAACGGATGGAGGCTTCCACCAGGTCCTGGAAGAAGTGGGTGCCGAAGGAGAGGTCCGGCGTGTAGTCCCCCCGGCGGCGGGCGATCTCGATGAGGACGGCGGTGTTGTTGATGTCCGCGTAGGTGACCGCGACTCCCAGCTTGATGTCGCCCCGGCTGCCCCAGCGGCCCGGACCCATGAGGATGAACCGGCGCTTGGGCAGCAGGCTGTTGAGCCGTCCGACGGCGCGGCCGACCCGCCGCATGTCCTCGACGGTCGCCAGGCCGGCGTAGCGTTCCGGATCCACGTAGACGACGTGGCTGATGTCGGGCACCCAGCCGTTGGAGACGAACCGCCGAGCGGTGAACACGACGTCGGCCGCGGGCAGTCCGCGGGGAATCTCGGCGGGGGCGGCGTCGCCCGACTGGGCCTGGGGCCGGCACTGCAGCAGGTGGAAGCACTCGCCGTCGTGGGCGAACTCGATGTCCACCGGGGAGCCCAGGTACTCCTCGAGGGTCTTGAGCATCTTGCCGATGCAGCCCACGAAGGGCGTCCCTCCGACCAGGCCCTCCATGTCGGCCACCAGGTCGTCGTGGGCCGGGTCCATCATCAGCCGCGAGACCCGCTGGAGCCGGCCGTCGTGCAGCACCGAGAAGATCTTCTCCACCAGGGGGAAGTCCGCCCCCGCCTCGTGCAGAAGGTCCTTCAGGCGCACTGTCTCGAAGCGGTTGGTCTCGAGGTTGATGACGTCGGCCCACACCGGGCTGTACCGGACCCTCTCCTCCGGGGTGGGATTGGCCCGCAGGGCGGGCTGGCCGGGCACCGCCAGCACGGGGAAGTCGTCGCCGACCCGGTCCACCGCCCGCGTGCCGAGGCCCGGCACCAGCCGGATCAGACCGTCCTCGCGGGCGATGCGCGGCGACCAGCGGAACTCGTTCCGGCTGAAGGCGACCCCCGCGAAGGCGGGCAGCCACCAGGGCCCCACCCGGGTGCCGACGACCTCCTGGATCAGGATGCCCATCTCCTCGACGAACTCCTGCAGGCCCCGCTCCCGGCGGTACTCGATGGGGTCGGGGCCCAGCACCGACGCCCAGACCTCGGCGACGGCGTCCAGCAGGGCCTCGAGCCGCTGCTGCTTGGTCCCCTGGTTGGCCAGGAAAAGGCTCTTGTACTTGCCGGAGAAGGTGGTGCCGAAGCGATCCTCCAGCAGGCTCGAGCTGCGGATGATCAGGGGCACCTCGCCGAAGTAGTCCAGGGCCCGCGACAGCCCGGTGATCACCTCGACGGGGAAGTTGCTGTTCTTGAAGAGCTGGATGATGTTCGGGTACTCGCGCCTGACCTGGGTGATGTCCTTGAACTTCTGGTCCATCACGTCGTCGAGGTTGTTGAGCTTGACGAAGTCCATGATGGCGTCGCTGATGACGTACCAGGTGCGCGGGATCCTGACCTTGCCGATGCCCTTGGCCTGCGCCTCCGGCTGCTCGAGGATCCAGCGCGCCATCAGCAGCCCCGCGGCCTTGCCCCCCAGCTTGCCGTGGCACCCCTCGGTCATGGTGATGTGATCGACGAGATCGATGAAGTCGGTGATGCGCACCACCTCCTTGGCCACGTTGATGTAGTCGATCTGCTCGGTCAGGAAGCGCTGGATCAGGGAGACGCGCAGGCTCTTGAGGGTCGACATGGCCAGCCCGCTGCGGCCGCGCAGGATGCCGTTGTAAAGGCGGATGGCGTCGACGATCTGGGGCATGGTCGAACGGGAGTCGCCGACCACGGTGCAGAAGAAGCTGGCCTTGTCCTCGTAGAGCCACTTCTGCAGGCGCGAGAGGATCTCGTCGTCGCCCAGGTATTCCTCCGCCAGGGCGAACGGCGCCCCGGTCATCAAGGGGGTCTCCTCGATGGCGACCCGGGCCCCGGGCACGTTGCTGCGGTCGCGGTCGTCATCGGTCTGCGCGGCGGCGCCCCGGTCGATCTCCCCGAGCAGCTTCTGGGCGCCGGTCAGGCCGATCGAGCAGAGGTGGTTGAGCATGCGGCGGGAGATGCGGAGGTACTGGCGGGGCCGGTCGCTCCGCATCTCCTCCAGGATGGCCCGCCAGTCCTGATCCGTCCGGGGATCGGCGCCGCCCGAGGCGGCGCCTTCTCCCTCGTTGCGCGGATCGGGACGGTCGGCCATGGCCTAGACCCAGCCCCGGTCCCGGCAGGCGGCCGCCACCCGGTTGATGGCCACCACGTAGGCCGCGTCCCGCATGTAGATCTTCTTCTGACGGGCCAGCTTGCTGATGGACTGGTAGGCGGAGGTCATCTTGTTGTCCAGCCTGGCCAGCACGTCGTCGCGCTCCCAGAAGTAGTTCATGTTGCACTGGACCTGCTCGAAGTAGCTGCAGGTCACCCCGCCGGCGTTGGCCAGGAAGTCGGGGATCACGAAGATGCCCCGCTTCTCGAGCACCGCATCGGCCTCGGGGGTGGTGGGGCCGTTGGCGCCCTCGGCGATGATCTTCACCCTGGCCTGGATGCGGTCCACGTTCTGCCCCGTGATCTGGTTCTCCAGGGCGGCGGGGATGAGGATGTCCACGTCGCGGTCGATCCACCGGTCGCCCGGCAGGACCTCGTAGCCCGCGGCCTTGGCCTGGGCCTTGTCGATGCCGCCGAACCGGTCGGTCATGGCCTTGAGCTGGCCCAGGTCCACGCCTTCGGGCCGGTAGAAGGCGAAGGTGGTCTGCTCGGCCTGGTCCCAGCTGGAGACGCACACCGTGCGCCCGCCCAGCTGGTGGTAGAGCTCGATGGCGTACTGGGCCACGTTGCCGAAACCCTGGACGCTGGCCGTGGTGGTCTGCGGGGCGATCCCCATCTCCGTCAGGGCCTCGCGCAGGCAGTACACCACCCCGTAACCCGTGGCCTCGGTGCGGCCGAGGCTGCCGCCCATGCCCACCGGCTTGCCGGTGATCATGCCGGGGTAGTGCCCGCCGCTGATCTTCTCGTATTCGTCCAGCATCCACAGCATGTGCTGGGGGCTGGTCATCACGTCGGGGGCGGGCACGTCGGCCACCGGGCCGATGTTGCGGGCCAGCTGCCGCACCCAGCCGCGGCAGATGGCTTCCTGCTCGCGCTGGCTCAGGTTGTGGGGGTCGCAGATGACCCCGCCCTTGCCGCCGCCGAGGGGGATGTCCGCCACGGCGCACTTCCAGGTCATCCACATCGAGAGGGCCCGCACGGTGTCCTCGGTCTCCTGGGGATGGAAACGGATGCCGCCCTTGCTGGGGCCGCGCGCGTCGTTGTGCTGGCAGCGGAAGCCCCGGAACACCTTGACGGTGCCGTCGTCCATCCGCACCGGGATGGTGAAGTGGTACTCGCGCTGGGGGCTGCGCAGGAGGTCGCGGGTTCCCTGGTCCAGACCGATCATGTCGGCGATCTTGTCGAACTGGGCGCGGGCCATCTCGAACGGGTTGAACGACTTGTCGTGTGCCATGGTTGACTCCTGGCGGCGTGGCCGCCGTGTTCGGCCCGCCCGGGGGCGGGTCAGCTTTCCTCGATCTGCCTGCCGGGCTTGAGGATGACCCCGTGCCGGCTGCGTCCATCGATCAATACCGTCACCGGCTCGGACAGCCGGATGTGGCGGATGAACTCGCCCGGATCGTCCCCGGGCTGGGCGTCCAACCAGTCCCAGTCCAGCTGGCTGGTCCCTTCGGTGGTGTTCACCGTGAGGTAGCCGACCTGGAAGCTGGTCAGGTTCTGGAAGAAGTGGCTGCCCTGGCTGGGCGTGATCTTGAAGTCCTCCAGGTCGGTCTCCACGATCACCCGGGCTCCGGAAATCTGGTCCCAGCGGACCGGAATGCCAAGCCAGCGGTCGCTCGATCCCCACCGCCCCGGTCCGATGAGCATGTAGGGACGGGCCTTCTCCACGAAGGTCCGGTTGATGCGGCCGATCTCCTCGGCCATTTCCGCGGTCTTGCCCCGGTCGAAGCGGTTCCGCGGGATGTAGAGGATGTCCCGGATGTTCTCCCGGCGCCCGTTGCCCAGTGCGGTGTTGCTCGCCACGAAGGCGTCCTCACCCCAGAGCAGCTCCTCGGGAATGTCGGGAGCGTCGTAGCCGGCGGCCAGGGGCCGGATCTGCAGGAACCCGAACTGGTGCCGGTCCAGCTTGCCGTCCCCCAGGACGACCGCGAATTCTATCTCCACCTCGGCGCTCATGGTGCGGCGGCCGAGTTCGAGCAGCAGCTTGAGGATCTCGGCCAGGGGGAACAGGCCGTGCTTCAGGACGTGGGCGAAGGAGACCAGCCGCACGCCCGGCCGGTGGATGCCGTCGTAGATGGTGTTGTTCTCGGACGAGAACACCGAACCCAGGGGCTCGAGCGTGCCGTGACGCTCGGCGTCGGCAAGGTCCAGGCTGGCGAAGTTGAAGTCCTCGCGGGCGCGCGGGTAGGCGTCGGGGTCGCTCACGTCCACGGCGAAGAAGCTCCGCTGGGAGTACTTCAGCCAGTCCTGGACGGTCCCCATCTGGGGCAGCACGTGGGGCTTGGCGGGGCTGAACCGCAGCACCTTCCCCCCCTCGACGATCGTGCGGCCCAGGCCCAGGGCCACGGCGACGACCCCGTCCTGCGGGGCGAGGCCGTTGCTGGGGTAGAAGTTCGAGGAGTGCGCCACCCCCGAGAAGTGGGGATAGTCGTACTGTTCGTACCGGCGGCCCACCATCTGCTGGATGATGACCGCCATCTTCTCCTCCTCGATGCGGTTGCTCGTGGCCTCGATGTAGCTCTTGGCGGCCTTGGAATAGGCGGAGGCGTAGACCAGCTTGATCCCGTCGCACAGCTGGTCCAGCCGCACCTTCAGGTCGGGGTGGCTGTTGGCCAGCATGAAGGTCGAGTAGACCCCGGCGAAGGGCTGGAACTGGCTGTCCTCGAGCAGGCTGCTCGACCGCACCGCCAGGGGGTAACGGACCTGATCCAGGAAGGTCTCCAGATCCCCGTAGATGGCCGGCGGCAGCTTGGCCTCCAGGAACCGGGCGTTGATCTCGTCGTCGCAGCGATCGGCCAGGGCGAACTCCCGCAGGTCGTTCTGGGCCATGAAGGCGTCGAAGACGTCCGTCCCCACCACCGCGGTCGGCGGCACCAGGACCTTCGTCCCGGGAAAGCGGTCGCTGACCCCGTACCGGTGCAGGATCGAGTTCATGAAGGCCAGGCCGCGGCCCTTGCCGCCCAGCGACCCGCCCCCGATGCGGACGAAGGGGCTGGTGGTGTCGAAGGTCCGGCGCGAGAAGTCGGCGACGATCCCCCGCTGGGCCTCGGTCCGGAACGAGGTGATGGCCCGGACCAGGTACTCCCGCAGTTCCTCCACGTCGGAGAACTCGGTGACCTTGCGCGGTCGGATCATCGCCGCCAGTCCGAATTCGGTGCGGGCGCGCAGCCAGTTCGAGAAGTGGTCGTGCGAGGCGTGATGGCGGATCGATTCGGCCGGAACGGTGCGGATCAGCTCGACCAGGGTCAACAGGTCCCGGGCCCGGCCCAGTTCCAGGCCCCGGGCGTCGCGGAAAACGAAGTCCCCGAAACCGAAGTTGTCCAGCATGAAGGCCCGCAGCTCGTGCAGCAGCTTCCGCGAGTGCTTGTGGATGAATCCCGCGCCGATCCCGGCCGCCGTTCCGGCCAGCCCCTCGTTGGTCGACTGCAGGACCGCGGGGGTGTGGGGATCGACGTACTTGACCCGCCGGATGAACTCGACCCCGGCATCCTCACGCGGCTCCCCCTTCCAGGGGAAGCGCCCGTCGCTGATGACGCCCAGCAGGGAATCCTTGTACTCGCCGTAGAGATCCCACGCCTCCTCGAAGGAGGTGGCCAGCAGCACCTTGGGGCGGGCCCGCAGGCGCAGCAGGCGATGGCTGATGTTGATCCCCTCGTGCATCAGGGACTGGGTCTGCTCCAGCACCTCGGTGTACAGCATGGGCAGGTACGAGGAGTAGAAGCGGACCGAATCCTCGATCAGCAGGATGCAGCGGACGTCCCCGTAGCGGGTGTCGTGCGCCACGTTGGCCAGGTCCTCGCAGTACTTGATGATGGCCAGCAGCAGGCGGACGTCCCCGTTCCACAGGAAGAAACGGTCGATGAAGCGGGCGTTCTCGTTCTCCTGGATGTGCTGAAGTTCGCGGGGATTGAAGGCCAGGTTGTAGACCGGAAGGTCGGGGTTGTGATCCTTCAGGCGGGCGGCGAGGGAGGCCGCCTCCATGTCTCCCAGCCGGCTCATGGTGATCACCATGTCGAACCGGCGGGCGACGATGAGCTTGAGGGCTTCCTCCCCGGTGGAGGCCCGGGTCACGTGCGGCGGGAACGAGAGGTTCAGCTCGCGGTACTCGTTGAGGAGCAGTTCGGTCAGGCGCCCCCCCTCCTCGAGGGTGAACGCGTCGTACATGCTCGCCACCAGCAGGATCTCCTGCACGCGGTGAGGCATCAGGTGGCCGAATCCGCTGAAACGGCCGCCGCCCTCGATCGGGCCCGTATCCACAGCCTGCTCGCTCATGCGCGCAAGGCTAATCAATGGAGGGGGTAGATGCCAGAGGAATCGGCTAGAAAGCCCAGCCCCAGGCCACCAGCGGCAGGGCCGCCGACCCGGACGGGCCCGACCCTGCATCTTCCGCGTCGTGGAGCCGGGGCACGAGCCAGCCGACCGCCGTGCCGATCAGCGCTCCGGCGGCCACGTCGCTCAGAAAATGACGGCCGGAACGGACCCGGAGCCAGCCGGTGGCCGTGGCCGTGGCCACGCACCCGCCCCACACCCAGCCCCGCGTCCGGGAATCGGGATGGAGCTCGTCGTGCACCGAGGCCAGGAAGACGAGGGAAGCGAAGGCGCTCGCGGTGTGGCCCGAGGGGAAGGACCGCAGGGTCGTCCGCGAGGTCCTCAGGCCGGCGGGGATGCGCGGATCCGGATTGTAGGCGTAGGGCCGGGCCCGGCCGACGGCGCTCTTGATCAGGGTCACGATCCCTCCCTGCAGCAGCAGGGTCTCGGCGTGCATCAGGACCAGGGTGCCCGCCCTGTCCCGTCCCCGGTCGTCGAGCATCAGAGCCAGGGGTGCGGCCATGGATCCGTAGGCGAGCACGTCGCTGAGCGCGGCGGAACCGGGATTCCAGTTCCGCACCGCCGGACGATCGAAGGACGGCAGGTTGGCGGGGTCGAGGCCGGCCAGGTCCGCCGGCGTCGGCGCATCCCGGCCGGCATCGATCCACAGCCCCCCGGCGAAGCACGCGCCCGCCCCGGCGAGCAGTCCCGCCTCGGTCCCGGTCCGGCGGGTGAAGGGATCGTCGTCGCCGGCCAGGGGCGATCCCGGCCTTGCCGCCAGGATCGCCCCGACCAGAAGAACAAGCGGCAGGAGTCGCATCGGTCAGGCCTTGAACTCCACGCCCTGGGCCAGATGGACTTCACCGCCCCAGTTGATGGTGTTGGTCTGCCGGCGCATGTACATCTTCCAGGAGTCGGAACCGGACTCGCGCCCGCCTCCGGTCTCCTTCTCGCCGCCGAAGGCTCCGCCGATCTCGGCGCCGCTGGTGCCGATGTTGATGTTGGCGATGCCGCAGTCGCTGCCGAGGAAGCTGATGAAGGCCTCGCCCTCGTTCACGCTGTCGGTGTAGACGGCGCTGCTCAGGCCCTGGGGCACGTCGTTGTGCAGCTTCAGGGCCTGGTCGAACTTCCGGTACTTCATGACGTACAGGATCGGTGCGAAGGTCTCGCTCTGCACGATGGGGGCCTTGTTGTCGATCTCGATGATCGTCGGCTGCACGAAGGTGGCCGCGCCGAAGGGCTTGAGCACCTTGCCCCCGTACAGCAGCTTGCCGCCCTGCTCCTTGGCCGCCTTGATGGCGTTCTCGTAGTCGGCCACAGCGCCCTCGTCGATCAGCGGACCCATGAGGGTCTTGGGATCGAGGGGGTCGCCGATGTTCACGCGCTTGTAGTTGGCGATCAGCTTCTTGACGAAGGTGTCGTAGACCTTCTCGTGGATGATCAGCCGGCGCGTCGAGGTGCAGCGCTGGCCCGCGGTGCCGACGGCGCCGAAGAAGGCGCTGGCCAGGGCGCCCGTCAGGTCGGCCTTGTCGCTGATGATGATCGCGTTGTTGCCGCCCAGCTCCAGGATGGCGCGGCCCAGCCGGCCGCCGACGACGGCGCCGATGCGCTGGCCCATGCGGGTCGAGCCGGTGGCGCTGATCAGGGGGACGTCATGGTCGTTGACCAGCTTCTCGCCGATGGTCGACCCGCGCCCGATGGTCACGCAGCTGAGGCCCTCGGGCAGGCCGTTGCGCTTGAAGACCTCGGCCACGATGTTCTGGCAGGCGATGGCGCACAGGGGCGTCTTGCTGGAGGGCTTCCACAGGCAGGCATCCCCGCAGACCCAGGCCAGGGCCGTGTTCCAGGCCCAGACGGCGACGGGGAAGTTGAAGGCGCTGATCACCCCGACGACGCCCAGGGGATGCCACTGCTCCATCATGCGGTGCTTCGGCCGCTCGCTCTGCAGGGTGGGCCCGCTCAGGGTGCGGCTCAGACCCACGGCGAAGTCGCAGATGTCGATCATCTCCTGGACCTCTCCCAGGCCCTCGGTGTGGATCTTGCCCATCTCCAGGCTGACCAGGGCGCCCAGCATCTCCTTCTTCTGGCGCAGGGCCTCGCCCACCTGGCGCACGACCTCGCCCCGCCGGGGGGCGGGCATGGACCGCCAGACCAGGAAGGCCTTCTTGGCCTCCTTCATCACCTTGTCGTAATCCTTGGCGCTGGCCTGTTCGATGCGGGCCAGGACCTCTCCCGTGGTCGGGTTGACCGACTCCAGGAAATCCTTGCTGTCGGCGAACCAGGCGCCGCCCGTGCTGGCGCCCTTCATCCGGGCGCTCAGGCCCAGCGCGCGGAAGATCTGGGCCTTGCTGACGGTCTTGGCGGACGATTTCTGGGCTTTGGTAGCCATGGTCTCCATCCCTCCAGGGGTAGGGTTCAAAGCGACGTGCTCTCTTCGCGACAGACAATGCCCAGGCCGGACAGCTCGTCCAGGACCGGGTCGTAGATCTCGGGGTGGACGGGACGCAGCACGCCCCGCCGGGTGATGCGGCCGTCCAGGATCAGGCGGGCGGCGATGGCCGCCGGCAGGGAAACGGTGCGCGCCATGCTCGACCATCCGCCGGGTTCGCCGAAGTCCACCAGGGACGACGTGATCCGCTCGTAGCGGCCCTCGGCGGGGAACCAGGCCTTGAACTCGTGGAACAGCACGACCATGTCCCGCTCGCCGGGGCGGTAGACCAGCTTCTCGAGCATGAGATCGCCCAGCAGGTCCAGGGGTGCGACCAGGTCGCGGCCGACCGGGCGGTCCGAGACGAATCCCAGCCACGCCAGGTTGGCCACGGGCAGGCAATCGCCCGCGACGCCCATTTTCCGGGCGGCGAGCGCGGCCACGTCGTCCCCCGGACCGGTGCCCAGGAGTCCGGCCAGATAGGCCGCACAGGTCAGGCCGGACGCGGGACGCGGGCGGTCGTCCAGCAACCCGATGCGCCGGAAGGCGTGCATGGTGTCGCACCAGCCGATGTTGCGCAGCGTGGCGCGGAAGACGGTCTGGATCTCCTCGCCCAGGCCGTAGATCTCCCGGTACGCGAGGGAATCCCGGTTGGGATAGGCCTCGAAGTCCCCCGCGCCCGGCACGTGCAGCAGGTGCATGTCCCTGAAGAGGCGGTCGCCGGGGGTGCGCACCTCGTGGCCGTCCTCCAGGTAGCAGGCGTCGTTGCGGCTGGCCAAGAGCACCCCGCGGG
>Ga0180009_10006745_pt1 | contig 11935 bp, 7 predicted proteins | sample OS_PC_MetaG_FD_123537 | JGI IMG/M metagenome (GOLD analysis project Ga0180009, IMG submission 123537) | Groundwater microbial communities from the Aspo Hard Rock Laboratory (HRL) deep subsurface site, Sweden - OS_PC_MetaG | ecosystem: Environmental > Aquatic > Deep subsurface > Groundwater...
CACCAAGGCCGAACGCGGCTCGGGTTTCCCCAATCCAGTCGCCCGCGTCACGTCCAACAGCCCGTTATGGGACTGGCTTGAAGTCACAGAGTGGCTCCACGCCCAGTCGAGGATCGACCGCGAAGCGGTGATCGAGGCGCGAATCGTCAAGGAAGCGAACCGCTTCATCGAACTGCACGATGGGCAGCCGGACAATTTCACGCGGCGATTGGAGATAGTGGAGGCCGCTTGATTGAAGCTTCCTGTCGAAGCCATATAGACCGGGAGAAGGCTCCATTAGTGATGCCTGCTGATGCAAATGACGCCATTGCCTGGATAGGCCAAGTGCTTATACAGAGTTTCGGAGTGCACCAACCAGCCAGCACTTAATTGCTGCGTTAACGGGCCAATTTCACACAGCAACGCCAAGCCTACGGTGGCGTGCCATGCGATGGCACGCCATAATCAAAAGAGCCTGTGCCGCCGCTTTGAAAGATACTTCTTCACCAATTTATTTCAATGACATGGGCCATCCAGAAGCGACCAAGTGGAAATCATGGGCGCATCACCGGAAGTTCAGCCCAACGGTGATAAACACCTGCCGCGGGTTGCCGAAGAACCCTGTCAGGACCCCTTCGGCACCAAGGGTGGAGCTAAGTCCGGGCTGCCCGTTGGCGAGTGTGAAATCACCTGTGTCGGGATTTTGGCGGAGGAAATTGTAACCTGATGTGATGTATCTCTTGTCGGTGAGGTTCTTACCGTGCAGTCCAATCGACCATCGGTCATCGTTGGATCGCCACACAGCACTGGCATCCCAGAGGGCATAGCCAGCCTGGTCAAGACCCGGGATCCGAAGTTCGAACTGTTGAGTGCCGCTCCGGTAGGACAAGGTGGTGTTTAGTCCTAGCGTGCCTGTGCCCAGAGGGGTTTTGTAGTCAAGGGTGCCACTCAACGTCCATTCAGGAGTGTTTTGGATTCTACGGCTGTCGGCCACGTCAATTCCGCGCGCGTCGATGAACTGGAGATAATCCGCATTGATATAGCCCAGTGTCCAGGATGCATCGAGCTTATCCGAGGCCGATACGAAATCTCTCGCCAGCGTCCAGCGTCCTTCAAACTCTACACCCTGAAAGCGGGCCTTGCCGGCATTGGTCGTTATACCGATGAACGTCGGAACGCCGCCAACGACGGTTCCAACCGAACCGGGGACCTGGACGTCGCGATAGTCCGCATGGAAGACTGCCAATCCAAGAAAGCCATTACCGCCCGCAAGTGACGCCTTGTAACCGGCCTCGTAACTGTCAACGGTTTCTGGTTTGAACGACATAAAGTCGAACAGTTCAGATGGAGAGCACGCAGTTCCCACGGAGTTTCGGCAAGCGGTTGACACACCGCGCGGATCGAAACCGCCACCCTTGAAACCGGCGGAGTATGACAGGTAGAGTGTTCGGTCTGCTTGCGGCTGATAGGTCAATGTTGCCTTGGGCGTAAACTTGCGGAAGGTCGCACTTCCTTCGAAATCAGACTGGGTTAGCGCGAGGAAGCCTGTGCCTCCGAAGAATGGCGATCCCCCACCTCCGATATAAACCCCTCGTTCGATATCCGACCGCCGCTTGTCCCAAGTGTACCGCCCACCGGCGGACAGATTCAACTGATCGGTAATGTCAAAACCGATGTCGCCAAAAATTGCGTAAGTTTCGGTGTCAACGCCGCCGAATGTGAAAGCGGCAAGTCCACCCGGCAGGCGAACGTCGAAAGCTGTCACTGCGCGGGCATCCAGATAATAGGCCCCAAGGAGTGCGTTAATCCGGTCCCCCTCGTAAAGTAGTTGGAGTTCCTGTGAGAATTGCCGGTTGCGAAAGGCACCGGGCACATCGGCATCAACTACGGGCAGCGCGTCGAAATCGATCGGTCCGCGCGTGCGATCACGCCGAAACGCGGTAATCGAACGCAGTGTGACAGTATCGCTGGGACTGTATTCAGCAAATAGGCTGCTTCCCCAAGCATAAATGTCCTGGTCCGGGGAATCGAGCCCGCCGCGCGTGTCGAAGACGTTGTCCAGAACCGGAGCACCTGAGACCAACCCGGGTATCAGGCGGTGTCCTCCACGCGGGTCACTGCGGTCGTGCGTGTAGTCCCCTTGGAGTCGAATAAACAAATTGTTTTCATTGTTGATTTCGAGCGAGGCGCGGCCAGCCCAAACGTCGCGATTGTAGTTGTCCCGGCCAGTCGTGAGATTGCGACCAAATCCGTCGCGCGACAGCCGCACTCCAGAAGCTCCAATGCGTACCGTACCGTCACCGATCGGGACGCCAGCGGTAACGATGAGGTCTGCCTGCTCGTCGGTCCCGACGGTTCCACGGACCTGGAGCTCCGGGCTGTCGCCAAGGCGCCGGGTCACGTATTTGATCGCGCCCCCGATGGTGTTGCGTCCGTAAAGAGTGCCCTGCGGCCCTCGCAGGACTTCGATCCGCTCGACATTATAGATATCGAGCAGGGCCGCCTGTGGGCGGGCTAGGTAAACGTCATCGAGGTAAATGCCGACGCCAGGCTCGAATCCGCCGACCGGGTCCTGCTGTCCAACTCCGCGAATGAACGCGGTGAGGGTTGAATTGGTAGCGCGCGATGCCTCAATGGTAACGTTGGGAGTTAAATTTCCGATGTGGGTAATGTCGAGCGCACCGCTGTCTTCAAGCGCGGTGCCTGAGAAAACGGTCACAGCAATCGGAACATCCACGAGATTTTCATCGCGGCGACGAGCCGAAACGACAATCACGCCATCACCTTCGGTTGCGTCAGATGAAAGCCCGCCTTCAACAGCCGTGGCCTCTTGAGCCTGGACCGGCGCGGCAACCGCTAATGCGGCCAAACCACACCCCACAAAAAGTGCTTGGCGCAAATTTATCATGTTAACTGTCCCCCATGACGGCATATTTGATATTTTTATAGGCTTGAGGATGGAATTTTGTTTTTCTGGCGTCAAGCGTAAAAATACGGCACCGTATATTTTTCATAATAACGTATTGATGGATGGCGCATATGAGTGAGTATCTGCCCCGCAAGCGCGAAAGGAAGAGCCGGGTCGATTCGCGCGAGTGGCTTGAGGCCGCACTTCAACGCCTCGCTGACGGAGGCATCGACAATGTAAGAATTGAACCGCTCGCGGCGGAAATCGGGGTCACCAAGGGGGTCTTCTATGGCCGTTATGCAAACCGCGATGCTCTGCTCGAGGCCATGCTGGAATACTGGCTCGAAGAATCGACCGCTACTGTGATCGCCCTGTATGCAAATGTCGCAGAAGATCCGCGCGAGCGGCTCGATCGCATTCTGCTTACGCCCTTTCGCAGATCGGACTTCCGCGAGCGCGCCAGGATGGAGCAAGCCATCAGGCTATGGGCGCACCATGACCACCGCGCAGCAAAGACCATGGCGAAGGTGGACGCGCAGCGGCTTGCTTACATTGAGGAAGTGCTGCGCAAGAACGGATTTTCGCCAGCCATCGCAATTGGTCGGGCATATCTGATCTACGCCTACTTACTTGCCGAAGGGACCATGGCCGCAACCCCCAGCGAAGTGATGCGCTCCCATTGTCGCGACGTGTTGAGCCTCCAGATCGAAACTCTGATGCGCTGAGTGACGCTCTGAAAATCGGTGCGTTTTTGCGCATGAGATCCGTTCCCGCGCAGGCCAGGCATTTTTGCAAAGCGTGCCTCATCAAGCACGGCGCAACCAACGATGGTTCTCGTCCATTGACTCAGATCAAATCCTCCCCTATTTATCAAATCGACTTATTTATGCCGATGTTTATATTATATAGCCTTGGGAGGGGTTCATTATGGTTTTCAGCGCTCTGAGAATAGGGCTTCTTTGCTCTGCCGGAATCATTCTTCATCAGCCGGCAATGGCGCAGGAAGTCGGGTCAACGGAGGAGGCCGCCGCAGCAGACAGCACGGTGAACCCCGACAGCGGTGTTATCATCGTTACGGCCAGTAAGCGCAGCGAGAGCGTTCAGAAGGTCCCGGCATCGATTGTCGTTGTTAGTGCCGACGATCTCGACAGGAAGAATATCGCTGGAATTGAACAACTTTCCAATGCGGCGCCAGGTTTTGTGTTTCGCGGCGGGTTCAATCCGACGAACACTTCATTGAGCATCCGGGGTATCAGCACCCTTTCGTTCAGCCGCTCGATCGAACCTTCGGTCGGAACGGTGATTGATGGCGTGGTGATTGGGCTGCAGGGGCCCAACTTATTCAACTTCAATGATGTTTCTCGCGTAGAGGTGCTGCGCGGCCCACAGGGCACGCTCTTCGGGATCAATGCCTCTGCCGGCCTGCTCAACATCACGACCCAGGAACCTGGCAACGATCTTTCGATCAAAGTCGGTGGCAGCTACGCGGAGCGGGGGCAGGTTGATGTTTTCGGTGCGGTTGGGGGGCCGATTGCCGGTGATGCGCTCAAGCTGCGTTTTTCGGGCTACTACAAGCGACACGGTAGCTATGTCCAAAACCTCGCAACCGGAGAAGAGCTCAACGGAGACGAACAATACGGCTTTCGGACAAAACTGGTGTTCGAACCCGATGATCTTACCAAGCTGACGCTGAACGCCGATGCCGCCTGGGACAAGAGTTCCTGCTGCTCACCGGTCTTCGTCAAACTTGTTCCGGGTCGCTCAAACCTATTTGACACCCAGTTCTACGGGCCACTGACGCCCGCAAGCAACCAGATCAACATTCCAGGCAGCACCTTTTCCAAATCGAACGGGTTTGGCGTCAGTATGCAATGGGACCGTTATTTGGGTGAGCACCTGCTGACATCGATCACGGCCTATCGCGACTACTATATCGAGGCGGAAACCACCGTCGTGCAACCGAGCCTGATCCTTCCGAGCAACTTCGCAACCGCGAAGCAAGATCAGATGTCACAGGAAATCCGGCTCGCTTCGCCTACCGGCGGGACATTGGACTACGTTTTAGGGGCTTTCTACTTCAAACAGCTCAAGTCAGGGTCGATCGACCAGAAAATCAGGTTGCGGGCCAACGGATTTCAGCAGCAGAACCATTTGAACTTCCTTGATGCGGACAACGCCAATTACGCGCTGTTCGGCGAGGGGAACTTCCATCCGATGCCGGGCTTGACGCTGATTGCGGGTGCGCGCTGGACCAGGTTTAACGCGAATTTCCGCAACATCGGCCTGCCGCGGGAGCCGGGATTCTTTGTCGTGAATCTAGCCCCCGGCGAGACGATTGAGGACAGCGTTTCGACGGAAAAATGGTCATGGAAGCTTGGTACCCGGTGGGAAGTGACCCACAATGACATGCTCTATGCAACCGTGTCGCGTGGGATCAAGGGGCCAGCGTTCAACACTCTTGCCACCAATGCCACCGGCCCACAACGCGTCGCGCCCGAGATCGCGACCAATTATGAAATTGGCTTTAAAGGAAGTGCGTTCAACAACAGGCTGCGGACCAGTCTTGCGCTTTTCTGGACTGACTTCAGCGACTTCCAGACCCAGGCAGTCGAAACCGATCCTATTTCCGGTTTGAGGACTTTCGTGCTGGTCAACGCTGGCGGAATTCGTACTCGCGGCTTCGAGGGCAGCTTCAATTTCACTCCGGCCCGAACGCTCTCGCTCGACGCTGGTGTTAGCTATATCGATGGGGAGTTTACCGATTTTCCGAACGGCCAATGCTTTACCGGCCAGACCGCCGCACAGGGCTGCATCAGCGGTGTGCAGGATCTTGAGGGAGCGCCACTTCCATCGAATCCGAAATGGTCCTTCAATCTTGCTGGCGAAAAGACCTTCGCCTTTGAAGATGCCGGCGTTGAAGCCTTCGTCAATGTCAATTACAACTGGCGCGGCCGTGTTCAATGGGACATTTTTCAGGATCCCGAAACAATCGAAGGACGTGTCGGATTGTTGTCGGGTGCCATCGGCATTCGCGCGAAAGACGGGCGGTACAGCCTTGCAATTTTCGGAAAAAATCTGACCGACAAGTTCTATACCAACAACCTGACACCGGGCACGGCAATTGTCGGCTTCATTCCCCTCGATTATCAGCGTCAGATCGGCGTCAAACTATCTTACAGCTATTGATCGGGCTAAATCGAAACCGGAGATTGGCATGAATCGATCTTTTACAGGTGTCGTCGCGGCATTATTCGTTGCGATCTGTGCAGTGCCTACACCGGTCAAGGCTGGCGTTGCGAACGAGGCGCAATGTCTTGCGCTGAAGCAGGCCGATTTCAGCGGAACGGTCGACGCGCCCTCCCATATCCTTGAGGCGCGCATCGAGGCCAGCAACTCGGATCAGCCTGCACTGTGCCGCGTAACAGGCTTGGTGAGGTCAAATACCGGGTTTGAGATGCATCTTCCACTGGAGCGCTGGAACGGCAAGTTCCTGCAGGCCGGATGCGCAGGTTTCTGTGGCAGGACAATGGGCTGGTATTGCCGTGATGCCACCGCTCGCGGCTATGCCTGTATAGTGAGTGACATGGGGCACCGTTCAGCCTTGGCCAGCCCCGCTGCACCGAGTCTGAGCGCCCTATGGGCCTACGGCAGCGACAGCGCACAGATCGATCATGGGTTTCGTTCATCTCATGCGACTACGGTCATTGGCAAGGAACTGGTGCAGCGGCTCTACGGCCGGAGCCCTGATCGATCCTATTTCAACGGATGCTCTGAGGGTGGACGCGAAGCCCTGATCGCCGCCCAACGGTTCCCGTGGGATTTCGATGGTATCATTGCCGGCGCCCCCGCGATGGACGCAGGCAGGACGTTCCTAACGGCCTTGTGGAACGAGCGAGCCCTGCACGATCAGCAAGGACGCCCCATACTCGATGCGAATGCTCTGACGATGATCCGGTCCGCAGTCTTGAAATCGTGCGACAAGAACGATGGTATCGTCGATGGAGTAATTGGCGATCCGGGCCTGTGCCGCTTCGATCCCGCTGAGATGATGTGCGATGAGGGGGCTGGCAAGCAGTGCCTTTCACCCCAGCAGGTGCAATCGGTCAGGGCGTTGATCGATGGTCCCGCAACATCTTCAGGGCAGTCCATCGCTCCAGGATTGAGCCCGGCTGCAGCGTTCGGCAGGCTGCTCGCTCCCGGAACATCTGGGCGAAGCGTCGCCGCCAGCTATGGCGAGGAGTTTTTCCGCTATCTCGGCTTTAGTCCCGCCCCGGGAGTTGGCTGGAACGCGAGCGAGTTCGACTTCGACCGGGACTGGCGCAGAACCGGTGTCGTCGATGCGCTCCTATCCGCGACCAATCCCGACCTGCGTCGCTTTCGCGATGCTGGTGGCAAGCTTATTATCTATCACGGCTGGGACGATTATCTGATTTCGCCAGCCATTACGTCCGACTACTTTGAAACCGTAGAGGCCGCCATGGGTGGACGTGAAGCTACAAGCGCCTTTGCCCGCCTGTTCATGGTGCCGGGAATGGACCATTGCGCGCTTGGCGGAGGCGCATGGTCGGTCGACTTTCTGTCCTATCTCGACGAATGGGCCGACGAAGGCAAAGCTCCGGATCAGCTCGTCGCGCATCGTCCGATCCTTCCGTCCGATCCGGCAGCGGCCTTCGCCCGCATTGGGCGCTACCCCGTGCCAGCACCGGAGATTGAATTCAGCCGACCGCTTTACCCCTACCCACAGCGTTATCATTACAAGGGCAAGGGCGACACTTCCCAAGAAAGTAGCTTCGGCAAGCAAGCCAATGGCGTTCGGAAATAAATTGACTGAACTACGCCACGGAGCGTATGATTTTATCAATTCAAGCGATTCGCTTAAGGAAGTGATATTATATGCGTGAACCAGCGCCTCATCCGCTGAACATTGGCTTTGAGTGGTCGGAAGTACCTGAAGATCGCGAGCTTCGGGTTCTTACCAGGGATCAGGCCCATGATTTTGATCGCGACGGCTTCATTGTTCTTGAATCCGTATTCAACGATGGCGAACTCGACACCCTTGAGGCTGCAATCGATCCGATAGAGAACGAACTCGAACGCCTCGTCGCCGCCACCGAAAGCGGCCAGTCCCGCCTTACCCACGCGGGGACGATTACCTTCACTACCCACATCGTCGCCAAGTCACGCGTGGCCCGGGAATTTGCCGGAAACGTGAAGATACGCGATGTCTGCCTTGACCTTATGGGTGCATCACCCCGGCTTTACTGGGATCAATCCGTCTACAAAAAGACTGGTAAGAAACAGGAGTTTCCCTGGCACCAGGACAATGGCTATACCTTCATCCAGCCGCAGCAATATCTCACGTTCTGGATCCCGCTGGTTGACGTTGACGAATTAAATGGCTGCCCGTGGATCGTGCCCGGCCTTCACCGCGGCGGAACCCTGTTACATTGGGAAACGCCGATCGGGCTCAAATGCCTTGAGGATAGCAAGCAGTCCGTCTGCGTGCCCGCAAAGCGCGGCGACATCGTCCTGTTTTCTTCGCTGGCACCGCACCGGACAGGGCCTAATCTGCGCACCGGGTCCGTGCGCAAAGCCTATATCCTGCAATACGCGCCTGATGGAGCACATACAGTGGTAGACGGCAAGTGCATGCTGCAGAACGATCCTGAAAAGCAATTTCTTATCAATTGAGCCTGCCAGAGCCGAAACTTTGCTTTGGCCTACCAGAATTGACAAGGTTTGCCGGAAAGCTATCTGGTAACGTACCCTCACGTGCACTGCTCGTTTAAGGATACGCACCCGATGCCAACCCAGATACCCTCGATCCGGACGTTCGAAGACGAAACCTTGCGTCACCCCAAGGCACCCGGAACCAGTCCGAACCATGCGATCGCTTATTGGCTCAAGCGCGACATCGTGCGGGGGGTATTCCGGCCGCATGAACGGCTCAAGCTCGACTTGCTCACCGATTTTTATGGCGCTGGCCTCAGTCCCGTGCGTGAAGCCGTCCTGTTTCTTGCCGCTGGCGGACTAGTAGCCCATGAACATCAAAAGGGTCACAGAGTTACCAATGTTTCTCTGGCCGACTACAGGGATACGCTGCACGTTTATGACCGGATTCGGCGCCTGGCGCTCGCGACCGCTATGGAACGGGGCGACGATGCCTGGGAGGAGGCGGTGCTCGTGCAACTCCACCGCTCCAAGAAAGTTTCTCATGTCCTGCCAGGCAAGGACCACGAGGGCCGCGAGCGCTGGCAACGCGCCTACATGGATTTCTACGAAACGCTGATCGGCGGATGTGGTTCACCGCTGCTGATCGAGTATTACGGGGATCTGGTGGCCCGTGCCGAGCGCTACATCAACCTGTTCGCCGATCAGACGAGCGATCACGAGCGCGACCACGCTGCGGAGCACACCGCGATCGTCGAGGCTATGCTGGCACGCGACGAGGCACAGTTGAACAGGCTGCTTGATGAAGGCAGTGAACGTTCATCAAGCATGCGCGCGTCGACGATCGCGGCACTCGAAAAACTCGAGATCATCGACGCCTAGTCTGCACCCGCTGTCACGGGCGGTGCCGCAGACATATCCTGCCGCTCTCGAAGTGCGTAATGATCAGGCGCTGCCTTACTGGCTGGTGAAGCAAGGCAGCTACCGCGCCCTCGACCTCGAAGGTCACTCCTTCGGGATACAGATAGACCGGGAGGTAGAGCACTGAGCTAGTCCCGCTCCGCGCGTCCATCTGTAGTTCAAAGGCGCGCGTGTCGCGTTCGTACGCGAAATTAAGGATAGTTCCGCTCACGGCTTGAGGGAACGGGCGGCAGAAGCCCTCGATCGCGCGCCCGCCCGAATCCGGGTCATCCGAGTCATCGAGTTGGTCGAGCGAGAAAATAGACAAGTCCTCCTGATTCCATCCATCCCCGATCAGCAGGTCGTTGCGGTTGGAAGCCGTATAGTTCCACAAGGTGGAATTGAGCAGGCGCTGGTCCATCGCGTCATACATCAATCCGAGGGCAGCACTGTGAGACGACCAAATATCGGGCCCACGTTCGCCGCGAGCCCAGGCATCGTAGGCCGCGCCCTCATCGAGATCGAACGGGATCCCGAACTCTCCCACCAGGGTTGGCATACCACCTGGCTGGGCTTGCGATAGGCTCTCAATAGTCCCGAGCTCGTGGACATAGCGCTCGCGCAGAGCATCCCGCGCTTCGCCTGTGGGTTCCTCGAACCGCTTGAAGAACAGGGTTTTAACATCGTACCAATGCGCGGCGTTCACCGACCCTTCGGGCAGGGGTGTGGGCAACCCCTTGCCTGACATGCCGCCGAAGGGGTCGATTTCGGCGAAAACCAGCCAGTCCTTGCGGTGTGCCCTGATGGTCTCTGCCACACCGTGGAAAAACGGCCCCATACCATCGCGGTAGACATCGATGGGGCCTGATGCGTCGGCCTGAAAGTAGTTTTCGCGCAGGGTCGCGGCGGATTTATCTTCAACCCTGTAGGCGCCAGCCGCTTCGAACGGACATTCCCGGCCAGGGAGCCAAACGCGCTCCTCATGTTCATTGAGGATAGCCGTGCCTGTGACTTCAGTACGGCTTGTTTCGATATTGCGCAGCAATTGAGGGGCTTCGACGGCGAAGCCCTGCAACATCATGAGACCCTGGAGCGGCGTCAATGCAGGCCCCACACGCGGGGCAACCGGATTAATCGAATCAGCCGCAAGATGTCGATAGTTCATGGGATATCCCAGCCAGCCCAGGCCCGGCTCGTTCAGGGTATCGAAGCCGATTACATGCGCCATGCCGCGCAATCGCTTTGCTATTTGGGCCATGCTGCCGAGATAGGCTTGCTGGAGATAGTCCTGAATATTGACCCCGTCGATCCGGAAATCAGGCGTCAGGCGCCGACCTGCCCAAAAGAGGCTCCACATGACTGCATTGGCAGGCAGACGGTGATTGCCGCCCCAGCTCATCTGGGGATAGGCGTCCTGTCGGCGCTCAGGGTTATTATAGTCATAACGCCATTGCATCACATGAGCTGCGCCCGAACGGTCAAACCTTCTGAAGTCCAACCCCACCGCCTCAAATATCCAGCCCGGTGCACCGTCACCGCCAGACATGCGGCTCCACACATCTTGATGGAAATCGACGAACACATGGAAGCCAAAGTGTCCGGCCATGCGGCACACTTCCTCGTAATAGTCGAGGTATTCAGTATCGTAGAGTCCAGGGCCGGCATGCTCGACCGCCTCCCAGGTAGTCAGGAGGCGCAGGCAGTTGAACCCCCAATGCGCAAGGCGAGACAGGTGATTTTCCGCTTCGTTCAAGGGGAACGGGCGCCCGACGAAGCTTACGGTGCGATGGTCATCGAATTCGGTTGGGAAATTTGTACCGCCACCGGGAAAAGGAACCTTGCAATCACCGCCGAGATTGACACCCCGCAAAATCACATGACGTCCGCCCTCGTCGCGAAATACCGGACCATCGACGGTCAGCTTTCCGGGGATTTCTTCATCCTGCACGCACCTTCTCCCAAGCCAGCCCATCGGCCGGGAGTGTCCCGCTGCATGGCCGCCACCATCAGCCTAGGGAGCCGGAAAATCCCGGTCAAGGTTTTCTATAAATTTTAAAACAGCGTATTTTCGGTATTTTGATTGGGGAAATCAGGCATATTCCCGCGCTTCATGACCATATGACCATTTTTATGGCTGAAATTTCAATTAATTTGTAAAAAAATACCTCAAGAATGATTGACTGATAAGCCGTTGTGCCTAAGTTGCAGGGTCACGAGGGAGGAGCAAATGCGGCGTAGAGAACTTCTGTACGGGGGTGCCGCGTTGACGGCAGTGGCGTTGTCGCCCTTATCCCTCGCGCGACCGTCGCAGCGAAGGCCCAACATCGTATTGCTGTTGTGTGATGATCTGGGATATGGCGATCTTGGCTCGTATGGTAGCCGCCTTATCCGCACGCCGCATCTCGATGCGCTCGCGGCATCGGGCGTGCGCTTCACCAACTTCTTTGCCAGCGCAAACATCTGCAGCCAATCGAGAGC
>Ga0180009_10006746_pt1 | contig 11934 bp, 9 predicted proteins | sample OS_PC_MetaG_FD_123537 | JGI IMG/M metagenome (GOLD analysis project Ga0180009, IMG submission 123537) | Groundwater microbial communities from the Aspo Hard Rock Laboratory (HRL) deep subsurface site, Sweden - OS_PC_MetaG | ecosystem: Environmental > Aquatic > Deep subsurface > Groundwater...
CGAAAGATGTTTTGAAAAGACTTTTTTATCTTAATGAAGTTATTCCTTATTTCAAAAAAGCAGGGTTTACATCCATATCTTGGGAAGGATATAATGTTTGCCCTTTAAATATGCTTAACTTTCTTGATAACACATTTTTGAAAAGAATAGGTTGGGAATTTTTGGTTATAGGTAAAAAACAATAAGATTTTATTCTTATTACTTATTTTTTATTCTTCATATGCATCGCCTCTAACTCCAATAAACGAAATAAAACCTAGCTTAATTCAACAAATCCTGATAAATATGCCTATCAAAAAGAGATCTCTGAATTTTTACAAATGTGCGCCCTAAAAAACCCATGAGCTCAGGATGAAACTGGATGCCAAAAACATTTTTTTTATAAACAAAAGCATAAGACTCCCAGTCCTCAATACTTGCCACTCTGAATTTTTTAGGAACAACAAATGCTTCATAATGCGTTGAAACCACACCAAAGGGATTGGGTAAACCTTGAAACAAAGGGCAGGTTTCCTGGTAATTCATCAATAAACTACCGCTTATTGGAACTGGCAATGCCCTAACTGATTCTTTCCCAAAGAGAGTGCTTGACAGAAGCTGAGCTCCAAAACAAATGCTCAGAATAGGAATCTTTTTTTCCATCCAAAGTCTGATGAACTGGATTTCTTTTTTCATCCAGGGCCTTTGTTCACGAACATATGCAGTAGAGCTAGTTAGTATAACCCTATCTACATTAAGATCTTTTTTTGAAAGTTCATCTGCAGAGCGAATTACTGAACTTAAAGCATATTTCAGAGGGAGGTGAAAACGAATCATCATTCCCTGAGGATACCCTGAAAGATGTTTATTATTATCAACAATTAAAATTTTCATCTGAATAACCTCAACTTAACTTCAACATAACTTCAAATTAACTTCAACTTAACCTCAACTCCAAGCCAGATAATCTTCAAGAGGAGTATGGCTTCTCGCAGGTTTTTTTTTATTTTTTTGATTGAATCTATCTAGGAATTCCATGCACCAAACTTCAAAGGTAAGCAATGAATAAACACGGTAGCTGTGATCTTTAAGTTCAAAAATCTCATGAGGCTTGGCTTTAAATTTCTGTATTTCTAAAAACAATTTATTTAGGACAGATTCATTGTACCATCCTCTTTTTTTCAAACGGAATAAGAGATTCTTAAGTATATCTGGCCTTTCATTAAAAAATAATCTGTAGGGAACATCAAGGCTTTGCTGTGAAGAATAAACATATTTCTTTGGCAGATGTCTTAATAGAGCCTGTTTATGAAATCTTCTTTTTATTGCATCATTAAAAATAAGCTTAAAAGAAGAGCCATGATTCTGCCATTCATGCGGAAGTGAAGTTATGAACTCTATAAGTTTATGATTCAAATAAGGTGCAACAAATCTGACTCCCTGGCTTTCCAAAGCTTTTTGCGTTGACAAGTTCATGTACATGTAAACACCATAAAACATTTTAGCTTCTATCAGCATATCCTGAAAATTCCTGCTGTTAAAAGGAATATCCAGCATGCATTTATTCATCTTCGTGCTTTCGTAGACTTTTTTGTTCAATAATCCTGAAATATCATCTTGTTTAAACTGCCTATACGTGCATAAATTCGCAAAAAAATCCTGATAAAAATTCTTTTTTGCAAACAAACCAAGAGCATGCTCCATTTCCCAAAATCTTTCCCAGCCATTAAACTTTAACAGTGCCTGGCTGAACTTGTGCAAGCTTTTTCTTGCAAAAAACGGAAGATGTCTAAAATATTTGTGCCACTCTGCAAGAGGATGATATTCATTCCATAAAGTGTCTCCTGAATCTCCTGTCAGCGCAGTATCAACATATTTTGATGCTTGTTTTGCAATAACATAAACAGGAAGAGATGAACCTGAAACAGGTTCTTCAATATTGCGAACCATTTCTGGGACATAATCTAAATGCTGAGATTTCACCAGCACCCTATGATGTTTTCCTCCAAATTTTTTAGTAATATACTCTGCTTTAGGGCATTCATCAAAACCAGACTTCTCAAAATATGCAGTAAAGCTATGGATTGGTTTCTGGAAAATTTTAGAAGCATGAAGAAAAACAAAACTCGTATCGTGCCCTCCACTAAGAAAACATCCTAATTGTTTTGGTTTAACAGCATCCAGATAACTTTTTATGCTTTGCTGAAATAAATCTTCATACTTATCAAGATGCTTGTCAAGATTATTAAATGGTTTTCTCTGAAATTTGAATTCAGATTTCCAATTATTATGAAAAAGAATTTTTCCACTAACACAAGTAATCCTAAACGTGGGCAAAAGGCGGTTTATATTTTTGAACTGCATTTTTTCATTAAAAGAAAAGCCTGTGGAAAGAAAACTAGGAACACTATTCATGTCAAATTTTGGTTTAAAAGGCAGATTCTTTAATAATAATTTTAAATCACTTGCAAAAAAAAATATTTTCTCATCCAGATAATAGTACATATTGGTCGCACAGTATCTGTTATTAAAGAAATTCAGGGTTTTTTTGTTTTTATCATAAATTAAAATGAAAAATGAGCCATCAATTAATTTTTGAAAGTCATCGCCATATTTTTTATAAAGATCTAATACAAGTTTTTCTTGCCTATTTTCATACATATTAAGAGAAAAAGCCTTAGAATAAAGCATTGAAATCTTACCAGTCAAAAGAACAAAATAGTAATTGGTCTCAAAAATAGGTTTATTTGATAAAAGATGACCTTGAGCAAAGCTTATTTTACTTTTGCACAAAGGCAATGATAAAGAAATATTCTGATTACTAGAACCTAGTTCATAATATCCTACAAAATCATGTTCCTGTAATCCCCTCATCCTTATTTAAAGTAATATCGACATTGTTTATATAATTTATTATAAGAATTCATAAAAAAGTTTATAAAAGTATAATAAACAACAATCGTCAGTGTGGGGGAATAGTAGGATTATGTTAGTGAGAGATTAAGATGGATGATTTTGACAAAGAAAAAACTAGGCGTTTGCTTAGCTGGTATCAAGGGAAAAAACAAGGGCCTTTTAAGATTGATATTGAGCTTCATAGGCGCTGCAATCTGGACTGTCTTTCCTGTTCAAGGCGCGCTGATGAGAAGTTTGGTAAGATAAATGAATTTTCAAAAACTATTGAGATGCCTGTTGAGAAATGGATGAGCATTGTTGACCAGGCAGCTGCCCTTGGAGTGTGGGAATGGCACATAGCAGGTGGCGGAGATCCTCCCTATCTTAAAGAAGTTTTATTTCCTGTGATGAAGCGCATCAAAGAACATAACATGTATGGAATCTTGACTACCAATGGAACAAATCTAAATGAAGAAGACTTAAAAGAAATTGTTAAGATGGGCTGGGACAGAATCCATTTTAGTATTGACGGCCCAGATGCAGAGACACACGATTATCTTAGGCAAGTTCCAGGCACATTTGCAAAGGCCACAGGAAATATAGCAAGGCTCAGCGAGCTGAAAAAAGAATTCAAAACAGACAAGCCAATGCTAAACATGAACACAGTTCTCTCAAAAAAAAATTATGACAAGCTGGACAAGCAGGTTGAGCTGGCACATAAGCTAGGTGTTGAATACATGTTTATTGAGCCTTTGATAATTTATTCCAAATTGGGTGAAGAATTAAAACTGGGTGAGACTGAAAGAAAAAAACTTGCCAAGACAATGAAAAAAGTGATTAAACTGACTAAAAAATATAAAATCGACTCCAACTTTGCCAACATTGACAAAAACCTGAATGATGAACTGGTTGCAAAGAGCAGTGCAATGCATGAAGTTGTAAAAAAAGATTCAGATGAATACGAACAAGGGACACTGCTTGCAACACCATGTTTTGACCCTTGGTTTCATATGACTATAAAAGTCAATGGAAGAACCATATCCTGTGATGTAGCCACTGATGAAGGCGATAACATCCAGAATAAAACATTAGAAGAAATATGGTATGGTTTTTATTTTGAAAAGCAGAGAAAAGCACTGATGAGTGGAAATGTTCCTGATTTCTGCGCCCAGTGCAACCCAAGCCATACAACACAAAGAAGAAGGCTAAGAAAGGTTATTGAAAATCTGAGCTAAAAAAAAATTGAAAAAACAGATGAAAACAGATTAAAAATGGATTAAAAATTGATAAAAAATGGATGAAAAAACAAAAAGACTGGTTAATTGGGCTCATGGCAAGCCACAGCCACCAATGGCCATAGAACTTATTCCTACAAACAGGTGCAACTTTAAATGTAAGAGTTGCTGGAGATGGGGTGCTGACGAATCACAGTTTACTGATGAGATGAGTGATGAGCGCCTTCTGAAGCTTATTGATGAGGCTGCAGAGATGGGAGTAAGAGAATTCGCATTTGTAGGTGGTGGAGAGCCTCTATCCAGAGAAATAACCTTTGAGTTATTCAAAAAAATCAAAAAGTATGGAATGGATGGAGATCTTGTAACAAATGGAAGCCTGCTGACAGAAGAAATGCTTCAGACTCTGGTTGACATTGGCTGGACCAGGGTAAAGTTTAGTATTGATGGCTCTGAAGCAAAAATACAGGATAAACTAAGAGGAATAAAATGTTTTGAAAAAATCAAAAAAAATATGGTTAGGCTCAACCAGATAAAAAAGCAAAAAGGAAAAAAATTCCCGCGAATCTGCTTTAACACAGTTGTATCCAATATGAATTACAAGGATTTGCCAAACATCATAGAACTGGCACATGAAGTGGGATGCAATGAACTCCTTATACTGCCTCTAACTGTTTTTTCTGAAGAAGGTAAAAGCTTAAAATTAAGTGCAAAGCAGCTTGTTGAATTCCAGGAAGTTGTCAGAAAAAAATGCCTACCCAAGTTAAAGAAGTATGAGATTTATTCAAACCTGGAAAAGTTCCTTGATGTCAGACTCATGGACAAGACCGACTCCATGGATGATATACTTATGGAAGAAGCGGAAAAAGCATCATTAAGAGCAAAAATAGAAGAAAAAGGAGAAGATAACATTCTCAAGGAAGCTTATAAAAAACACAAAGATCCAGTCAAGGATTTCAAAACTCTGCCTTGTTTTGATCCCTGGCATCATATCACAATTCTTCCTAATGGCAACATTGCTCCTTGTTTTAATAATTATGTATGGGAGACAAAGACAACAATTGTAAAGAACAATCTAAAAGACCTTTGGTATGGATCATACTTTGAAAAATACAGAGATATTATTAAAACCAGGAAACTTCCTCCTGCCTGCAAAACCTGCTGTGTGTGGAAAGTGTTTGAAAATGAAAAAGTAAGAAATCAAATGGATGATTATGAAAAGAAAAACAAGCAAAGTCTGAAGAATAAGGCAAAAAAAGTTTTAAATAAAATAAGAAAACAAACAGCATAAAAAAGCATCATAAACAACAGCATAAAATGAGCAAACAAGAAAAAATAAAGGATAGCAAAGCAAAAGAGGAGAACAAAGCAGAAATTCAGAAGTTAAAATTACAGCTCAAAGCAAAAGACATGCTAATTCAAAGATTACGGGGAAGAATAGATAACTATGAAAAATCAATTCCTGTCAGAATGGGAAAAAAAATTGCAAAGACCAGAATAGGAAAATTGATGCACAAAATACTTTACAAATTGATGAAAAAAAAGGAATAAAACTAAAATGTATGACGCAAAAAAAGAAATATATGTAGAACGAAACAGGATAAAGCGTTTGCTGGATTGGATAAATGGAAAATCAACAGGCCCTGTAAGAATTGATGCTGAGTTTCACAGGCGCTGCAATCTTAAATGCCTTGTCTGCCCAAGAAGAGCAGCAGATATTGATCTCAATAAAGAGTCTGCAAAGCATGAAATGAGTTTAACAAAATGGTTAAAGATTGTAAAAGAGGCAGCAAAACTTGGTGTGCTGTGGTGGAACATAGAAGGGGCTTGCGAGCCATTATACCTTCCTAAACTTGTTATGCCAGTAATGAAAAAGGTAAAAAAGGTGGAAATGTTTGGGGACTTAACAACCAATGGAACTTTGTGGACTGAAGAAATGGTTAGAAAAACAGTTGAAATGAGCTGGGATAGGATTCATATAAGTATTGATGCTGTTGACTCAAAGACTCATGATGAACTCAGGCAAGTTCCTGGTGCATTTGAAAAAGCATTTCAGACTGCCATGATGTTCAAAAAAATAAAAAAAGAACTTCAAACAGATAAACCTAGCATTGTAATAAATTTTGTCACAAATAAGAAAAACTACAAACAGTTACCTGAAATTATCAAGCTTGCGCATAAGTTTGGAGCTGATTATGTTTTCACAGAGCCAGTTATTGTTCACTCTAAGCATGGTGAAAAACTTAAATTAAGCTCAGAGCAAATGAAAGATCTGAAGAATTATATTAACAAAGCACATAAGATAAGCAAGGAACTTGATTTAGGTACAAATTTCACAACTGAGGAAAAAGCACTTGAAGAAGATTTAGTGCAGGGAACTTCAAAAATAAGAGAAGTGCTGATGAAAAGAAAACAAAGAAGAGCTGATAAAGAGAAACTGGAAGAACAAGAAAAAATCAAACAGCACAAGCTGTTCTCTGCAAGCTGTTTTAAACCATGGTTTAACATGGCAATAAAACATAACGGAGATGCAGGACCGTGTGGTCTCTTGTATTCAAGCAAAGAAAATGTCAAGAAAAAATCTCTTAAAAATATCTGGTTAGGAAAATATTACACTAAAGTCAGACAAGGAATATTAAATGACAAGCTTTCCAACGAATGTGCTCGTTGTGCACCCAGTGATGTTACACAAGCTGATAAGCTCAGGGAAGATCTGATGCATCACACAGATAAAGATTATCTTTTCAATGAAATGCTCAAATGGATGAATGATTTTATCAGGACAGAAGAACTGTATAAAAGAAAATTAATTCAAGCCAGAAAAAAATAAAATAATAAGACTGTTTGCTATTTTTATAATGCAAATATGAGAAGATAATTATGAGGAAATAATGAAAATAAAACTATTGAAAATACCTCATTTTGAAACTGATGTTAATGAAGGAAAATTCAATGTAAGATACCCTCTAGTGCCTCTAAGTCTGCCCATTTTGAAATCAACCCTAAAAAAAAATAGTTTAAAAGCAGAGCAGGATGATTTGTCTGTAAAAGTTTTTAGACAAAACATTAAAGATAATGCCATTAACTTAACCTTATTCAATGATGAAAAAAGAGTTAACAATTTCATCAAAACAAAATCTGATTCTGAAAAATCTGATTCTGCAATGGAATCTGAAGGTCTTAAGATTCTGAATCTGACAAAACATAAATGTTTTGATTTATTTGGGTTTTCTTTAGATGAAACAAATAATCCCTCTACTTTAGGAGTTATAGCAAGTTTGTCTGCATCTATTAAAGAAAAATATTCAGTACCAATCATATGCGGAGGAAGAGCGCCTAATGAAGTAGTAAACAAGCTTCTTCTTAGTAAAACCATTGATTACTGGATATTAGAAGGACCCTATGCAAATCAGCCACAAGTATTTGTTAAGTTCTGCAAAGAATTTGAAAACAGAAATTTTTCTCCAGACAAGATTCCTCAACTGAGTTATAATAAAAATGGAAAAGTAAAAACAACAAATGGATTTTTAGAAAAGGATGAGTTTGTAACTCCTGATTTTGACGGGCTTCCACTAGAATTGTATAAAAGAAATAAACATATAAATCTGCACACAGGAGGGACTGCAGTTGATGATTTGCTTGTTTTACCATACTTCTTTGTAAAGGGATGCCCTAATAGATGCGCTTTCTGCTGTAATTCCAGTTGGAACTACTATAAAACTAATGATCCAGATAAAGTTAGTGCTGATTTGAAATTTTTGAGCAAAAAATACAAAACTAAAAACTTCTATTTTCTAAACAGCAGTATAAACCCCACAAAACATTATATAAATTCACTTGTGAATTCATTTTCAAATAATGATTTATCCATCTCATTCACAGATTGTGCCACTTTCATGAACATGGATGAGAAAATTCTGAGAAAATTAAAAGATGCTGGAGCCAAACGCCTCATATATGGTCTTGAAACAGCCAGCCCAAAATTATTGAATTACATTAATAAGAATTTAAAATTAGAACATGCTGAGAAAATATTAAAGAAAACTTATGAACTGGGCATAGTAGGTGAGGTTGAGCTGATTCCAGGACTGCCTTATGAAACTGAAAAAGATGTTACAGAAACAATAAGCTTTGTCCAGAGAAATCAGAAATACATTCAGCAAATAAATCTGTTTAAATTCTGGATTGATGGCAGATTTCTAAAAGAGCCTGCAAAATTAGGCATAAAACTATTATCTGAGAAACAAGAAAGAGTTTGCATTCCAGAAAACAAGCGCGGTTTTGATGAGATTAAGGGTTTGAAATGGAAAGATAAAGTCAAACAGACTAATCAGGCATATTCCAGATTAAAAAAAATTCACCTGCCTTACAGGCTTGAAGAGATGCCTAATTTTTCATTAAAAGATTATCTATTTATTTTTCACATAACAGACACCATGTATGAAAAATAAAATTAGTTAGATTAATTAGATTAATAATATTAATAAGATTAAATAGAGTCTTAAAATAGATTCTCAAAAGATTTAAATAAGCTTGTTTTATCCTCTTTGACGAGGCTAAAAAAGACAATGGATGATGAATTAAAAGAGCAAGTCGTTACTAGGCTTTCGAAATGGGCATCAGGAGGTACTGAGTTCCCTCAAAGAGTTCTCATGTATCCTACGAATCGGTGTAATTTAAGGTGTGTTTTTTGTTATCAACAACTCAAACCTTATGATTTTAAGGATGAGATGCCAAAACAGAAATGGATAGATTTGACTAAGGAACTTTGTGAAAATGGCGTGAGCATCCTTCAAATAAGCGGCGGAGGCGAACCTATGCTGCTTCCAGATACAGTACTTAAAATGATGCAAATAATTAAGAAAGCTGAAGCTGGTGGCAGGCTGGTTAATAATGGAACCCTTTGGAAAGAAAACATGGTACGCCAAGTCATTGATTTGAAATGGGATAATGTTATTTTCAGTATTGACGGTGAGAATGCTAAAACTCATGATTTTTTAAGAGGTGTAAAAGGCGCCTTTGACAAAACTGTCAAAGCAATTGAAATGTTCCGTGACTTAAAAGCAGAAAAGAATACAGAACTTCCAACATTAGAATTCAGCAGTGTTCTCACCAAACTTAATTATAAGCAGATTAGCGGAGTTATTGAACTGGCAAATAGAATTGGAATTAAGGTCATCACATTTGAACCTGTCTTTGTAAGCAATCCCTATGTACATGAAATAAAGATGTCAGAAAAACAAAGGATTGAATTCATGAAAAAATATATTCCTCCTGTAATAAAACTAGCGGAAAAATATGGCATGATAACAAACCTGCACACACTTATTGATTTAAAAACCCTGGAAAAGACAGGAAATTTAAAAGAGCAGATACTTGAAGCAAAGAAAGGAGAGATGCAGAATAAAAATAGCAGTAGTAAATCTGATAGCAGCAATAACTCTGATAAAGCAGATAAATCTGCTAAACCTAGTAACTCTGCAGAATCTGCTGAAAAAGAAAACTCTTTTTTCAATTTGGCTTGTTTTGAACCTTGGCTCTGGCCAAAAATCGAAGCCAATGGAGAAGTTGGTCCTTGCTCCACAAACATGCTGAAAAATGAAAACATAAAGAACAAGACCTTTAAGGAGGTTTGGTTTGGCAAGGCTTTCAAGGATTTCAGGAAAAAAATAATGAAAGGTGACCTGCCAGATGGATGTGAGAACTGTGTATCAACGCATCTCCCTCTTAATAATAAGATAAGAAAATATCTAATAGAACATCATCAACAAGAGCACCAACAGCAACAACATAATCAACACCAAGATCAACACAAACATCAACACAATCAACATCCAGATAAAAAGGTAAAAAAAATAGATAAAAAAGATGGATGAAAAAATAAAAAGATTAAATAGTTGGTTTAAAGGAAAAAGTGCACCTCCAATAAAGTTCGATATATTTGTTACAAACAAATGCAATTTAAGGTGCGTGTTCTGCGGGTTTCCAGACATACCTGCGTCTGAACATCAGAAAGAATTGTCTGATGAGCAACTTGTAAGCCTTGTCAAAGAGGCAGGAAATCTGGGGGCTAAGATTTTCGGTATTCTAGGGGGAGAGCCTTTTGTAAGAAAAGACATCACTATTCAATTGATGAAATTAGGTAAAGAAGCAGGAATGGAAGGCTCATTAGTAACCAATGGAGTAATGCTTAATGAAAATGATATCAAAGAGATAATTAAATCCCGCTGGGACCTTATACGTTTTAGTATTGATGGTTCAAAAGCAGAAATACATGATTACCTTAGGGGGAAAAAAGGTTCTTTTAATAAAACAGTGGAAAACCTTAAACTATTTCAGAAATTGAAAAAAGAAATGAATCTGCAAACACCGACTCTTGAAATCAATACTGTTTTATGCAAAAAGAATATTTCAGATTTACCTGCCATAATAGAGATGGCAAAAGACCTTAAAATCAAAAGAGTCTATATTCTTCCAATGATTGACTTTGGAAAAGGCACAGAACACTTAAGAATTAAAGAAGAAGATACCCCTCGCGTGCTTGAAGCTATTAAAAAAGCAAAAAAACTTATAGAAAGGTATAATCTTGATAATAACTATAATGTTGATAATAATTTAAATGAGATAGAAAAAGATTACTTGTTTGTCAAGCCTAACAAGATGGATAAAGTCATGCTGGATGACAAGAAAAAGCAAGAAAAAGGGTATATTCCTTGTTTTTTACCATGGTATGGTATTTGTGTTAGCGCACATGGAGAAGTCACACCTTGTGCTGCAGTTACAAATGAAAAAAGTCTTTTTTGCGGAAATGTAAAAAAAGAATCATTGAATAAAATTTGGCAAGGGAAAAAATTCAGCAAAATCAGAGACAATATGGTAAAAAAAATGCTTCCTGAAGGATGTTCAAGATGCTGCATGCCTTTGGTTGATGAAAACCAGATGCTGAGAACTGAACTTCAAAAACAGAAAGATAATGGGAAAGATTAATAATGGAACAGAAGAAGGTAAATAAAGAAACGGAGAAGGCAAAAGAAAAGGAAAAAGAAGATAAGAAAAAGGAAAGTAAAAAAACTCCTGAATTTTCTAATGTTCCTAAAGAAATGTTTCGTTACAATAATTCCAATTATGTAACCAAGCTAAGCAGACTGCATGATTGGATGAATGATAAGCCTGCTCCGCCGTATAAGATAATAATTGTACCTTCAAACAGATGTAATCTAAAATGTTATGCTTGTCCTAATTCATATGCCCGGGCTGTAGGGCGGTTTAAGGAAGAAGAAGAATTAACAGACAATGAATGGTTAAACCTTGTCAAAGAAGGCCTGGAACTAGGTGTAAAAGAGTGGTATCTACTCGGAGGAGGCGAGCCACTCATAAGAAAAAAACTTTGCCTGGATATCATCAGGCTTGTGAAAAAAGCAGACCCTCAAAATGTTTGTGAAATTATTACAAATGGAACTTTGCTTGAAGAAAAAGACATTATAGAAATTATTAAGCTAAAAATGGATCGGCTTCTTATTAGTATTGATGGAGCTGATGCAAAAACTCATGATTATCTTAGAAGAACTGAAGGTGCTTTTAGCAAGGCCAGCAGAAACCTTAAGTTATTTCATAAATACAAAAAAAAGTTCAAGATAGACAAGCCAGTCATACAAATGAATTCTGTTATTAACAACATCAATTTCAGCAAGATACAGGAAATTACAAAGTTTGCCATCAAAAATAATGTTGATGAACTGGCCATTCACCCAATGAGAGAGTATGATGAAATAAAGCATCAGATTCAACATCTAAAACTTAATGAAAAAGAACAAGAAGAAATGTTCAA
>Ga0180009_10006747_pt1 | contig 11934 bp, 9 predicted proteins | sample OS_PC_MetaG_FD_123537 | JGI IMG/M metagenome (GOLD analysis project Ga0180009, IMG submission 123537) | Groundwater microbial communities from the Aspo Hard Rock Laboratory (HRL) deep subsurface site, Sweden - OS_PC_MetaG | ecosystem: Environmental > Aquatic > Deep subsurface > Groundwater...
CACGATCTCTTCGGCCTGATCGCCGGTGTCTACCACGGCCTTTTTGCCGTCGATCTTGACCAGCTTGGCGTCGAACTCGTGCTTGCCGGAGGTGGCCTCCGTGCACGTAATGGTCCAGTACTCAACGGCGTCAAACGCCTCAATCTCGCGCTCCCGCTCCACGATGAGCCGCACCGCCACAGACTGCACCCGTCCAGCGGACAGACCCCGCCGCACGGCCTTCCACAGCAGAGGGCTGATCTCATAGCCCACCAGCCGGTCCAGAATGCGCCGGGCCTGCTGGGACTCGAACCTCCGGCGATCCAGCGCCCGCGGGGCGGCGAGCCCCTGGGCCACGCCCTTTTTGGTGATCTCATTAAAGAGGACGCGCTCGATGTTGTCGTTAATGGGCCGCAGCTCGTCGGCGATGTGCCAGGCAATGGCCTCGCCCTCGCGGTCGGGGTCAGGGGCCAGCAGGATCCGCTCCACCTCTCCGGCAGCCGTGCGGATCTCGGCGAGGATCTTACCTTTGCCCTTGATGGTCTCGTACACGGGGGTGAAGCTGTCGTCCACATCCACGCCAAGCTTACGCGGCGGCAGGTCCTTAACGTGCCCCACCGAGGCCTTCACTTTGTATCCAGGCCCCAGGTACTTCCGAATGGTCTTCGCCTTGGCGGGGGATTCGACCACCACCAGCGTACCTTTTCGAACCTTAATGACGGCAGCCTTTTTGACAGCAGGCTTTTTGGTTTTTGTTGCTTTGGGTTGGGCCTTGGCCTTCGTTTTGGCTTTGGCTTTGGCTTTGGCTTTGGCTTTGGCTTTTGGCTTGGCTTCGACTTCGGTGTCGGACTGAGCGTCAGGCATCAAACAGGTCCTCTCCTATCGTGGGTGGCTATTGCTCCGGACTCGTCGTCCGAAAAAAAAGCCCTCCCGGTCGCTGCGCCACCCGCCCATCCAGCACCATGGCCATCAGCACGGCCAGAACTTGCCCGGTCGCAAAGCCGGTCCGCAAGGCCACGGACTCCGCAGTGGAGCCCGCTCGGTCCAAGGCCACCAGCACCGCGAGGTCGGTGGCCTCTCCATCCGGCAAAAACGCCGGACTGCAGGAGTCACGATCCCCCCCCGAGCCAGGGGCCGGGAGTTGACCGGAGAGCAACCCTAGCACGTCAGTGCCGCGACGCACGGACGTGGCTCCCTCGGCGAGCAGTCGATCGCAGCCCGGGGATCCGGGTACGACACACACCGGACGACCGAGCCTCCGTGCGGCCAAAGCCGTGGAGCGTGCGCCCGATCGCCACCCCGCGTCCACCACCACCACCGCGTCGCTAAGCGCGGCAATGATTGCATTGCGGGCGAGAAAGCCACCCCTCAAAGGCGGGGTGCCAGGTCGAAAGGCGGACAGCAAGCTTCCCTGCCGGGCCGCCCTCTCAAAGAGCGCAATGTGCCGATCTGGGTACGGTCTGTCAAGCCCCCCCCCAAACACCACCACCGTGGCCCCCCCCGCGTCGAGCGCCCCGGTGTGGGCCGCGCCGTCGATCCCATAAGCCCCCCCGGACACTACAAATCGCCCGGCATCGGCCAGGTTGGCGGCAAGGCGCAAAGCCACGTCACAAGCGGCTCTGCTGGTCTTGCGTGTGCCCACAATGGCCACGCCGCGGCCGGGCGGAAGCTGCCCCCGGAGATACACCACCGGGGGGGGGGGTGTCAGGTCGTTCAGGCCCTCGGGATATTCCGCCTCGCCCCAGACCACTGACGAGGCTTCCAGCTCCTCGAGCGCGCGCGCACACGCGAGCCACCGCGCGCGCAGCCCCTCTCTGTCAGCGAGTTGGCTTCCGACCCGGGGCCCCAGTAGCGCAACCAGCTCCCGTACATCGGCGCCCAGGGCGGTGTGGACCGAACCGTAGCGCTGAAGCAATCGCCGGACCATTCCGCCCGCCAGGCCGGGCACCTGGGCGGCCCAACGTCGCGCCCGCACCCCCTGGGCATCGTTGGGCTGTGTCGGCTCGCTCATGTCCGGGTTATCGGCCACTCCGGCAGACGGTTGCGTCCCCCCGCACAAAAAATGTCGTCCGTCAGAATCGGGAGGGGCTAGCGCGAGCGTTTCTTCTTTTTGACCTCGTCCACCTGCAGTTCCACGCGATCGCCCAGGCGCAGCTCCTTGAGGGATTTGTTCACGTAGCCCACGGCGTGATTCCAGCCGACATCCACCACGATGATCTGCGCCACGAACTCCTTGGGCCACTTGCGCTCGGCCCGCTTGTGCCGCTGCTTGAACACCGAGATGTTCCGGAAGGCGTCCCCCCGCCGGGTGACGTAGAAAGTGTAACCCACCCGGACCTTGTACTTCTTGCCCCGGTCGATAAAGATCAGCTGCTGGGCACCGATGAGGTGATTTTGGTTGAGCACCGCCACCACCGAGCCGCTGACCCGGGTGTTGGTGTTCTTCACGGGCGTGACCGCCTTGAAGACCCGTTTGACCTTGCCCACCAGATAGCCGCGCTCGATGGGGTTGACCGCTTTGAGGATCACGCCCCGGGCCACACGGGACTTGTTCACCTCTTTGATCTCCACCTCGCCGAAGATCTCCACCATCTGGCCGATGGATCGCTTGTGATGCGGGTGGATCACCGCCTTAATCGCCTTGTAGATGGAGTATCGCTCTCCCACCTTCAGGGGCTTTTTCTTGGTGAACTGGATATAGACCTGGTCATAGGTGGCCAACATCATCTTCTCCTCCCGGGAGCCGCTGATCTTGGCTTTGTACTTCATCTCATCCTCTTCGATGAAGCCACGCTGCTTGAGATAGACGGTGGAGGGCAAGCGCTGTCGGCGCGCGTAGGCCTTCACCTCTGGTTGCTTGCCCGGCTTGACGGCGCCCTCTTTGCCCGTGCGCATCCGGATCTTGTTCCCCGGGTAGATCCAGTGGGGGTTGGTAATAGATGCGTTGAGGGACCAGACCTTGGGCCAGCGCCACGGGTCGCGGAAGTAGCTGCCGCACAGGGACCAGAGCGTGTCTCCCCGGCGAACGGTGTGATACACGGGCACGCTGCGCTTGCCCACCACCTTGTAGCGCGGGCCGTCGAGAGCTGACCCACCGGTGATCTCGTAGTACCGGCCCGGCGGCTCTTCCTTTGGTGCAGGCTGTGGCATGATCACCACCCGCTGGTACCGTCGGAGCGCCCCTGGGGGCGGCCCGCCTCCCGGCGGCGTGGGCTGCTGGGCGAGCGTGTCGGTGGACACCAACAACGTCAGGCCCAGCCAAGGGGCCGCGCATCTCGACAATCTGGAAACCCTCATCACCATTGCCTCCGCGACGCCTTCTACGGTCGCCGCCTCAGATACGATGCCGCCAGGGCGGCCTCGCGCGTGCCCGGATAAATCTGTATCACCTGGGCGAGGATCTTGTTGGCCTTGGCCGGTCGGCCCAGCCGCCGAACACACAGGGCCAGCTTCAACAGCGCGCTGGGCGCCTTGTTGCCCGTGGGATACATCTTGAGCAGCCGGCGGAGCACCCAGGCCGCCCGCGCGACCTTGCCCCGCCGAAAAAAACACTCCGCCAGCCAGTACTGCGCGTTGTCTGCATAGGCATGTCGCGGATGGCTCCGACCGAAGCGGGAGAAGCCTTTGGCCGCTTCGCTGTACTTCTTGCGGGAAAACAGGGCCCGAGCGGCCCGGTACTCAACCAGCGGGCGACCCGCATCCGCAATGGGGGGTGGCACGTTGCCGCCCGGAAGGGGCACCACGGCCAGCCGATGATCCACCTGGGGCACCGGCCCGAAGCGCTTCGAGTGGTGGGTGGAGCGGCCCGTAGACCGGGGCGCGCTGGGCGTGCCCGTGAGGCGCAATACAATGGTCTTACCCGGCTGGGTGTCACGGGTTCGGCCCCGGGATCTGCGCCGGCGCCAGTGAGACCTCCTGGCGTATCGCCCCCGGCGGCGCAACTTCACCACCGGGAGCCTGCGGCGAGCCTTACGCCGGGCGATGTCCGCCGCGGAATCCCCACGTGGGAACGGGTGCTGGGCGACGGGGCGCGGTACGACCGCGACTGTAACCGGGCGAGCCTTTGCCGGTGATTTGGCCCGCCCGGCCCGGGCGCGGCTGGCGGCCACGCGCTGGCTGTCGATGCGGTCCTGCAGCAGAAAAACCCGGTTGTTCAGGTCCTCCACGCGCTGCTTCTCCCGGTGAAGCTGCTGCTTCAGATCCGCCATCCGCGCGCGGAGATCGGCAACCCGCTTGTGGCCCCCGCCCGAGGCGCAACCCAGCGCGGATCCGACCACCACCAGACACACGAGTCTTGTACATGTGCATAACATCGTAGAAACATTTTAGATCGGCTGGGCGCTGCGGTCAAAAAGGTGCACCCGCCACCCGGTCAGAAAGCCGGGGATCCGAAAGGGATTCGCAGGGATCTGGGGAACGCGAGGCTATTTGAAGGCGGAAGAAACCGGGCTGCCGGTGCCCGTGTACATGGCTGAGAAGCCGGGCATGACCCGGTAGGCCGTTTCGCCCAGGATCACGGACTCGGCCATGGTCTCGGCGTCCATGGCCTCAAGGGCCCTGGTGGTTTTGACCTTGCCCAGGAGCTGGTGAGGATCACCGTCGCCACCGTCCACTTTGAGGAACCTCACCGCAGGGGTGAGTCGGTAGGCCTTGCCGTCGGCCTTGACCACCATCTGCCCGGCGTCGATGGTGACCTTTTCGTCAATGTTCGACAGGGTCACCCACTCCTGGGAAATGAAGAGGTTGGGCATAGTTCCTCCTTAGAGCGCCTTTTCGAGGATCTGCTCGAGGTCCTTTTTGGAGCCCGCTCCCACGCGCTGGGTCAGCACCTTGCCGTTCTTCAGCAGGAGGATCGTCGGAATCGAGCGGATCTGATACTGCGTGGCCACCCCGCGGGCGTTGTCGACGTTCAACTTGCCGACCTTGATCTTGCCCTGGTAGTCATTGGCAAGCTCCTCCACGACGGGTCCCACGGCCTTGCAGGGACCACACCAGGGGGCCCAGAAGTCCACCAGCACCGGCGTGTCCGACTCGAGGACTTCGCTTTTCCAGTTGTCGTCCGTTAATTCGATGACGTTCGTTCCTGCCACTGCTGTGCCTCCTTGAATGACTGCCTGCGCGATGCTGAACCCAGCACACCGACCATATCCCCGCCAGCCTCGATTCGCAATGCCTGAAGCGACGACTCGGCGCTCTGTTCAACGCCCCTACAATGGGACGCCCCGCACAAAGGTCAAGGGCCATTGATAACCATCGCCCGGCCACGGTATACTGTACGTGGAGTACTTTCCTCCGGAGGACGCAATCATGCTGGGACCCAAAAAGCGAGAAGTCCTGACTTCAGCCGCCGTGTTGCTGGCTGGAATGCTGGCGCTCTCCTGCGGAGGTCAAGCCGGCTCCGGGAGCTGCGAAGACGAAGCGGACTGCCCCCCGGGCACGTTCTGCGACACCATCATCACGGGCCGCTGTCAGTCGTCCGCGTGCACCGAACACGCGGACTGCCCCCTGCAGTACCTGTGCGGAGACGACGGCGAGTGCTACGACCCCACGGGTGGGACCACCACGAGCTGTTTCCCCAACCACCCGGGCTGCCCGTGCTCCGAGATCGACCTGTATCTGGCCATCGACTGCCTCCCGCCGGATCAGCCCCTGGGCGTGGACGCGAGCTGCCACATCGGCACCTCCACCTGCGATGGGGAGCGCTACGGCCCCTGCATCGACGTGTACCGGGATGACTGCGACGGGATCACCTTCGGCCCGAGCAGCATCCGCCCCACCGAAGACAACTCCGAGAACGTCACCCAGGGCGTGGAAGGGGAGCTCCAGCTCGATCCCGACGAGCGACAGATTGACTTCGGGTATCTGTGGATCGCCAACACCGGAGAGAACACCGTCTCGAAGATCGACGTGGAGACCGGTCTGGAAACCGCGCGCTACGCCTCGGTGGTGGCCACCGGGAGTGTCCCTGGAGGGCCCATCCCCTATCCGTCCACCGACCCCTACACCGACTGCCGGCACTGCCCCTCTCGCACAGCCATCGACTTCAACGGTGACGCTTTTGTGGCCAACCGGGCGTTCACCCTCCAGGGCTCGGTGACCAAATACGCCAACGATGAGGTGAACTGCCCGGACCTCAACGGGAACGGCGTGGTGGACACCTCCTGGGACGCCAACGGCGACGGCGTCATCGACGTCAACGACCCGGCCGAGTTTCTGGGCGAGGTCGACGAGTGCATCCTCTGGACCGCCGCGGTGGGCGGGATCGACGGGCTTCCGCGAGCCCTGGCCATCGACTCGGGCTCCGTGCCCGACTACGGCTCCAACGGCAACGTCTGGGTGGGTCTGTACAACGAGCAGCGCGCCGTCCAGCTCAACGGTGACACGGGCGAGGAGGTGGCCTCGGTCTCCCTGAGCAACGGCAACGGCACGGTAAACCCCTACGGTGCCGCCGTGGACGCCATGGGCTTCATCTGGTTCACCTCCATCAGCGCCGGCACGCTGGCCAAAGTGGACACCATCGGCGCCAACCTTGTGGAGGTCTACAGCAAGACCGCCGGCACGGGCTGCGCCGGGGCCTACGGCATCGCCGTGGACGTCCGGGGGCGCATCTGGTTGGCCGGCTTTGACTGCAACACCGCGGACCGCTTCGACCCCGCGGACCTATCCTGGGCCTCCATCGATTTTAGCGCCACCGGGCGGGGTCCCCACACCCGTGGCATCGCCCCGGACCTGGCGGGCACGGTCTGGGTGGCGCACACGGGCAACGGCCCCGGCCACGTGACCCGCTTCGACGCCGAGACCCTTCAGGAGCTCGAAACCTTTGCCCTGCCCCACCACGTGCCCGGGGAGACTACCAACAACACCATCGGCGTGGGCATCGACCGGAACGGCGCCTGCTGGGCCATCAGCCGCGACGACGGCTACGCCGCAGGCACCGCCACCCGCATCACCCCCGGCGGCTCCATGGACTCCTTCCCCGTTGGCCACATGCCCTACACCTACTCCGACTTCACCGGCTTCGGCCTCTCGACGGTGACGAGGCCCTCGGGCTGGTACAACATGATCATCGCCGGCTGCGAGGACCACGACCCGAACCCGCCGGACATCTTCACGGACTGGAGATATCTCACCTGGAACGAGATCGAGCCCGTGGGCACCAACGTGCGCATGCGCCTCAAGGTCGCCGATACCGTAGCCGACCTGGACACCGCACAGTGGTACGGCCCCTACGACAGCCCGGACCCCGGCGTCGACCTCGACGCCGCGGGCATCCCCAATTCCAACTTCATGCTCCTGCAGGTGCTCCTGTCGAGCACCGACCCCACCGTCACGCCCAGCTTCATCGGCTTCGATATCGACTTCGACTGCGGCGAAATCATCGTCCCGAACTAAACAGCTAGGGCACGCAGGCGCGGACGAAATCTGGGGTGCCGTTGCTGCCGATGTCAAAGCCGCTGAGCACCGGGCGGCAGGTCGTGCCGCCCCCGCATTCGGCGTCGCTGCAACAGGGGCTGCGGCAGGTACCGCCCGCGCAGAGGCCGGACTGGCACTGCGGCGACGGCGAGGCACCCACGGCACAGGCCGCGCCGTCGGCGCCGGTGCCGGGGTTGCCCGGAACACAGGCCGACGTGGCCACCGGCGTGGTGGACTGGCCGAGGACCTGGGCGCAACGGTAGCCCCCAGGGCAGTCGCCGTTGGTGCAGCACATGTCGGCGCACTGGTTGGTGATGCAGATGAAGGACTGGCAGTCCATGGGTCCCGAGCAGAAGGCCCCCGTGTGCGTGGAGGGCAGCCCGGTGATGTCACCGCACAGCTCAAACATGACGCCCGAGGCGGTGTCGTCGTACCAGACGCAGGCGTCGCCGGCGCAGTGGCCCGAGTTGCAGCAGGTGCGCGAGCAGGTGTTGAACGCCGGATTGCAAAAGCCCGACCGGCAGTAGGGCCCGTTGGCGCCGCAGACCTGGCCCGCGGCCTGGGTAAAGGTAAAGCCCGGCGGGTAGATGTCATCGGGAATGCACATCTTGACGCCGTGGTGGTACATGCACGCGAAGCCGAGCCCGCAGTCGTTCTCCGCGCAGCACTCGCGGCTGCAGACGTCGAATTCCACCCAGGTGGGATTGTGATACACCTCCACGTGCATGCAAAAGCCGCTGAGACACTGGCTGCCGCCGGTGCAATCCTCGCCGTCGGCCAGCTGCGTCGTGCTCTCGCACCGGCCGGTGGTGGTGGTGCACTGTTGCCCGGCGCCACAGCTCGTGGGTGTGCAGCCCAGCACGCACGCCGTACCCTCGCAGATCGTGGACGGCGGATTGCAGTCCTGGTCCCCGCCGCAGCCACCCACCGGAACACAGCGGCCAGTGATCTGATTGCACTCGTCGGCGCCCGTGCAGCCGGTGATGGTGCAGCCCGGCACGCACGTCTCTCCCTCACAGATGGAGGCTGGCGGTGCACACTCCCCATCTCCACTGCAGCTCGTGCTGCCCTGGCAGTGTCCGCTGTAGGGATCGCAGAACCCGTCCGAGCAGCCGGTGATGCCACATCCCGGCTCGCAGAACTCGGCGATGCAGACCCGGTCCGGCGGATCACACTGGCTGTCGATGGTGCACGACTCCAAAAAGCGGCAGCGGCCGGTGGTGGCATTGCACTGCTCGCCCACGTCGCAGCCACCGAGGCCGCAGCCCTCGACGCACTGCCCATTGCCGCAAATTGTGGTGGGCGGCGTGCAGTCCGTGTCCACCAGGCACTCCCGCTGCCCCGACACACAGAATCCGTCCGTGTCGTGGCAATAGCCCCCCGGACAATCCTCGTCGGCGTCGCACATCACGAGATTGTCGATGTTGTCGGCGCAGCCGCCCGCCATCAACAGCGCACCGCACAGCATCAATACGATTAATGAAAACTTCATTTCAATCCACCACCGGACAATGCTTTAATATACCGGATCGACACACCCGTGAGGAGGTTTTCAATTGCACGCGAGGCATCGGCCCCGAGCCCCGAGACGACCGATCGTGCTCTTGCTCGGAGCCGGGTTGGCCCTGACATCCTGTGAAAAGACGCACCCCGACGTCACGGATGCCGGCGGGGATGCCGGCTCCCACGTCGCCCCGATCCTCGATCCCAACCACGGCGGTTGGAAAAACCAACACTGCGACCTTTGCCACACCTTGCCCATTGCCGGTCACACGGAAACAGATACCAGCGCCTGTGCCAGGTGCCACGGGGGCAACGGCGCTTGCAATCCCAACGGCGCGGACAGCCCCCGGGTGCACGACCCCGCGGACAACTGCGTGAGCTGCCACAGCCAGCAACACAGCTACACCCTGGCGTCGGAGTGCGCCTCGTGCCACTTCGCCTCGGTGGGCGGCCTGGTCGACTGCACCAGCGCACCCGTGCCCGATGGCGGGCTGCCCCCGAGCGACGCGGGCGTCACGGATGGAGGGGCTCCCATTTTGCCCACCCATTTGACCTCGGCCTGCTACGACTGGCCCAACACGCCCTTCGGGCCCGGCAATCACGTGCAGGGCATGAGCCCCTTTCCCGCCGGGAGCATCGCGGTGGACTTCACCCTCCGGGACCTGGACGGCACGCAATACACCCTGTCGAATCTGTTGGCCACCCGGCCGGTGCTCATGGTGCACGGTGCGTTCACGTGACCGCCCTACCAGGGCAGCGTGCCTGCCCTCGCCGACCTCGCCCAGCAGTCCTACGACGCCAACAACACCTATGCCGACGTGGTGCATTTCCTGCAGATCTACATTATTGAACCGCACCCCCAATCGCCGGACATCAGCCCCTACACCGGTGACGTGTGGGAGGCCGCCTACAGCACCAAGCCCATGCCGTTCACCTACGCCGAGCGACTGGCCAGCGCCGAGGACATGCGATCCCTGGTCGTCAACGGCCAAACCCTGCTCATCGATGACCTCGACAACGACGGACTCATCAACCCGGTGTGGTGCACCTACGGCCCGTGCCCCAACTGTGCGTTCCTTATTCGTCAGGACGGAACCGTAGTCGAGAGCCACACCTGGGTAGACCCCGACCTCATGCGCGTCGCCATCGACAACCTGGTGGGTCCCTGACGCAGCCCGTGTAGCTCAGGGCCTCAGCGAAGCACGGCGGCTGCCAGGGGATCGATGGCGTCGGCAATCCGCTCGTCTGAAACCGGCTCGGCGCCCACGCGACAGAGGCCGTCCGTGGCCTGAGCGAGGGCGCGGTGGGCGGTGCGCGCGGGATCGTAGGGCGGCAGCGCCAGACGGCTGATCACCGCCCGGCTGAGGCCCCGCTTGGAGCCGGACGAGCGGCTGGCCAGGAAGGCGCGCACCGGGCCGCTGTTGAGCAGGCCCGCCAGATAGCAGGCCTCGTCTCGGCTCTGTAGGGGCACGAGGTAGCAGGAGCTGTCCGGGAGGGGCCGCACCGCGCCCAGCAGCGGGTCCGGGACCGCGTCCACCACCGCGAACCAGGGCCGCAGGGCCATGCCGCACCAGACCACCAGCGCGGGCGCCCAGTTGTAGGGTCCCACCGCGAAGACCCGATAGAAAGGCGGATTCTGAAACACTTTGGATCGACGGGCCGCCAACACCGGGCGCATGGCGTCGAGGTAGGCATAGGTAGCCGGCGCCTGGGATGCCAGCACCTCCGGCTCCACGCGCCCTTCGGCGGTGGCCGGCACCAGGGCGTGCGCCCAGCCCGTGAGGGCGAGGGGGCGGATGTGGCGACTCTGCAGCAGCGGCCGTACAAAGAGACGCTCCAGGCTGCCGGTCCACTCCGGGGCGCGGATCCGGCGCGCCGTCTCGGGGCGGTTGCGCAGGATCACCCGCGCAGCGCCGTCGGCCCGGAGGAGCTCCACCAGAAAGACGCCGTTGCAGTCGTGCTTGAGGCCGTGGCGAATGTCATAGGGAAAGTCCCCGGCCAGCCCGGCCGAGCGGCGCCGCGCCTCGGAGGTCAGCGCCCAGGGTCCGAGGGCCCCCCGCCCCGCGCCGGCGCGCACGCGCGTGTAGTCCGCCTGGGGGATCACGTGCAGCACCCCGTCCCGGCCCCGCTCCCAACGTTCGCTGGGGAGCGTGGCTCCCATGGCGCGGTCGCGGGCGAGGATCAGCAGAGCCGGCTCCACGGCCGCGTCAAAGGGGTTCGCCCGCCGCAGATCGCACAGACGCTCCACGGCAAAGTCCACCCCGCCGCTATCCGCCCCGCGACGCTGCACCCGAAATCGGCGGAAGGTCCGGGCGCTCTCGTTGGTGATCAGATTGAGCTTGAGCAAAAAGGCCAGCCGCCCGCCGGTGGTCAGGAGGCGCTCTAACACCACGAGGGTGAACACCGCGCTCAGATCGTCGTTCGCGCCGCCCAGTCGGGCTTCGAAACCTCGGAGCTCAAACAGCTCGAACTCCCGCAACAACCCCTCGGCGAGCCGCTGTTTGTACCCCGCGGGCAGCGCGTCCCAGGCCACCCAGGGCGGGTTGCCCACCACCACCTGGCACCGTTCCAAAGGAGCATCCCCTGCCGAGCCACAGAGCACCAGGCCGCCGGGACCGTCCCGCAGGTCGCACAGCACGTCGCCGGCCAGCACGCGCGCAGCGCTTGAAATCGCCTTCACAGGGGGTTCACCCGCCAGGTCCAAGGCCGCCCGAATCAGGCCCAGACGCGCGATGCAGGCCACCAGGGGCGATGCCTCCACGCCGGTGATCTCCGCGAGGAGCTGCCAGACTTTACGACCGCGGGGCCGTCCGGAGTCGAGCCACTTCCAGCGCAGGACCTCAAGCAGAAAAACGCCCGTACCGCAGGCCGGATCCGCCACCCGACGGGGGCCGTCAACCGAGGCCGCCTCCAGGCCCCGGCGCACCACCTCCCGGGCTGTCCAGCCCGGCGTGAAATGGATGCCGAGATCGTGCCTGACCACCGCGGGAATCAGGCCGGTCAACCGCCGCTGGGCCACGTCTTCGAAGGGATCCGCGC
>Ga0180009_10006748_pt1 | contig 11934 bp, 16 predicted proteins | sample OS_PC_MetaG_FD_123537 | JGI IMG/M metagenome (GOLD analysis project Ga0180009, IMG submission 123537) | Groundwater microbial communities from the Aspo Hard Rock Laboratory (HRL) deep subsurface site, Sweden - OS_PC_MetaG | ecosystem: Environmental > Aquatic > Deep subsurface > Groundwater...
GACCAGCACACCATCATGAACCTTATAAGGCCACAGCTTATTGGGAAGGATCCTTTCAACATTGAAAAAATTGAGAATGAAGAATTGGGTGGTCCAGGGCTTGGAGGAAGGTGGCGCTTGATTACTACCGATACCATGGCGGCGATTGATGGAGCTCTCTGGGACATCATTGGCAAATCCTGTAACAAACCCCTTTATAAATTATGGGGCGGTAAGGTAAATGACCCTATTCATGTAAGGTACTGGCTTGATTGTCAGAGTCCCGAAAAGCAGGTCGAAGAAGCCCAAAGAGCCTTCGCCCGAGGCTGGACAGCATTTAAGGTGAAGCTGGGAACAGATCCAGATACGGACCTTGAGAGAGTGAAGGCTTTAAGAGAGGCGCTGGGCGACAAGGTTGAACTTTGCTTCGATATCAACGGAGGTTAACCTCTTAATGTTGCCATAAACACTTTGAAGAAGATGGCCAAGTATAACCCGGCGGCGGTGGAAGACCCGGTGGCCTGCATCTGGCCATATGATGCCGGTGCTCTCGAAAACATGGCGGATATAAGAAAAATTACCGGCATTCCAATTGAGGCCCACAGTCACGGCCCCAACTGCGAAGAATTTGTCATGGCCTTGGTTAATAAACGGGCTGCGGATACCCTGCATCTGAATATCTCATTTGTTGGTTCAACCTGGGAGTGCCGGCGTCTTTGTGCAATTGCCGAAGCCGGTGGACTCACCGTAACCGGGCAGAGCACCGCTTCGGAGCTGGGCCCTAGAAATGCTTTACTCCTTCACCTTTACACCGCTGAGCGCACCTTTCGGGGTACCAATGACAACTCTACGCATTTCCTTGAGCCGCCATCGGGAGACATTATCAAAAACGAATTCCGGGTCGTTAACGGAACATTACAGGCACCCGATGGGCCTGGACTGGGAGTTGAGATAGATGAAGAAAAAGTGGCTAAGTATCACGACCTTTACCTATCATCTGAGAAATACCGCAAGCACGAGCCGGGTTTGGGAAGAAAAAACTCGCATCTCTGGTTCTAAAGAAGATGGAGTAGCAATATCGATCGTTGGCCAAAAGATTTTTATCACTGTTTTCTTTTGATAATTTAAGGGAGATTAAAAATGGCAGCGGATTTATCCAAAGTGAGCATCCTGGCTCGAAGGGAAATTGAAGCCCGGATTTTAAGTCCGGTTTTAAAGGCTTTCATAAAAGAATATGGAGAAGAACGCCCTTTAAAAATCGTGGAACCGATCATCCAATCACTGGCCCGGGAGGCTGGAGCACAGCTGGCCCAGTTCCTCGGGGAAAATACCCTGGAAGCTTTTGCCAGAGGGCTTTCTCTCTGGACCCGGGAGGATGCCCTACAAATCGAGATTTTAGAACAGCATCAAAAAAGATTTATCTTCAAGGTCCTCCGCTGCCGGTATGCCGAGATGTATAAAGAACTGGGCATTCCCGAATTTGGCCATTTACTTTCTTGCAGCCGGGATGCGGCCTTAATTGCAGGAATGAATCCTAATATCAAATTCACCCGCACTCAGACCATTATGCAAGGGGCCCCTTTTTGTGATTTTTGCTATGAACTTCAGGATTGAAAACGCCGAGCGCAGAGCGCATAGCGAAAAGAGAAAGAAGTTCGGAGTTATGAGTTTAATTCGGAGTAAAACCTGAAACTTTAATTAACGGTCTTTTGATGGGAAGAGTCATCGCAACGGATGTATTGGTCGTCGGAGGCGGCGGTGCTGGTTTCCGGGCGGCCATCGGGGCCAGGGAGGCGGGGGTAAGAGTTCTGCTTTTGAGCAAGGGTCCCCTGGCCCGTTGCGGAGCGACGCCCATGGCGGGCGCGGATTTTACCCTGGATGGACAGAGCCTCCATAAGCTTGGTTTCCCCGGAGCCCCCACAGATACGTATGAGAAATTCTTCAACGACATTGTCACCCAGGGGTATTACCTGAATAACCAGAAGCTCGTGGAACAATATATCCGGACCGCTCCAGCGCGGTTAAAGGAGTTGCTGGATTGGGGGATTAAAGTCCTTTTTTCCGAAGAGCGCGCCATTTTCACCTCCGGAATCGCCTTGATGGATGCGCTGCTCCGCCAGGCAAAGTCTGTCGGGGTGGAACTATTTGAAGATACCATGCTGTTCGATCTCGCGATGCAGGAGGGAAAGACTGCCGGCGCACTGGGTCTGGATATCCGAACCGGGGAATTCATTCAATTCAAGACCAAGGCCGTGGTCATGGCCACGGGCGGCTGGCATAAAGCCTTCTGGCCGAACACGGGTATGCGGGACCTATCCGGCGAAGGAATCGCCATGGCCCACCGAGCCGGCGCTGACATCGGCAACATGGAGTTTATCACTTTTTGCTGCAACGTTCTTCTGTCACCGCCAGTGTGGCGGGGGAGCATTGCCACTTATATCCTGAGCCTTTTATGCGGCGGCGAGCTCACCAACAATGCCGGGGAAACCTTTCTTAAAAAATACGATCCCTACACGGTCGAAAAAGGTACGACCATGGAGTGGAATAAGGGTTTCATCTCTTTCGCCTCCATGAAAGAAGTGCGGGAAGGCCAAGGGACACCCAATGGAGGGGTGTACTACGGTCGGGGACAGGTTCCCTGGGAGACTTTCGAGCGCATCGCCACTTCGACGATATTTCCCAACTGGAAATACAAAGCCATGAACCTAGTCGGGCTTGGAAGAATGCTTAAGGAAAATAAGCCCGTAGAAGTGGGACCGGCGGTGGAATATTTCGAAGGCGGCATCGTGGTCAATGAGAAGCTTGAAACCACCATCGAAGGTCTTTATGCCGCGGGGGAATGCACGCTAGGCCCTTTTGGCGCCAACCGAGTCTGTTCGGCCATTACGGAGATGCTGGTTCATGGGGCGGAAGCAGGAAGAAATGCTGGGGAGTATGCCAAGAAGGCCAAGGTTCCCTGGCCTGAACCACAGGCTTTCCAACGGCTCCAAGAAACAGCCGAGCAGCCTTTGCTGCGCCAAAAAGGCCTCAGGCCGGCCCAGGTTAGGAGGCAGGTTCAAGAAACAGCCCACCGGCAGTTAGGACCTATCCGCAAGCAGGAAGAGCTGTCTGACTTCATTGCCTTTTTAGACCGGGTCATCAAAGAGGAACTTCCCCAGCTGGCTATCCTCTCCCCAAGCCGGATCTACAACAAGGAATGGATCGACGCCATCGAGTTGAGAAACATGGTTCATCTTTTGCAGACCGCCGCGATCAGCGCCATGTTGCGCACCGAGAGCCGCGGAGTCCATTACCGGGAAGATTACCCCTACACGGACAATGACAACTGGCTTCAGGAAAGTATCGTCAAATGTGAAGAAGGCATTTTGAAAGTTTTCCGGAGACCAGCCGCTATCACCACGCTCTCGCCGCCCCAAGGGCGGGTTCCTTTTCTGGAGATGATGAAAAAAATGATGGAGGCTCGTTCGGATATCGGAGGACACCACTAAAGATAGGAACGCAGAGCGCAAAGAGCATAGCGCATACCGAGAAACAATAAAAATTTCAACTATTTTTAGACGCTCCCCGCTATGTTCTAGGCGAGAAGGGATAAAGGTCATGCCGGAGAAGATGATTAGCGTTAAAGTCTTTCGTTATAATCCTGCTGTAGATCCGGAGCCGCATTACCAGACTTATGAAGTGCCCCTGGAAAAAGGGATGAGCGCCATGAATGCGCTCGACTACATCTACCAAAATATCGACGGCACCCTGGCCTATTATGATCACGCCGCCTGTGACCTTGGAATTTGCGCCAGGTGCGTGGGGATGATCGATGGGCAGGCTGCACTTTTTTGTCAGACAGTTATCCAAGGCGATGTCACTCTAGAGCCGATCTCTAAATCCAGGGTAATCAAAGATCTGGTGGTCGAGAAAAAAGGGGAACACGAAGGATGATGACTAAAATTGAAAGGATTCGGACAGCACTGGCCGGAAAGCCTGTGAATCGGCCTCCGTTCTCTATTTGGTATCATTTCGGAACTCAACATGCCTCTCCGGAGAGAACGGCCCAGGCCCATCTGGAATTTTTCGAGGCCTACGACCTCGACCTCCTAAAGGTGATGAACGATTACGACTATCCGATGCCGAACGGGATGGAAGTAATGGCCACTGCGGACGATCTCAAGCTTCTCACCCCTCTCGAGGTAAGCCGGACCCCTTTGGGCCAGCAACTTAAGGCCATCGAGCTCATCGCCCGGGCCCTTCGAGGGAAAGCTCTCTTCGTAGACACCGTTTTTAATGCCTGGAACACCCTGAAAAGAAACTTAGTCAAGGAAGCGATAGCCGGGCTGATGGCTGATTACCCGGAAGCGGTCCTGGCGGCTCTGGGGGTGATAAATTCCAACCTGATGCAGTACGCTTTAGCCAGCCTGGAGAGAGGTTCTGCCGGGATCTTTCTTTCGGTTCCGGCCACCGAGGAGAGTCTTAGCCGGGAGCAATACGAGAAATTTATGCGCCCTTTTGACTTGGAGTTCTTAAAGGCCATCCAGGGAAAAGGGGAATGTCACATTCTCCATGCCCACGGGGAGAAATTGTATTTCGACCGGCTCCTTGATTACCCGGTACAGGCCATCTCCTGGGCGGATCTGAATGGAGGGCCTACCCTTGCCGAGGCCCGCAATAAAACTTCTCTCACCCTTATGGCCGGTATTGATCATGTTAAATTTCCCAATATTTCGGCCAAGACCCTGCGGGATCAGGTGAAATCGGCCCTGTCCCAATTCGGCAACACCAAGTTCATTCTGGCCCCCGGATGCGCGGTCCCCACTTATAGTTTCACTCCCTTAATCAGAGCTGTCCGCGACGCCATTCAGGCATGAGGTAAGTCGGGAGTTGAGAGTTGGCAGATGGGATAAGCTTTTCACGGAAGGGCTATGCAGGGTTTATTAATTCCAGTGCCAGCTGACGTGCGACCCATAATGAATTACCGGTTCCGGTATAAACATACAGCCTTATTTTCAAGCCCAGCCCTCCATTCTAACGGCATCTTTTTTACCATCGTTTATTCCTAATTCTTGCGCGGAGCTTAGGTAACGCCAGGTCTACAGAGATTTTGTTCATCCGATCGGTTGTTTCGGCATGCTAAAGATATATTATATCAGGGGAGGAAGGAGCCTGCCACTGATAAGACCGTCTAAAAACTTGACATCTTTAAAGAAAAGATGATAATTTCACCTTGTTCCTTCCAGAGGAGGGAAGCCTATGCCAGAGGCCAATTTCATATCATTCCCTTCGGATCAAGTTGACGAAAACCCAGACTATGCGCCTGGGGCCACCGCAAAACCTAAGCTCCTGGACCGCCTGCTCGAAACCCTGCGCTCCCGCCATTCTTTCGTTACCAATCTGCTTGAAGATGGGTATGACATTCGAACGGTTCGGGAGCTTCTCGGTCATGAAGATGTGAAAACGACGATGATCTATACCCATGTTTTGAATCGGGGTGGAAGAGGTGTTCGAAGTCCCATGGATGCGCTATGAGTTCAGGAGGATGCGGGGGTCTTATCCGGAAACCATATAATCCAAAGTTGGGCGTCGAGCCATGTACGATTTGCCCGAAACTTTTTGTGTGTACTGTGGCCGGACTATTCGACAAGGTCGCTGGCGCCGTCGTTCATCCTTAGGCCTCGGACACATCTGTCGTCGGTGTTGGCCAAAGAGCGAAGAGAAAAGACGCATGCCATTACCTGACAATCCCATTGTCCAACTGGCTGACGGTTCAAGCGTGACTCTGAGGGTCAAGACACGTCTCGAACAGGACACACGCCGGGTAGTCAGGCTGGGACCCTGTGACTACGTCGCTAGATTCTTTCTCCCCGCCATCGCGATCTACTTATTCTTCTCCCACCTTGGCCCCTCGCGAGGTCTTCGAGAAGCCCTTCCGTGGATATGCATCCTTGCCGCTTGCGGAATTAGCGCACTGCTTCTTTCCATTCCGCGTTTCCGGCGTGTCCAGGCAAAGTTGCTCGAGCTTGCCGCAGATCGCAAGAAATTTATTGATGAAGCGCAAGCTTTCTACTCTTCGCCAGAGTGGAAGAAGCTTCGTGATGATGTCATCACGAAGCAAGGCACAAGGTGCGCACAGTGTGGCCGACAAATCCGTCGCAAGACTGATGTGACTGTAGATCATATCTTACCCCGGAGCAAACACCCAGAGCTTGCCCTAGAGAAAACAAATCTCCGTGTGCTCTGTCGTTCGTGCAACTCCGCCAAGAGTGATAGCATCTTGGAAGAACTAAGAGAGGAATGTGTCCAACAAGAGAATTGACACGTACTCAGTGCAGCCGCGCGAGCGCGGCTGCACTGGTCCGGTCATTCTGATCATTCGGTGAAAAATATGTCATTGATCCATCAACATGAAGGCAAGGATTACTACAGGGCCCACCAGTATTCCAGTGGCCATAGAAACCAAATTCTTCAAAGCAAGCTTTGCGGTTGTTTTTACTGCCTTGAGACCTTCCCGCCCAGAGAAATCCAAGAATGGATAGGCGACGATGAGGCAGGTATTGGGCAGACAGCGGTATGCCCAAAGTGCGGCATTGATTCCGTGATCAGCTCAGAAGCGGGTTTTCCATTGACACACGAGTTTCTGCAAAAGATGCATGATTACTGGTTTAAGTAAGAAAGGAAACATCGAACAACCGCATCAACCCGACGCGGATTAGCCGCGTCAAGTTTTGGATTGGTGGTTGCCGGCGCTGGTCATGCAGGACGTTATGTGATTAAAAGGAACTTTAATGGCACCAAGGAAATCAAAAAAGGGCAAGCGGACATACGCACAAAACCCTTTGGAGATCATTTTTCTTTTCGGGGTCGGACCTGCGTAACCATTAAAAATTGCAGGAGAACTGGCCTAAAAAGGTAGGCCTTATAGCCTTAAAGCAGCATTTTTGATCCTAAAAACACCCGTTTAAGGCTATTAAAATCGGGGGACACTATACTGATTCTTAATTGATAACGTGGATCCATAGAAGAAAAAAAGCTAATTTGGTGTCCCCTTATATGATCAGCCATTTGATATTGACTTGTTCATAAAAAAGGATTATTAAATGAATATGAAAACAATAGAAACTACGGGACGTATACTTGAGGATGGGAATATTGAACTTGATCACCCTGTGACTGGGCCGGCAGGAAACGTGCGCCTGGTCATTCTTTATCCTGATGATTTCAGCGAGGATCGGCCCCCAAAACTATCACCTGAAGAAAAAACCCGGATTATAGAAATTCTCGATAGCGTAGCCGAGAGCTCTCTTAAAGAGGGCCCCCCTGTTAGCAATCGCAACCATGACCAGTACCTATATGGCGGTAACGGATGAGCGTATTCGTAGATACTGGAGCATGGTTTGCCTATTTCGTTCGACGTGACCCCGACCATAGCCCTGCACGACAATGGATTGCCAACAATGAATCTTCCTTACTGAGCACCGATTACGTCCTTGACGAGCTTTTCACCCTCTTGAAAATCCGAGAGAGTCACTCTTTGGCAGTGGCTGCGGGGAAAGCTTTCATGGAAGAGAATATCTGCCAAATCGTAAGCGTCACTCCTGACGATTTTGTCCGGGCTTGGAATATTTTCGTACAATTCAGGGACAAAGGTTGGTCTTGCACCGATTGCACAAGCAAAGTTATTATAGAGCGCTTGGACATTTCCATTGCTTTTTCCTTCGATCAGCACTTCGAACAATTTGGCTCCGTAATGCGCGTGCCATGAAATCTTTAAAGGTATTAGCTGCTTTGTAGTTGTCGCTTGTAGACAAACGCCACCACCACCGCCCGACCTTGACGGTCGGACAAAAGGCCCATGGAAAAAGAGGCCAAAATACTGGTGAAATGGAAGAAGGCCGTGGCGTAGGAGCCCAGGCCGGCTGCCTTTAAAGCCTCCGCTCCGCCAAAAGCGAAGCATGCGGCAAGGAATGCCGGTGTCCAGGTCCACATGCCCAGGAGTTCCCAATTATGGAAGCAGTAGCCAGCAATCAGCAGCATGGCCGGCTTATTTTTGACCACGTCCCCGACAAATCCCCCCTTGCCTTGGCGCCTGACCACGGTGTTCTTGGTCCGCCAAAGGGTGAGCCAAGCTACGGCTGCGCCAATTGGCGTCCCCAGGCAGGTGAGGAAAAAAGAGAGTTTATATCCTCCCAAGGGCAGGGCTAATCCGCTTATTAAAAGCGACAAGGTGTAGCCGGCCGAGGTGCTGGCAATAAAAAAGCCCATGGCCATGCCCCGCTTGGCGGTGGCGTAGCGTTCGAAGAGGAGCATTAGGCCGGTGGTGTAGGAGCCGCCCAGGGACAAACCCACCAAGGTGTAGAGAACAATCCCCGAATAATAATCGCGGGCAAAGAAGGCAAAAAAAATCGCCGAGACTCCGCCGATGGTCATGGATCCCAAATAGACTCTTTTCGCCCCCCACAAATCGGCCAGGCTGGAGAAAATCACCAGGGATACGGCATAGGCGATTTGATTGGCGGAGGAGATGGACCCCCCGGTCGTAGCGGACATGCCCCATTCCCTCTGGAGCACCGGCAGGGCCGCAGCATAGGTAATAAGCACCAGCCCTGTGCCCACGCGGGATAGGCAAATGCCGGTCAACCATAAGTCTATTTTATTAGATATCCCCATTTATTGGCCCTATGACTCCGTTAAATTCATAACGCTCTTTAAATAATATCGTCCTCTTGACCGGACAAACCTTTCAGCGGTAAAGATATTCCACGATTTATTCGTCACCAAAATGACTATGGTTTTACAGAAAAATTTGCATTTTTCAATTGGCAATTTTCACTTTTCAATGAAATTTAGCGTGGCTTTTCAAAACGCTAAATTGATACAAAAAATCCTAAACCGGCAATCAATCCCAATCTTGCTAAAAGGCTTAAAAGGAATGGCAAGGGATTCGAAATCTATTGTAACCAGTTTTTTGAGATATTCCAGCCCTTTCATCAAAGCATCTTGACATTGTCTTCCCGTTGAATATTTGTTATTTTTAGAGTAGGGAAAAGAAGGGGCAGAATGGAAGTTAGATAGCAAAGGGGAAAATGATGGGCTTATTAAAAGGAACTTTGACTTTTTCCCGATACCGTCTCCCGGGCAAGCTGCCCGGTCATTTCCAAGGCGATATCGACGGGCAGTTAAAAAAGTACGCCTTCCAGGAAATATCCTCGGCGACCGAGGAAAAATCATTGGGTTGGACGAGCCTGGAAAATATCCTGGATACAAAATTCGCCTATGGCAGCTATGCCTGGGGCGCATACTTGGCTTTCTCCCTCCGCGTTGACCGCAAGACGATTTCCCCGGCATTGCTGAAAGTCAAACTCCTGGAGGCGGAAAGAAAATATCTGGCCGGGAGCAGGAAACCAACCCTTTCCAAGGGGCAACGGGAAGAAATCAAAGAGCGGGTTCGCCTGGAACTCCTGAAGCATACCCCTTTTGTACCCTCCTTTTACGATGTTTGCTGGTCCCCCGCCGATAACTGGCTCATTTTCAGTTCCCTGGCCCCAAAAGCCACCGAGGATTTTGAAAAATTATTCCAAAGAACCTTCGATCTATCCCTGTCCCCTTTCGTGCCGTGGGACCCCCGGTATCTCGACCCGGCAACGGCCCAGCAGGTCACCTCTTTACCCAAAGGGGTTTTCTTAGCCCCGCCAAGTGCGCCCGAGAATAACCAGGACCCGTCTTTTCTGGGAAGAGAATTTTTAACCTGGCTGTGGTTTAAAAGTGAGGAAAGGGGCGGGGCCGTCATGATTCCGGGAACAGGAGATATGGAGGTCATTTTAGCTCGCAGGCTCATCCTTGAATCTGGAGATGGAGAATATTCCGAGACCGTGATTTGCCAGGGCCTCCATGCGGATTTGAAAGAGGGTAAGGCTGCCATCCGGGAGGGGAAAAAAATAAAGGAAGCCCGGATCATGCTGGGGGTCGGGACGGACCAATGGGAACTAACCTTGAAGGCCGATCGTTTTCAATTCCAGTCCGTAAAGCTGCCTGCGGGAATGGCGATGGATGAGGAAGAGGAGGAAAAAGAAGGGCGAATCTTGGAACGAATCTATTTAATGGAAAGGGTCCTGAATACCATTGATCAACTTTTTACTCTTTTCCTTACAAAACGTTTGTCGGCGCAATGGTCTGCCGAGGATATCCCGCGGATGAAGAAGTGGATACAAAAATAGAAGACACCTATTTCACAAGCCGATCAGGAGGGGAGAATATGCGGCGCGCCTCGTTTCTCAAGCAGCCCGCTACTACCCAGCCGGGAAGAGGGGGCTGTGCAGCTACGTCCGGGCCGCGGGATATTCTTCCGTCTCTCCCGCGGAGCACATGGCCACGTCCAATGAAGAGGTGCTGACCGTGATCCATATCGAAGGGGAGAGAGCCGCCACGGAAATCGAGGCCATTGTGGAGACGCCGGGGATCGACGTCATCTTCCTGGGGCCGTGGGACCTTTCCCAGTCCCTCGGGGTTCCGGGGCAGACCAAGCACCCGCGGGTCGTAGAGGTCATGGAAAAAGTGATTGCAGCCTGCCGCAAAAAAGGGATGGTCACGGGGTCGTTCGTCCGGGAAATCGAAGACGCTCGACCCTGGCTCGAAAAAGGCGTACAGTATATGATGGTATCCACGGATGCCGGCCTTCTGCTCCGGGCTGGAACCGAGTGGCTCGAGAAGCTTAGGAAGATGCGTCTACGGTAGCTTTCGTTCTCCGACGGATAGCTCTTCCAATCCCTTTCGATTCAATATGGCGATTCGTTTTCCTTCTGATTTTATTAACTTCTCCTTCTCCATTCTGGCTAATATCCGCGAAAGGGTTTCCGGAATCGTGCCTAAAAGGCTCGCCAACTGGTTTTTCGAAACATCCAGCTCGAAGTCTATGGCGTTCTTTTGTTGCTCGCTGAGGAGAAGGAGATAAGCGGCCAGGCGCCCCGGAACTTCCTTCAGCGACAGGTCTTCCACCAGGCCGGCAAACTTCCGTAACCGCCTGGATAAGACCGCCAGCATGTTCAAGGCCACCGAAGGATTTTTTCCGATTAAATCCACGAAAGCAGGCCGGGGGAAGAAGAAAACCCGGCTCTCCTCCAAAGCTTCGGCGTAGGCGGGGAATTTCTCTCCGGCAAAGACCGCCACTTCCCCGATGGGTTCCCCAGCGCCGAAGATGTGCAGAATCTGCTCCTTGCCCTCGGGAGAGAGTTTAAAGACCTTCACCCTCCCCGAGATCACCACATAAAATCCCACTGCCTCATCACCTTGGGAAAAGATCATCTTTCCCCGAGGTATGACCTGATCCACGACGATCATGGCCAGATCTTCGTACTGCTTCCGGGCAAGCCCTTGGAACAGGGGAATGCTGGTAATCTGATCGGTTAATTTCATGTTTTTCCCTTGGCACTGGAAATATCATTTTCTTTTGACTTAAGTCAAGGCTATAACGCAAAAGAAGAAATAGGATTAAAATTAAATAACGGCTTCCAGGATTCGCGGGGTCAAGGGTCCAAGTGAAATGAAATAATCTTTTCCCCTTGAATCCTTGAATCCTTGAACCCTTTATTTAGGAGCGCCGCCAATGAAATGGAATGCAGAAGCAAATGAGGCCATATCCAAAGTTCCTTTTTTCGTGCGTAAACGCGTGAAAAAAAGGGTCGAAGAAGAAGCAGCCCGTTGCGGTTCAACAGGGGTTCGCTTCGGAGAAATCCTGGAACGGACCGGCCTCTCCCACTTATTCCCCTCGCCGCTGAAAGGGGAGCGGGCGGGTGAGGGGTAAAAAAATTAGTTTCTTGACTTGAGTCAAGGATTCACCCTCTTTTTTAAGTTATCAGCAATAATTCACCTTTAGATTGATAAACATTGCTTATCGATCTGATTATAAAAATCAAGATTTCTGAGGGTAAAAGATGGTTTTTTGTATATCAAATTAATGCACTAAATTTGGCGGCC
>Ga0180009_10006749_pt1 | contig 11933 bp, 11 predicted proteins | sample OS_PC_MetaG_FD_123537 | JGI IMG/M metagenome (GOLD analysis project Ga0180009, IMG submission 123537) | Groundwater microbial communities from the Aspo Hard Rock Laboratory (HRL) deep subsurface site, Sweden - OS_PC_MetaG | ecosystem: Environmental > Aquatic > Deep subsurface > Groundwater...
AACGATGTGATTGCTGTCCATGATGATGATGGATCGGGTCCGGCGGCCATGGGTTGCGTCCACAAGACGCTTTTCATCTTTGGCTTCATCTTTGAGCCGCTTCATCGGGGCTGAATTCGGTGATACAATGGCCACAACCCGTTCGGCAACCACCGTGCTGCCGAAACCGATGCTTAGAAGAGTCTGCTCCATAAAACCTCCCTACTCAACATTCTGAACCTGCTCCCTGATTTTTTCAATTTCTGATTTCACATCGACAATGATGTGGGATACTTTTTGATTGCCCGTCTTGGACCCCATGGTATTGAATTCCCGGTTGAATTCCTGCAGCAGAAAATTAAGCTTGCGCCCGGCCGGATCCTGGGCCGCCATGATGGCGCGAAATTGCTGAATATGGCTGCGAGCCCTGACAATCTCCTCGGAGATGTCGCAGCGGTCAGCCAGAAACGCCGCCTCTTGTGCGATGCGGCCGGGATCTATCTCAATCAGCCCATTGGTTAAAACGCTTATGCGTTCCTGCAGGCGTTCCTTGTAATGGGTGATCAGACCGGAAGAGGCCTCTTCGATTTCATTCATACACTTTTCGATATAACAAAGCCTTCCTTCAAAATCCTTGAAGAGGGCGGCTCCTTCACGGCTGCGCATGGCATCATGATCGGAAATGGCCGCGGCCAGAGATTCACGGACGACATTCCAGCCGGCATCCAGGTCGATATCGACATCCTTAGGTCTGATAATGCCGCTGCCGCTCATGAGGTCCAGCGGAATTTCCGATTTCAACTGCAGCAGGTCCCGCAGTTGCATCAGGGCAATATGATAGGCTTTTGCCTTGGCTTCATCGACCTCAAATGCACAGGCATTATCAATACTCGCCCGGATCTGCACCGTTGCCTCAACCCGCCCCCTTGTAATTTGATCGGCAATCAGCCCCTTAATCTGCTCCTCCAGAGACTGGTAGCTGTTGGGAATACGCAGGACAATATCCAGATGACGACTGTTGTAGGAACGGATTTCAGTGTTCACCGTCAGGTTTTCGAATGTCTTCTCGGAACTGGCATACGCCGTCATGCTTTTTAGCATTTTTCCCTCTCTCACAGCTTCTCATCAATTTTCATGCAAAATTCAGGTGATATCTTTCAGATACTTGCTGCGGACCCGCTCAAGAAAAGCCAGCATGTTCCTTTCGGCATAATCCGGGTACGTCCACGGCAACGTCTGGAATCCCCCCCGGGTGTAAACCAGGGTCAAGTCCGCATAGATTCCCTTGCCGATACTGATCCGGTGCGTAAAGTTTTTGGCTGTGGCCAGGACAAAACGTTCATGCACCAGATAACCCGGATCGATATTGATCCGGCGACGGTCGTTTTTTAAATATTTCTGCTCAAATTCATTGGTAATGAGTTTAATATCTGCTAAATCATGTTGCTGAATATGGTTTTTAAAGACCAGAACCCGCCGGAAAAGCGGCCCGCCCATTTCAGAACTGTAATAGTCCGTAAAATCAAAGTTAAACCACGGACCGGCCAGATCGATAGGTCCGAAAGAGTTGCTGAGATCGCAGGCAGCCGGTTCCAACAGGCTCTTGTCGTTCATGAAAAGACCGACAACCAGTTTTGCCGGCTTCGGGGTCTGTGGGTTGCTCATATGGGTACGGGTTTTTTTATATCCGGGAGAGCCTGTGGCCGAACAAACTTCGTCAAGCGTCTAACGGTTTGGCCTCATCGATGAGCATAATGGGAATGTCGTCCCTTATCTCATACAGAAGTTTACATTTTTCACAAATGAGTCCATTCTGGGAATCATTCAGATGTATGTCACCCTTACACTTGGGGCAGGCTAGAATATCCAGAAGTTCTTTGCTGATTGGCATGGCTGCGTTCCTTAATTTGTTTATTATGTGTTTTTAATATATCATGTGCCTATAGCAGATAAAAGCGGAGGTTGCAAAATAAATGCCTTTTAAAATACTGGTCATCCGCTGGTCCGGCATGGGAGATATCATCATGACCCTTCCGGCCATAAAATGGTTGAAAGAACATTTTCAGGGCTGCCACATATCCTACCTGACGGATATCGCCTTTGCCGCGATTCTTGAAAAATCGGGCCTGGTGGACCGCATCGAAACGATTGACCGCCGGGGCTTCACCTCTAGTAAAAGATTTTTATCGACGGCTGCCGGCACCCTCGCGACAGTTTATCACCTGTACAGCAGCAAATTCAACATGGCATTCGACCTCCAGGGGTTCGGCGAAACCGCCCTGTTGGCTCTTTTCAGCGGCGCCCCCGTCCGGGTGGGCCGGATCAAGGCTTCACCCCTGCGTCGATGGATTTACACCACCCCCATTCGGGCAGACTGGGCCGCCGAGCACCGCTCCCGCTATTTTATACGGACGGTCGCCGAAGCCTGCGCCGCAATCGTACCTGCTATGATTGATCCGCCCGAATTAAAAATAACGCCTGGTCCGGATAATAGCGGCCGGCCTTATGTCGGCCTAAACATCGGCGCTTCTACAGAATCACGACGCTGGTCCGAACAGCATTTTATCGAACTGGCAAAGCGTTTATCCGGCAGAGGTTATGACATCCGCTTTTTTCTGGGTCCACAGGAAGAATTTCTTGGGGAAACAATCCGGCCGGCCTGTTTGGAAAACCACTGGGATTTTGCCTGTCACACCCGGATGGAGCCTCTCATGGAAACGATTGCCGGGTGCCGCCTGCTGGTATCCAACGACACCGGTCCGGGTCATCTGGCAGCGGCTTTGGGACTTCCCGTTATTACGCTCTTTTCCAGCGGGGCACCGGAAAACGTAAAACCGCTGGCAGCAGAGGCCCTCTGGTTCAGAAATGAAACGGATATTAATCAGATAACCGTGTCGGAAGTTGAGGAAGCCTGTCTGCAACTGCTAAAGCCCCAAGAAGGCTGAAGACCAAAGGCTGAAGGAAAATTTTGCGGCCTTCAGTTTAGGGAGACACCTGGCGGCAGACCTCTGATTTTTTTTTGGGCCCGTTCCGGAATCTCTTTGATCCGCCAGCGCCGGTGCACCCATAACCAGTTGTCCGGGGCCATACGAATATGGTCTTCAATGACTTTATTGAAACGTGCGGTATTTTCAATGATATCGTTGCCGACATCGCCGCTGCGCACAAGGTCAAGGGGCGCGCTGAAAATGGCACGATAGCGCCCATCCTTAAGCCTCACGTTAAAGGCCGGAATCACCGTTGCCTTGTACCGCATGGCAAACATGGCCAGTCCTTTGTTGGTACATGCGGTTTTACCGAAAAAAGGAACATATACCCCTTCATACCATGATGAATTCTGATCTAATAAAATCCCGACAACCTGATTTTCTCGCATTAGGGCGCTGACTTCGGCAGCACTTTTATCTTTGTCCAACACCCGGTTGCCTGTTCGGCTCCTGATCTCCGTCAAGACTCGATCCATTGGCAAAAAATCGAGGGGCCGTACCAGGCCGTTGAATGGCATCTCAAACTTCAAGGCGGTTGCAAGGGCCATCAACTCCCAGTTGCCCAAATGAGCCGTCAGGACAAGAACGCCGGTTCCCCGCCTAAGTGCCGCCTCCAGGTGCTCCAGGCCGCGGAATTCAACATACGTGTCGATATTCTCTTTGCTGAGCCTGAGCAGGGACGGGAACTCCAGCACGACCCGCACCAGTTGAACAAAATTATCCCGGGCCAGTGATCGGATTTGGGCCGGGGTGAGTTCCCGGCCGAAGGCGATGGACATATTGTCAATGGCAATTCGACGATGATAGCGGTCCATTCCATACCACAGGCGTCCCAGGGGCTGCGCCAGGCGCAACAACTCCTGCCGCGGAATCCGTGCCAGCATATTCAGGACGGCCTTGATCAGCCTGTAAATAAGGTTGTCTTTGCTTTTAATGGTCATAACGATCATGTCACCCGGTCGTTGGACCCTGCCCGCCGCTGTCATCGGCAGCCCCGATCAGTACCAGCATAAAGGCCAGCAGGGCCTGATACCAACTGTGATAAATGTTGAACCCGGTCAGTCCGATAACAATCAGAACAACCGGCCAGGAAATCAGCCCGCTGTGGAATCCTTTCAGGTCTCTGAAAACCATTCGAACCGCCGCAATAAAAAGCCAGACAAAAGCAGCCAAACCCCATACGCCCGTACTGGCGATCAACATAAAAAAAAGACTGTGGGCATGGGTCTGCTCGCCGGCGCTGAAAACGCTGCCGTCCGGTGCGATATATTCCGGGATGGCGCCGCTGGCGGCCATTTCCTTATAGGCGTCTTGGAAGGATGAGATGCCCACGCCGAAAAGGGGATGATCCAGCCACATCCGCCAGGCGACTTTCCAGAAATAAATGCGGTCATAGATACTGCTCAAATTAAACTGTTGGTTGAGATAAAACACAGCTCCGATCGCCAGCACCACAGCCAGAACCACTGCCAGCGCCAATCCGTGCGCTTTTTTATTTTTAACAAAGTAGGCGACCCCGAAAAAGATGCCGGCGGCAGCCGCAAGAATGGCGGTGCGCACATGCGTCTGCAACACCTGGGCAAAGGCGATCAGTCCGATCAGCATCAGAACTGATTTTTTTCTGACGCTCAGTTTGCCGTCCAGCAACCCCCAAATCAGAAAAAAGGCGGCGGCGTAGGCCGACAATCCGGAAATCCGGGAGGCTTCCTTTAATTTGCCGGTATACCGCAGCAGGGGTTTTCCCAAAAAGTCGCGGCCCAGCACATAGGCCGACAGCGTATTGAGCGCGGCCCAGATAACCCCGGCGGCCAGACCGTACAGCAAATACCTGGCCACCGGCAGCCGTCGGGAGATGTCCAGCAGTGCCAGCCCGAATAGCACATACCGGATAAAAACCACGTCATGGGCCCAGCCTTTGCTGCCCGGGCCGTTAAAGACCAGGCTGATTACAATACTTGCAAACCAGACCGACCAGGGGATGACCAGGGGGTGCTGCCACAATTGCCGGAAAGGGTTTTCTTTTATCACAACGCAGCGGGCGATCCAGCCGAGGCCGACGAACCCGATGGCCGATTCAAACCCGATGTTACCGATCACCAGGCCGGCCGGCACCAGTGATCCCGTCACCGCACAGAATTTGTCCAGCCGTGACGCCCATTTTAATCGTGACGTTACCTGCATCGTTTCAATATTCCTTCAGCTTAAGTGACAAAATATTAACAATAAAATACAAAATAAAGATAGGAGCTTGATCCGTTTGAAATCCCCCCTTCACCCCCCTTTTCAAAGGGGGGAATGGGGGGATTTCCGAAGGATTCGCCCGCGGTCAAGTCATCCGTTCATATGCCAATTTGTGAATGTCGTTCACCTGTGGCGCGCTTTCCGCGCCTTTGTTAAAATCATTTCTAGCTGTTTTCTGAGTTCTTCCGGGTTAAAAAAAGTATCAAAAAGCCTGCGGGTCTCCTGCCCGCGCCGAACCAGATTTGCCGGTTCCGCCAACCATTTTCGTACGACACTCGCAAGTGCCGACGGATCCCCCGGGGGGACCCAGCCGATCACGTCGGAATCTCTGACAGGTTGCGGATAGGCCGCCGCCACCCGGGTAATCACCGGCCGGCCAGCCGCCATGGCCTGATACATTTTGTTGGGTATCACCAGGCCCGCCTTTACGGTCGTGCCGAAGATGCCCAGTAATATATGGGCCCTGGCAACGCGCCCGGGCAGTTCATCATAACGGACCCACGGCTCAAAAGCAATGTTGCTCAATCCCCTTGCCTGCTTTTCAATTTGTCTTTTGAGTTCCCCATCCCCCAGCAGAACCCATCGGGCCGCCAAGTCCGGTGACATTTCCGCCGCTCTTACGATCACATCGGCCCCCTGCAACTGCAGAAAACTTCCGAAAAAAAGTATTTCAAAAGGGGGGGCTAAGCTTTCCTGCGGGCGGGGGCTGAAAAGATCGGCTTCCGCCCCGACATACAGGACGCAGAGCCTGTCCTGCCGGACGTGAAGTCTTTGCCTGAAAAATTCGGCATGGGCGGGCGTATCCGCTACCACCACATCTGCCGTTGCAAAAAGAGCGCTCTCATACAACCGTTTTTTTTCGGCCGCTATTGATTCCGGCGACCATTTGTTTCTTTCAAAAACTTCCTTTTCATAGGCCGATATGAGCGGATCCACCACCAGCGGAACCTGCCATTTCCGGGCCCATGCCGCCGCGGAGCGGATATCCCGCTGGCGAAAACAGGGGGACCAGACAAGATCCGGGCGCTTGAGTCCATGGAAAAAGGCTTCGATCCCGCCTGTCTGGCTGGCCAGGGGATGAAAAAAACGAACCTCCCATCCCATATCAGCAAACAGCCTGCGCAGGATGCGGTTTCGTGAATATTCAGGATCGCACCGACCCCACCAGAGGACTTGCGGCATCCACTGTCCTTTCTGTCTTTATTTTAAGGTAAACATCCTCCGGTCCGATGTTCCTGAGACAGGCATGGCCTTTTGCAGGAGGACACCGCCCCAGGAAACACGGGCTGCAATCCACCGGATGCTTCAGTACCCTTTGAGACTGCCCGACCGCATGGCTCCGAAACCAGTTGGTGGGGCCGAAAAAGGCGTATATCGGCATACCGGACAGCGCCAGGATATGCATCGGTCCGGAATCATTGGTTACGGCGAACTCCGCGGCCCTACCCAGTTCATACAGCTGAAGAATACTGAATCGGCCGGTGGCATCCATACCGACCTCCCGGGCAAGGGCGCTGTTAATCTCTCTGTCCGCATCGCCGCCAATCCACACGCAGCGTCGCCCGGACGCCTCCAGTCGGCGCGCCAGCTCTAAAAAATATTCCGCCGGCCAGCGCTTCGACGGCCAGTCGCTGCTGCTGCCGGCATGCATCAACACAAAACTTCTGTGGATGAGTCCCTGTTCGGTTCTCCAGTGCACAACCCGGGCGATATCGTCCGGAGACGGATATAAGACCGACTGGGGTCGGGCCGGTCTCAGGCCGGCCGCTGCAATGGTTTCATTTAACCGGTCGAACACATGCTGGCGGGTATCCCGCCTGTAAAAATCTTCCGGATGAAAATGATATATCCTTAAAGGTTGCGTCCCCACCCGCCGGGGAGATTTTGAAAACCTCACCAGGAGCCGACTCGTCCGGTTCCCCTGCAAATCATAGATGTTGTCAAACACCTGTTTCCGGACCCATGATACCCGGCCATAGGTGCTTTCCGCTCCGATCCGTTTGCTGCGATCCAGCACCATTACTTTCAAGCGCGGATGGTTGACAAAGAGTTCTCTAAAAGAGGGACCGGTCAGCAGCCACACATCATCATCCAGGTGGTGCGCCAAGATCGAATCCACATGGGGCAGCGCCATCAGCACATCCCCCAGAGCGGACATTTTGATGATCAAAATTTTTTTCATCGTTTCGACGAATAACCCTGTAGCAGCAAATTCTGATACAATTCAAGGGTGGAACGGCACATTTTCTGAGCGGTAAAATTCTCCTGAACCCATTTTCGGCCTTCACGGCCAAACCGGTTTCTTTTGGTTTTATCTAAAATCGCTTCTGTCAACGCGTCGGCCAGGCTCAATTCATCATTCGGCGGCACCAGCCAGCCGGTTTTACGGTCCAGAACGGTTTCGAGACTGCCGCCATGGGCGGACGCAATTACGGGTTTACCCATGGCTTGGGCCTCCACCGCGATTCGGCCGAACGCTTCCGGTTCGCTGGAAGATGCGGACACCACCACATCGGCCAGCATCAGGGCGGCCGGCATGTCGTCACAATGACCCACCAGTTGGACCCTTTTTGCCAAACCCAGATCCTGAATCATCTGCCTCAGCCGGAGGCTGTGGTGGCTGTTTTCCGTATCATCGCCCACGCACAACGCCTTCCAGGGTACCTTTTGAAAGATGCCTAAACTTCGGAAAAAAACGTCATGCCCTTTCCAGGGGCTGATTCTGCCGGGAAGCATGATAATCGGCCCGGAATAGTCTGCCAGGTCCCAACGTTCCCGAAGGGCTTGAATTCTTTCGCCGGAAACAGCGGACGGGCTGAAATAGTTCTCATCAACACCGCGGTATATCAGCACAACCCGGTCATCGGACACTTTATAATGCTGCCGGATATGGTCGGCAACGCTTTTGGAAATCGCGATGATTCGCTCGCCTTTTGTCATGACCGCGCTGTAGGGGTTGACGGAATAAAATCCGTGAAAAGTGGTAACCAGGCGCGGCCGTGTTTTTTCCGGCAGACTTCGCCAGACAAGATACCCGATCCAGGCCGGCAGCCGGGACCTGACATGCAGGATATCGACGTGTTCTTCCTGCAGCAGCCGCCGCAACGGGAAAAACGTTTTCAGACAGGCCGGGCGCTTGACGCCGACTTCCCATGCAATGTGCGTACTCCCCTCTTTTTCAAGCTGAGAGACCATGCGTCCGCCGGCGGATATGACAATCGAGCGGTGTCCCTGCTGGCACAAACAACGCGCCAGTTCCAAGGTTCCTCTTTCAACTCCGCCGCCTTCCAAATCAGGGAGCATCTGCACTACTGTAATCGATTCGGCCACCATCTCCTCAACAGTTCCTGTGCGCAGCGGGAGGCCTCATCCAGGCGCCCGCCCGTTGCGGTAAAATGTCCGGCTGTCAGCCAGGTATCATAAGGGGTAACATAGTTATTCGCTCTCAGAAAATCCAGGCTTTGTTGAAATTTATTGTCTTTTCGGCGCCAGCGTACCGGCAGGATTGCGACCCGGCACCCGGCGGTTAAAGCTTCATATACCATAGAAACACTGTCGGCAGTTACCCATACCGTAAAATTCTGCAAATACTGTTGTTCGATCCATCCGGCCGGCGTATTTAGGGAGTCGAAAAATTCCACCCCGCTGATCCGGACGGCAAAATCCTCCAGTTTGCGAAGCGTCTCTTGCGGCGTACGCGGCGATGATGAAATGGTCCAGCGCAAGTCCGGCCCTTTGTTCACAAGGGTTTTAACCTGATCCATCAATGCTTCGGAATCCCAATGATGGCTCTTTGGATCCACGCCGCCCACCAGGATCAGACCCCTGCGCGGATCATGGGTGTCCGTGTAGGCGACATTGTTGGGAGGACCGATGGTCCGGAATATATTATCCCGGAGCTTTTGCCGGTCGTGTTGCGGGACAAAACACAGGTCCATCCGGTCTCTGAAGGGAAAATCAGGCGTCATGCAGGTGACCACCCTAGCCCGGGCGCATTTTTTTTTAAAAATAAGCATGGGAATGTGGGTGGCGGAGCCGGTCCCGATGATCAGGTCCGCAAGGTTTTCGCCGGATTTAGAAAGAACCGGTCGGACCTGTAGCGCCAAAAAAGACAGCCACCATCGGGTGCGTTCCCCCTTGGAAAGGGGATGGACCGTTCGGGAAACCTCCTCAATGGCCGTTAATTCGGCCAGGGCTGCCAGGACCCCGCGGGTCTGCTTTTCATGACCCGGGCGACCATCCCAGAATGAAACGACCTTGAGCGGTTTCAATCCGCCAGGGTGGGGTGCATCACTGTTTTTCAGTTGCGTTGGTATCATTATGCATGGAGCCGATCTTGGATAAAATCCCGAAAAGCCGTTTCATCTTCTCCGAATGTGGCTTGGACGCCCATGACAACAAGCTTCAGGGGCCAGTGGATCCATCCTGCAATTTTACAGAAATCTTTTTCGGTTGTTGCGATGGCGTCAGCGCCCGACTCCCGGGCCGATAGCAGGATGCCGGATAGATCCTGATCGGTATAAGGGTGATGATCCGGAAAATCGCTGAAGCCCATCAGTTGGCACCCCGTTTCCGTGAGCGAATCTCTAAAATTACGGTTGTCCGCCAGCCCGGAGAACGCAAAAATCCGCAACCCTTTCAACCCATCCGGACCCATCTCAGGCGGCGGCGTCTGGCCGGCGGTTTCTTTCGAACCGACCACCCGTGCGATCATCGGCATATGACGGGACCTGAAAACAGGCCGGCGGGGCGCCATTTTCCGGATTGTTTCAACCGTTGCTGTTTTTTCTTTTGGAGACCGCGTCAGAATAACGGCATCACACCGCAGCAGCGCATCCGCCGGCTCCCTTAACGTCCCCCTGGGCAGCAGGTGAGCGTTGCCGAAGGGGCGACGATCATCCAACAGAACCAGATCGATATCCCTTTCCAGCCCGATGTGCTGAAAGGCGTCGTCCAGCACCACCACGTCAACACCAAACGCTCTAATTGCCGCCGTACCGGACCTGAACCGGTCCCGGCCCACCAGCACCGGGATCCCATCCAAGCTTTTCGCCAGCAAACAGGGCTCGTCGCCGGCCATTTCAGGTGTCATGCGGATACGTTGCCCGTCACTGACGATCCCCCCGATTTTTTCAGCGCCGCCTTTAAACCCCCGGCTGATAACCGCCACTTTATATCCGAGCTGTTCTATCAGCCGGGCCACATAAATGGTCATGGGCGTTTTACCGGTCCCCCCCACGGTAATATTTCCAATTGAAACAACCCGACAGGGCAACTTTTTTGTTTTCAGCAGGTGCCGGCGGTAAAGGTTCTGCCGGCCCTTCAACGCGCCCGCATAAAGACATGAAAGCAGATACAGCAACGCATTAAACAGGTTAAATCTGCTGCTGTCCGCCGTCATGGCAGTCTGCACTTTGCTTGTCAGATAATTCATTTACAATAATTTCCAAATTTCTTGCCACTGCCCCTTTGTTTTCGCAGAATATCCGATACGCGTTTCGTCCCATCTCGTCTGCTTTGGGGCTGTTTTCCATCAGCATGTTAACAGCAGCAAATAGTTCCGCCGCATCGCTGACCTGCAGTGCGCCACCGGACTCAAGGAGCAGCTGGGCGATGGCGCTAAAATCGCTCATATCCGGTCCGAAAAGAACCGTCTTGGAAAACGCCGCCGGTTCCAGCGGATTGTGGCCGCCGCAATCCACCAGACTGCCGCCGATAAAGGCCATGTCGGCCAGGGCATACAGCGCCCTTAAATCGCCGATGGTGTCGACGATAATGACATCGGCCGGTTGCGCCTCCATATTTGACGACAGTTGTGAAACAAGCGCTGTCGCTATCCCCGACTGCTGAAACAGCCGGGCAATCGCAGCGGAACGCCGCGGGTCGCGGGGCGCCACCATCAGGGTCATACTAAAAAGATTGCGTCGCAGCCTGATAAAAACATCCTTAACAACCGCCTCCTCACCCTCATGCGTGCTTCCCGCCAGCCATACTTTTTTTTCCGTAGCAATTTTCAACCGCCGGCGCCAGGACGCTATCTGATCATCTGAAATCGAGACATTATTCTGGTCGAACTTCACGTTTCCGGTCACGTTGATCCGTTCGGACGGAATTCCCAGCCGCCGAAAGCGTTCCGCATCCAGGTACGACTGCACACAGATTGTTAAAAAACCGGAGAACATCCACCTGAAAATAAAAGCAAACCGTTTGTAGCCGATGAAGGATTTTTTTGAAAGTCTGGCGTTAATAAGCAGGACCGGCACCTTTCGCAGGTTTAGTTCATGTAAAAAATTCGGCCAGACATCGGTTTCGACGATTACAACCAGCGCGGGGTTGATCCTTTTCACAACATGCCTGACCGAAAAAGGCAGATCGTAAGGGTAGAAAAAAATCGCATCAACAATCCCGCTTAAACGTTGACTTGCCACCTCACAGCCGGTTAGGGTGGAAACCGAAAAAATGACGCTATAATTTTCCATTTTATTTTTCAATTCCACTACCAATGGAACTGCGGACAAGACCTCGCCCACGGACAATGCATGAACCCAGACCGGACCTTTTATATTTTTGCGAACTTCAGGGCATTCGATAGCGGCAGGCAGGCCCTTAAACCCCAGCCGAAAAGGAAACGTCCGGCGCAGCTTCTTGGAAGCCAGTAAAGCAGACAGGATCAGAGGGAGCCCCAGTACCGTTACACTAAACAACAGGATATTATAAAAGAAAATC
>Ga0180009_10006750_pt1 | contig 11933 bp, 11 predicted proteins | sample OS_PC_MetaG_FD_123537 | JGI IMG/M metagenome (GOLD analysis project Ga0180009, IMG submission 123537) | Groundwater microbial communities from the Aspo Hard Rock Laboratory (HRL) deep subsurface site, Sweden - OS_PC_MetaG | ecosystem: Environmental > Aquatic > Deep subsurface > Groundwater...
ATGCTCGGCACTTGATTCACCGGACTGCGAAAAGATCCACGGGCATCTCTGGTGACTTTGACCGTCATTTTGATGCTTCCGTCTGGAGTTACCTGGGGAGTCACTTCCAGTAACAAAACGGCATCGATAAATTGAACCGAAGTCCCGGCCTGGGAAGTCGTTTCATACGGAATTAACTCTCCCTGTTTGATATGGGCGGGTGTATTGGTCAGAGTGGCTAATTTAGGCCGAGCGATTACTTTGGTCTGGCCTTCGGTTTCTCCTAATTGAAGGCGCAAATCCAAATTCACTAGATTTCCGGTCAATTTGCCGAAGGAAATACCCATCCCTCCTACAGGGGTATTGGCGCTGGAGGCTGGGAAGTTTACTACAAAATTAGACGGGGTAATCAAGGCTGTGCTCGCCCCCGTGGCGCTGGGAGTAAATCCCCAGCCTGCTGCTGCACTGGGATTATTTCCAGTTAATCCCCAGGACCATCCGGTACCCGTTTGGTTGTAACTGCCCCCCCATTGAACACCCAACGAGCGCGCGAAAGTCGTAACGGCCTGCACAATACGGGCCTCAATGAGCACCTGAGGGGTGGGAGTGTCTAATTTTTTAATAAGCTCCTGAATTTCTTCAATTTGCGGCTTGGCGTCCTGGATGATTAAGGTATTCGTCCGCTCATCCGCTTTTACGGAACCCCGAGGGCCTAAAAAGCCTTTTCCCTTTTCTTCCTTTTCTCTAATAAGTCTTTGCAGGTCTGCGGCTTTGGCATAATTCACTACAATCGTTTCCGTAGTTAACGCTTCCAGTTTTTCCCGGCTCTCCCTGGATTTGATCAGAAGATCTTCTTCTTTTTGCTTATCTTCCCGCTCCTTACGGACGTTTTCAATCGTGGTGATCCGAAGGACATTTCCTTCTTCAATTTTTATTAAATTCTTTGTGGACAGGATAACGTCTAACGCTTGGTCCCAGGGCACGTTTACCATCCGAATGGTAACCTTTCCTTTAACGTCATCGGTGGTTATGATATTAAGGTTGCTCACTTCCGCAATGAGCCGAAAGATGTTGTGCACATCTGCATCTTTAAAGTCTAAAGAAATTTTTGCTCCCTTGTAAGGGCCCACTTGGCTTTTATCCGTCTCCGGAGCAGCCTTAGCTTCGGCAGAAGTCTCTTTTTCTTGGGCCGGGGCTGGCGGCTTTTCCGCCGGAGGAGGAGCAGCAGCTTCTTTCACTGGGGTAGTTTGCTTCGTCTCCGCTTCCGCAGTAAGGACAGGCTTGGGGACTTCAGCAACCGGAACGATTTCTTTCTTGACTTCTTCTTCTTTTTTAACCTGCCCTAAAAAAACCTTTAGATCTTGGCCTTCTTTGGTCAACTGATACGGGGGTAACTTTTTTCCCGGGAAAGTAAAAACTATCCGTAATTTTTCTGGAGTCTGACCCATGCGGATTTCTTTTAAGAGCTGGCTGCCTACCTCTATGCGTTTCTTAGAGAAGGCATTGGTTATCCTGGGTAAGTCCACGACCAGACGGGAAGGCCTTGACAACTGGAAGCTTCTATAATCCGGCAGCGGTCCATCTCCTTTAACTTCCACTTCAACCCAATCTGTCTTTTCAACAATAACCACATCCATAATCGCTTTGGCTTTCAGTAAAGGTTTTTCTGCCGGAGGCTCTTCTTTTTTCACTTCTGGTTGTTTTATCGCGATCGGAGAAGCGGCAGGTGGTCTGCCCAAAACGATGAAAAGATAATTTCCTTCGGAATCCACGTCATAATCAACGGGCTGATCAAGTCCGATCTCAACTCTGGCCCTGGATTTCTTGGGATCATCAATTTGTTTGTTTTGAATTACATTCACAATCCCATTTTGAACCTTGATGGGGCCAGCCAGCTTGCCAAGTTTCGCCTCGGGTAACTCCACTACGATCCGCAGCGGGTTAGCCAATTTGAACACTGTATATTCAAACGGCTTTGAACCTTCAATGGCAACCCTGGCTCCACCGCTTGACTCGGTCACCTCGATTTTCTGAATGGAAAGGGGGGCGGGGTTTTCCGCCTGCCCCTGGGAGAAGGAGGCGGAAACAAGAAATAGAACAATCAAGGCCCCCAAAAAAATGCGGTGGCAAGACTTCTTAAAAAAATTTCCTTGCATGTTTCCTCCTTCGTTCGTTAATCTGCGTACAACTTGAGGGTAACTTCCCGGGTAGTAAATTTGCCTGCTGAGGTTTCGTGTTTTTCACTAACCACGACTCCCGCAGAAGATATTTGGGTAACTCTCCCTTTTTTCTTCCCGATAGGTGTTCCGTTGACAATAATATATCCTTTGCCCGCTCCGTCCTCTACCATGGCTTTCGGTTCTCGAATATTCCAGACGATAGCCACCAGCTTTAATTGGTTTAATTCCATCCTCTCCAAAGGAGTGCCCGGTTCCGATACTACCTCGGCAACCTTTTGCGGGGGAACCTCCGGCCTCTCAACGATCAATGGCTTAAAGGGATTCGGTTTCCCTTTAGGATTATAAGTATAGAACATCACGGACGGCCGTTCCACTTTTAATTCCGCAGTCAGAGGAGGAGATATTTTGGCTGGGGTCACCGTTGGTTTCCCCACCGGAGGCACGGGAACTTTTGTGGGTTTGGGCGGTTCGCCTCCGCATCCCCCGCAGATCAAAAAAATGCTAAGGATTATTACAGCTCCCAATCCTTTCATGGGATAGCGCTCCTTACTTCTTAGTGGGCGGAACTCCTTTTGCCTCTTGTTTACTCGTTTTATCTTTTGCAGCCTCGCTTGCTTCTTTCTCAATAAATTTGAAAGTGGTGGCTGTACAAAAAGTCGTAATTTCCCATCGTCCCAACGGCTCTTTCGCTCCCTCCATTGTGACTCCGGCGATATTCACAATGCGGGGCATCTTACCCACTTTATCGAAGAAAATTGCCACATCGTTATACGTTCCTTTCACCTTAATTTCTACGGGAATCTCGGCGTAAAATTCTCGGGTCACCTCAGGAACGGGCCGAAAGAGGAGGAAATCTAACCCCGCTTCTTTTCCCAAATTCGAAATATTCGCTAACAGCGAAGGAATTTCTTTGCTCGTGGGAAGTTGGGCTATGGCCAATGTCAACTCTTCCTTTAACTTGGCGGCTTCCGCCTGGAAACGTTTCATGTTGGCGGCGATGATGCGCAGCTCCCGAACCTGCGTTTCCAGCCTACCCACCTCCGTTACTTTCTTCTCCAGCTCTTCCGACTTGGGGAGGTAAATTAAATAAAAATAAAGCCCCAGAATAGCAACTAAAAACAAAGCCAAGATCAGTATTTTCCGGGAGGTGGGCAGTTTGACAATACTATCTAAAGTAATGGTCACGTTGTTTTCCCCTCACGAAGTAGGCCCGCTGGGCGAGCTTCCATACTGTACATTACAGGTAAGGGTGAACTCTTTGAGTTTTACGTCTTTCCGTTCCAGCTGTTGGGAAATGATCAGCTCTACATTTTTGATTACCCCTGATTTTTCCAGATTGATCATAAATTTAGCGATCGTTGGGTTATCCAGGGCGATACCCTTCAGTTCCATTTTCCCGTCTTTCTCTTTTAAGGAGGTTAACCAAAGCCTTCCAGGAAGAGAAGTAGCCATATCATCCAACACGCGTACAGGCCCTGTTTTGGCCCGCTGTAATGTATAAATGATATTCAAGCGTCTCTGGAGATCTTCTTTCTCCGCCTTAAATTTATTTACATCTTTGGTATCAATTTTCAGTTGTTTGATTTCCTCATTATAGACGGTTATCTGGGCTTCAACTTTGTTAAGTCGGCTGGAAAGAGAGATATGAAAGAAAAGGGTGATCAGAACCACACCGCCCACGGACAGAAAAAAGACCGATAGCATCTGCCGGGTAGTTTCCTTCTTCTTTAATGCTCGGACCGGCAGCAGATTGATGCGAATCATTTTAAGCCCTCTCTCCTTAAAGCTAATCCCACTCCGACAGCTGTTAAAGGAGCGATTTGTTTAAGGTACTCTGGGTCAAATGCTTCTGGGTTACAGTCGATTTGTATAAAGGGGTTGAAAACTTCCACCGGTGTTCCGATACGCTCTTCAATCAATTTAGGAAGCATCTGAATTTTGGCGCATCCCCCGCTAAGAAAAACTTTTTTAATCTCCCCCCCCGAAGTGGAGGCTGCATAAAACTCTAAGGATTTTCGAACTTCAGTGGCTAGCTGTTCGGCTGTCCCCTGGACGATCTTTTCTACTTCCACACTTTGAGCCCCGGAATCTCTTTCTTTTACCTTCAGGGCTTCGGCTTCCTCGTAGGTCATCTTCAGCCGTTTTTGAATTTCTTCGGTAATTTGCCTCCCCCCGATGGAAATGTCGCGGGTGAACGCTGAAGTTCCCCCCTTCAGAATATTGATGTTCATAACGCCTGCCCCGATGTTGACCAAGGCCACAACTTCTTCCTCCGGAGATTCATAGTTCAAGTTGTAGGCGTTTTCAATAGTGAAAGAATCTACATCCACAATTACGGGGCGAAGACCCGCTTCCTCGATGACCGCAGTATAGTCGTTAATCATATCTTTTTTGGCCGCCACCAAAAGGACAGCCATCTGATCCTGCCCGGCGGGTTCATCCAAAATCTGGAAGTCTAAGTTTACGTCTTCGATGTCAAAGGGGATATACTGTTCCGCCTCCCATTTAATAGACTCTTCCAGCTGTACTTCGGACATGATAGCGACATTAATTTTTTTAATGATCACCGAATGCCCGGATATCGAAACCGCCACATTTTTTGTTTTGACCTTCAATCCTTCGATTAAGCTCCGAATTGATTCCACAATGCTAGCCGAGTCCATAAAAGCGCCATCCACGATGGCTTCCGGAGGAAGGGGAATCATCCCGAAATGTTTCAGTTTCGGGGTTTTCTTTCCCCATTCTAACTCCACTGCCTTGATGGAACTTGACCCAATGTCTAGGCCGATTAGTTCTTTCTTGTCAAAAATCCCCATGTCTCCCTACTGATCGGGCAAAACTTCCATCCCCTTGCCCCAAAGTTGAAATACATTGATCCGAGGGGTTTGTCTGGTCCGGATTCGCTCTTTCTCGTTAGGAACGTAAACCGACAAAACCACTATGGTGGTCGTCCCCGGTAGGACTTGTACTTCCATGGATTCTGAATAAGAATCATTGTTCCTTAAATCTAAGAAACTCGTTATCAGACGATAACTTTGAGCCGGAAGAATTTCATCAAAATAAATTACGTTGGTAGAACATTTGCCATGCAGGAAAGAAAATTCTAACTGCTTTTTGGAATCATTCCCTACGCTTATAGGTGAAAGAAGAAGTTCTCCCAGGCCGACTTTGACCTGTTCGGGGATGGTTACTTCTTCTTTCCCCGCAACAAAGACAAAGGGAACTTGTGCCCAAGGGAAAGGACGTTCTTTCGTAAATTGTTTGGCGTATTCCGTCTCCCGTAAAGCATTACCCCGGTTATTGGCCAATATTAGAAGGCGACCTTCTTCCAAGGGGCGAATCTCCCCGCATAAAACAATTTCGGTGGCTTCCTGTAAGGCCTGTTCGGTTGGAAGGGGTATTTCAACGGTCAGGGGAAGAACATCCACAATGTTCTTTTCCATCTCCATGGCCCCAATATTAAACTGGAAATTGACCAGGGAGACAGAAATTCGAAGACTTCGGCCAACCCCTTTTTGTACTTCTCCAGTAATCAAAGCGTTAATACCGTTGGCCGGGTCCATGGTGTTAATCCGCCGCTGTAAGCGATGCAGCCCTTGGGCATCCAACTTTCCCATAACACTTAGCCCGTTCCAATTTAAATAGCGGTTCACTTTCTCCTGGCTGATTACATTAAATTGGTTCTGAAGATAAAGCCTCCGGGTGATTTTATCGGCCAACTCCCTCCCGGCCTTCACCACATTTCCTGATCCGTCTGTAAAATCAAAGACAGCTACCTGTATAATTGGCCGATTTCGATAGTCAAAAAATTTCTTGGCCAGAGCCGTTTCCAGGCTGGAAAAAAATTTCTCTGTCGCAATCTCCTGTTCCGTGGCCAAACGACTGGTTCCGGATCTGTCTGCTCCTTGGGTTAGAGGGCAAAAGGCTAAAAATGCTAAAAATGCTAAAAATGATATGACCAACGTTAAAACGAATAGAAAAAATGTTTTCGTATTGGCATCTTTGCGAATAGGGGTGAATGTCGGCAAGTCTCTAAGGAAAGGTTTCATGTTACATCCCCAAAAATTTTTTCTCTTTCGGAAAGCTTTAACCCCAATGCAAGAATGATCTTGCGCTTTGTCTCCAAACGACAAGTTTTCCCTTTTTCCACCCTATCGATCGTTAAATTAGAAATCCCAGCTTTCCGCGCCAATTCCGCTTTGCTTAATAAAAGCTTCTCGCGATACTGTTTAAGGGAATTCATTTTTGCTCTGCTCTTAGAATCTGGGGTAATGGGGAAAAAATATTTGCAACAGAAATTACTTCTGGCAAAATCAATTCCAAAGAGTATGAAATTAGTTAATTTTATTTAAAATTATTTTAATTTAAACTTAATTATATATAATTAAAATTCCCCCCATAAGTCTTATCACATTAAATTCATTCATTTTATCAAAAATAGGAATTATTATATTTCAATTATTCGTTTGACCTCATTTTCCCTGTTTTTTATATTTCCTAAAGTCCATCCAATTTTTCGGGAAAGCCTCTCCGTCCATTTTTGCGCTTTCTGTAACAATTTTTCAACCAGGCCTGAGTTAATTTTAACACAAATTCATAGAAAATCGGAGAAGGGAAAGCAAATTGATCTTGGAACAGATCCTTTACATAATAAGTACATAGTATAGGAAATTCCTTTTTGGACACGGATGTACACAGATTATCAGGATAAACTAAAAAGAAAATAATTATCTGCGGTTATCTGCGTAAATCTGTGTCCTATTAAATTTATGTCTTACTATTCGAATTTATAGACGATTTCGCCTTTTTTAACTAACCCTAACTCCTCACGGGCAATTCTTTCAACCTCTTCTTTTTTATTTTTTTTCATCCTCTCAATTTGCTGGGCAAGTTTTCGATTTTCTTCGCGCAAATGGCCAGTGGTTATCATGGTTTTTTTCCGTTCTTCCTTTAAATGGTAAATTTGCATCAAACCCCTTCCACCGAAGATGGCGAAAACAAGCATAGCGGAAATAAAAATCGCCAGGTATAAAAAATATTGTTTGCGAATGGATCCAAAGAAACGCATATAAAGTAATTAATTTTTCATGTGATTTTTAAAAAATCATAAACTTAATTTTTTAAAATGTAAAGGATTTTTTTACTTGGTTTTTTTCACATAAACCTCACGGACGATGTCCTCATCCAAGGCTAAGGTTGTTTCGCCAACCTCCAGCACAAAAGAGGGGCGCTTTTGGTTCAGTTTTACTACTGATCCCGGAATTAATCCCATAGAACTCAAACGTTCTAAACGGATCCGGGACCGGGGGGTAATAAAAACAATCCGTCCTTCCTCCCCCAATTTCAAGTCGGAAAGAGGCCGGACCAACGGTTCCATTTCACGCTTAAATCGCGCACAACAGGGACCTTTAGGTATAGGTTTGCCATGAGGGCAAATGGGGGGGTGCCCCAGAAAGGTACAAACGCTATCCAGAACTTGGGGGCTAAGGATATGTTCGAATTGACAGGCACTTGGCTCCATATATTTTTCCTCAAGCTCAAAAACTTCGGAGAGTAACCGCTCGGCCAGGCGATGCCTCCGGATGATTTCTTCAGCCCTTCGTTCCCCTTTCTCCATAAAAACAACTTGGCCTTCCTTTAAGGAAATCCATCCGTCGTGTTCCATCTTGCGCAGAAGAAGGTCGGCTTCTGCTTCTTCGGTAATCTTCAAAAATTCTTCCACGCGTACAGGACCTTTCTCTCGCATTGTCCAAAGAAGCTCCAGAATTTCTTCTCGTTGGTGCGATTCGCTCTTTTCGCCGGCTTCATTCCATCCCCGGCCATGCCTTTTCCGACCTGGGACAGGCCCTTCATTAGCCCTGTTCATCGGTTGACCTCCCTTGCCCTTTAAAAATTCTTTTTAATAAATTTACCGTCTTTGAGTCCTCCACAAAATGGTAATGACAGTGCGGGCAACAAACCAGTTGGCAGGTTTTGCCCAGTGGACAACCTTTGGGGCATTTACTCAGATCTTTTTGAAAAATATTCCCACAAAGGGGACACCGGAAGGCATTCTCCCCCTCCCTCTTCACAGATTCACCCCCAGAAAACGGAGTAAAAAATTTAACCCTCCCCCTACAATAAGCGCAAACGGGAATATGAAGCCGGCCATGGCCAAAGCTTGTCCCAGTCCTCGTTCTTTAATAATCATAAAAAAATTAGCCAAGCAGGGGACAAAAAGAGTAATGGTAACCAAACTTACCACGATCTGAATCGAATCCAGTTCACCGGCCTTGGCCATGACAAATAATCCTGCTGCCCCATAATCCCTGCGCAGGAATCCTAAGAGCAAAGTTTGGGTGGCTTTGGCTGGTAAACCCAGAAACCCGACCACAATCGGCGCGGCCGTATTCTGCAGGGCTTTGAGCAGGCCCAGTCGATCGAGAGCAAACAGGAAAAAGGTGCCCAATAGAAACAGCGGAACAGCTTCTTTTAAGAACCACTCCAGGCGTGCCAAAGTCTTGATGAGGATATTACCAAGCGTAGGAATGCGTAAAGGAGGTATTTCCAAAATAAAGTCGGCCTTCTCTCCGGGAATGAGTTTTGAGGCTAAAAGGCCTGCAAATATCATGCTCCCCATAACCACGAAAGCCCACAGGACGATCGCCTTCACCGGCAACCCTGCGAACATGCCAACCATCACCCCTATTTGAGCCGAACAAGGGACTCCCAAAGCCAGCAGCAACGTGACTAAAATCCGTTCTTTTTTTGTCTCCAGGACGCGGGTAGTGAGGGTGGCCATGGTATCACAGCCCAGGCCTAAAACCATGGGAAGGACTGCCTTGCCACTCAACCCCATTACCCGGAAAATCCGGTTGACCATTACAGCCAGACGCGGGAGGTATCCAGAATCTTCCAATAAGCCAAAAGCAAAGAAAAAGGTTCCTACGATGGGGAGGACGATGGCAATCGCATAAGTAAGTCCCATAGTCACCACCCCAAATGGACCCACAAAAAATTCCTGAATAAATTGCCACGGGAAAAGGTATTCCACGACCCAAGTAACCGCCGGGTTGATGGCCTTGCCAAAAACTACGTTCAATAAAAAATCCACCCCAATGCCCGCGCCGAAATCCCCGACCCATTTATATATGGCGTAAAGCACCAGGAGAAGAATTGGGACTCCTCCAATGGGGTGGGTTGTCACGTTACTGAGGGCACGAGCCGCCATTCCCCCGCTACGCTTTTCTTTATGAAAAACCTCTTCTAAAATTCGATCCACCGCATTCAGCCGCTTCTGGTTGATGAAAAAACCCAGCAATTCTTGATGCTGACTTTGCAGTCTGCGGCTAATCTCTTCAATCTTCAGGATAACCTGCTCATTGAGTCGGCAGTGCAGCCAATCTTGTAAGCTTTCATCCCCGGCCAGCAGCATTAAAGCCAGTGCCCGCTTCCCTTTTTGTTTCTCCGGGAGGAGACCCTCAATGGCGGTGACCCCTTCTTCAATTTCTGGATTATAGAAAGGGCGAACCTGAGGTGTACAACTTTCTTCCAGAACTTTTCCCAGCCCATCCAACCCTTTCCGGCGGGTGGCAATTGTGGATAATACGGGAATTTTGAGTAATTGGGCTAAACCATGATGGTCAATCGTAATACCCCGTTCTTTAGCCTCATCCGCCATATTCAAGACTAATACTACGGGTTTTTCCATCTCAGCAAACTGCAGGGTGATCATTAAACCACGGCGGAGGTTCTTGGCGTCGCAGACTTGGATGACTTGTAGGTCTTCATCATCCAGGAGAATATCACGAGTCACCCGCTCGTCTTCGGACATGGGGATGAGATTATTGATTCCGGGTGTGTCTACAATCACCCGCCTCCGCCCTCCAAGTTTGGAATTTCCCTGGGCAACTTCAACCGTAGTGCCTGGATAATTGGAAACGGTGACATATTGACCCGTCAACCAACCAAAAATCACGCTCTTGCCCACATTCGGATTCCCGACCAGAGCGATCTTGGGGATCAATTCGGGAGTGGCAGATTGTTTTTTACAGCACTTATCCACGTTCCGTTTTTTCCCTTATTTTCTTGCTCGTTCTTTCTTCTTTGGCCAGACAATCAGAACAATGGCCATAGAGTTCCAATTTATGTTCATATATTTGAAAACCTTTTTTATGAGCGATGCGCGATTGTAACGCTTCGATGCGCTCGCTTTCGAATTCCACTATTTTTCCACAAACGAGACAAATCAAGTGGTCGTGGTGCTGGCCCTCGGCCTGGTGCTCAAAACGGGCAATACGATCGCCGAACTGGCGTGAGGAGGCCCACCCACTTTCAGCCATGAGCCTGAGGGTGCGATAGACCGTGGCATATCCAATCTTCGGGTTCCGCTGGCGGACTCGCTGGTAGAGTTCATCAACGCTCCAATGGTCTCCGGCTTCCATAAATACCTGTATGATCACGTCGCGCTGACGGGTAGATTTGAGGCCGCGTTCCTTTAATAGCCGGCGATAGGAGAACTCGGAAAGTTTTTTCATGATGGATATAAATGATTTTGAAATTCATTTTCAAAATATCATAGCGCTAACTGGCTGTCAAGAAAATAATAGGAGAAGTAACTCGAAGCCTATTTTCCCAGAAATCTCAACAGGTGACCCTCAAGTTCTTAAAAAAGCGGGGGCAAGAATCATAGGAGATCCTGGAAATCAGAAGAAGCGAGACTCGAGTTGTCCAGCAATAATGGTTAAGGAATCTGGGATTTAAGGGAAGTCGGAAGAGAGGGGAGGAAAATGACCTGATGACAGTGGCTCATGAGAATTTCCATCTGGGCCCGTTCCCGCCGGCTGAGAAAGCAATCCCCGAAGTAGCTGCCGTAGTAACCATTCATGAGCAAGGTAGAAATCCTCCCGACGAAAGAAAGCAGTTGCTCGGCGCTCCCTCCCTGCAGGTAAAGGGAGACGTCGTTGATGATCAAACAATTTAGGACTTTTTCTCTCAGGACTTGCAGGGCGTTTTCAATCCTCTGGTAATTTTCCCGGGCTAAGGTCTGGATTTCTTCTTTGCTCTTGCCAAAAAGTCTGGGGGGAATGATCCGGGGAGATAAATACAAGACCTGTTCCTTTTCCTGGATAGAGATAGGAATCTTTCCCCCGATTCCCTGAACTTTTTCCGGAGCTAAATCGAGGACGGCAACGGGATCGGGCCCACAATCCAACAGGTCCCGTAAGATCTTCAACGTCCGACTTGTTTTTCCGGTTTGGACATCCCCTACGAATAGGGTTTTACGGTTCAGATATTCTTGGCAGCTCAATCACCTTGGCCTTTCTTAAAGTTTTCACGAGAAAATAGCCAATGATGGAACCTGGAATGCTCGAAGCCATGAAAGCCGTAAAGAAGAAAGCAAAAGCAAACTCTTTACCCATCAAAGGGCTAAGAATCAGGACCACCAGCAAAACCCCGATTACCCCTGTGCCCAGGGGCTCCGTCAAAGCAACCCAGTCCTTTCGCACCCATCGGTACATTAAGCCGACCACGATCACTCCTGGAATTCCGCCGGGGAAGGCGAAGATCGTCCCGGTCCCGATGGCATTGCGAATAATTCCGGCGATGAGGGCGGAAAGGGCTCCGTACCAGGGCCCGATTATGACCCCGGCCAAGGCATTGACCATATGCTGAAAAGGGAACACCTTGGTAGGCCCAACGGGAAAATGAATTCCAGAGAGAAGGACAGCCAGAGCGGCAAAAAGGGCGGTAAGTACCAGCCTTTTCATATCGGTAACTTTTCTCATTCTGCCC
>Ga0180009_10006751_pt1 | contig 11933 bp, 11 predicted proteins | sample OS_PC_MetaG_FD_123537 | JGI IMG/M metagenome (GOLD analysis project Ga0180009, IMG submission 123537) | Groundwater microbial communities from the Aspo Hard Rock Laboratory (HRL) deep subsurface site, Sweden - OS_PC_MetaG | ecosystem: Environmental > Aquatic > Deep subsurface > Groundwater...
CAATATTAGAGAAGATTATAGAATTGGAAAAAACCTGCGAAAAACTTAGTTATGGCTCAAAAAAAGATAAAGCAGAGGTATTGAAAGCTGTAAAGCTTCTTCAGAATATTGAAGAGGATGTAAATAAGGTGATGAAAAATGAAGAGAAATGAGATTATATCATATGCACTTGCTTTCACATCTTTTCTCTTAAGGAGAATACAGAATGTGAATGCTGTTGTGCTGTTTGGCTCAGTTGCAAGAGGGGATTATGATAATGAGAGTGATATTGATTTATTTATAGAAACAGAAGAAAGTGAGAAAAAAATAGAGGAAACCCTCAAATTGTTTAAAAAATCAAAAGAGCATGAAAAATATTTGGATTTAGGAACAGAGAATCAGATTTCACTCAAGATAGGAAAGCTTAAGGATTGGCCTAGCTTGAGAGAAAGTATTCTAGACAATGGCATAACTTTATATGGCAAATATGAAAAGCTGCCAGAAAACCTAAAGCATTTCATTTCATTTGCTATTTCAATGAAGAAGCTGCACCAAAAGACAAGGCTGAGGGTATGGAGAAGGCTTTATGGATATAAGCAAAAAGTAGGCAGCAAGATATACATAAAAAAGGGTGCAGTAGAAGCACTTGGCGGGAGAAGATTAGGGGATGGAATGCTTGCTATACCAAAAAACAGGGAGAATGATATGATTGGTTTCCTCAATAAGCTCAATGTAAATTATACAAAACAGGATGTTTACTTTAATGAGGCAGGTTAATTAAACAGCACTTTAAGAATCTTGCAGATATGTTAAGTTGCCTTAATTTTTTTCTTTTATTCTGCTTCGCACTTAATAAAGAGTGCCCTGCGTCATACTGTGCCTATGCTTCACTTCGGTATTTTTCTTGCCTAAAAGTTGTTAAAACAGGTTTTTCCTTAAAAACCTTTAAGCATAACCAGTTGATAGTGATTTTTTTTATTTTGATTTTCTCGTCGAGAAATTATTTATTTTCCCACCAGCTTAGAATTAGTAATGGTTTTGGTTTTTATTGTTATAACAGACAGGATTCTTGAGAAAACTCATTAGCTTTTACACATAGCTTTTATTTCATCAATCTTTTTAGTTATTACATTATATTTTATTAAATCAAATCTCTGATTGGTAATAAGCTTTTTAGGTAAGGAATAAAAATAATTTTTATCTGAAATTCTTCTGCACTTATCAAAAAAAGGCTTAATATTATTGCATTTATTCAGATATTTCTTGAATTCCTCAATTGAATAATTTTTATTTAGCCATAATAGAATAAAATCAAAATCATCCCTTACCCTATTTGGGATTGCTTTCAATGTAAGCAGATAATTAAAGGGACAAATGGGAATCTCAATTGTGTTTTTGCAATAAATTCCATTAATCCTTGCTTTGCATATATTCTCAAATAATTCACTGGGAACAGGTATTTTTGTATTAGTTGTCCTGTCAAGCATATTACTGATTGTATTTATGTGAACCTGTATACCTGTTTTTCTATGTTTAGCCTGAACACCATAAAATACTTTTTTTGTATCCCAATCCTTATTAAATGCCTTTATAACAGGCATTGTTGTTAATGGCTTTGTTATGAGGTCAACATCAGCAGTAAACCTAATATTGCCGCTGTAAGCTGTAACTGCCCACCCGCCTATAACAAAGTGGCTTATCTTGCTGAGTATATTATTACATAAATCATCTGTTAGCTCTAAGGACTGTTTTTCAGTTTCCTCATAGTTCATCTATATTCACCACATCAATATTAAGATTAATTCTCCATTTCTTTGCTATCTTTTTATATTTTTCTGGAACCTTTTTTATTTGTTTTGGGAATATGGAGAATTTCCTGTTATCATTTTTGGTTAGATTATACAATTCTTCTACTAATTCCTTTTTGTTTAGTATTTCCAATAATGCCCCTAAATACCTTCTTTGGAATGAGTTCAGGTTTCTTATTACTTTCCTGAAATCAATTTTTTCTTTTTTTACTATAGCTAATATTGACTCAGCAGATTTATAGCTTTTTATGTTCTCAACAAGATACTCTTCAATTGTTTTGGCTGCTGGCTTTTTGGCTATAGTAATTTGTTGTTTCCCCTCTTTACTATACATCCTATGAAAAGCAGCACTGGGTTTTGCAGATGTTGTTCCAAAAATAGCTGCAGAGCCAGTTGAAGAAAGGAAACCATGGGGTTCTTGTTGCTTATTTGTTGGAATTGTAATATCTGCATATGGAATGTCTTTTAATTCCAGGACTATTTTATATCTTTTTACTCTTTTATCATTTTTGGATCTTTCAACATTGATTATATTTAGTCTTTCCAACTCATTTAATGTCTTGTAAATCATCTCATTCCTGTTATAGCTGAATATCTCTTTTGCCTGTTTAAAGCTGAAGCTGTTATTAAGGCCTATCTTTAGCCTTAATTCCCTATACCTTTCCCATAGCCATCTTGGAATCCACATATTTGAACTATTTATTCAAATAAATATATAAATCTTTCGGTTATTTGAGCTATTCATTCAAATAAATAGTATGGATTAGCTATTATTTAGCATGGTAAAAATAAAGAGTTTATTAGTCTTATTTTTTAACGCTGTAAATTAATTAAATAACACTTTAAGAATCTTGCAGATATGTTAAGTTGCCTTAATTTTTTTTCTAATTGATTGCCTTATTTTCCGGAATTCATTCGCTAATTCTAAAAAAACCAATGAAAAAACCAGGCAAAGCATAAAAAAGCCCTGTGTTTGTATAAACTAATTACAAAAACATTATTCATTAAGATAACAATGCCAATCAAACAATAAGCTTTAATGGCTCAAACCTCCAAATCAGGGGCGAAGCAGAAGCGATAAAATGAATGAGAAAGAGATTGAAAAATTGATAGAAAAAGGAGAAAATCAGAAAGTAGAGTTTAAATCAAAGATAGATGATGGCTTAGGCAAATCTATCTGCTCCTTTGCTAACACAAATGATGGAATTGTTTTAGTTGGGATAAGTGATAGCGGGGAAATTATTGGTATTGATAAAAAACATGAAAGGGAAATTGCCAATATTGCACATACCTGCAAGCCATCTGTTTATCCTAAAATTGAAGCTGTTGAAACTGAAGGCAAGAATATTTTTATTGCAGAAATTAAAAAGTTAGATAGTTTGCATTCTTTCAGGAATATTGCTTATAAAAGAATTGCATCTCATGATAAGCCCTTATCACCAGAAGAAGTTATTGAGTTTGCTAAAGACACTGGAAAAATAAAATGGGGTGAGCAGGTTTGTGAATATGCAGGTTTAGAAGACATTGACGAAGAGAAAGTTAAATGCTATCTTAAGCAAAGAGAAAAGGCAAGAAATATCTCCAGAGAAACAAAAATCTCAACTAATAAGTTGCTGCAGAACATCAAAGCATTGCATAACAACAAACCAACAAATGCTGGAATCTTATTTTTTGGAAAGTTTCCTCAAAAATTCCTGCCTAATGCAGGGTTAAGAGTTGTCAGATTTAAAGGCACAAAAGTGATTCATCCAACATTAGATACTGCTAATTGTGAGGGAACAATTTGGGAGATGATAAGTACTGCTGAGGATTTTATAAGAAAAAACATAAGGCTTTTAGGGACAAGAACAGAAAGGAGTTTTAGGAGAGAAGATAAGTTTGAGTATCCGATAAGGGCATTACGAGAAGCAATAATCAATGCCCTGATACATAGAAATTATTTTGAAACCGGCGATGTAAGGATATTTATATTTGACAATAGGGTAGAAATCATTAATCCAGGAACCTTTCCAAAAGGGGTTACCCCAAAAAACCCAAGGCACAAGCCAGTTAATGAAATTCTCTGCCAGTTGATTTATGATGTTGGCTTTATTGAGAAGTATGGCTCTGGAATTTATATGATGAGAGATTTGTGTAAAAAATGGGGCAATAAAGAGCCTTATTACAGATTGCACCCCGTTGAAACTAAAATTATCTTTGAATCAAAGATTAAAGAGCCGACGTTTATTGATATTGAAAAAGATATTTTAGAGAGATTAAATAGGAGGCAGATTAAAGCAATAGATTATCTTAAACATAAGGGCAGGATTACAACTGAAGAATATGTTAAGTTAGTTAAAATTTCTTTGAGGACTGCTAAAAGAGATTTACTTGATTTAAAAAAGAAAAAAATTATTAGATTCATTGGCTCAGCCAAAAGAGGATATTATTGCTTTGATGATACTGTAAATGATACTGTAAATGGCACTGTAAATGGCACTGTAAATGGCACTGTAAAAAGGAGGAGCAAATAATGCATAGAAAAGTAAATTCTATCTCAAAGAGAATATCTTTAATGGAATTAAACCAGCTTGTAAAAGAAAATATTTTGGTAAGAAAAGGTAAAGGGAGGTTGGTATATCATGTTTTTAGGTAACCAATTAGGCAATAAAGAGCCTTATTACAGATTACATCCTGTTGAAACTAAAATTATCTTTGAATCGAAGATTAAAGAGCCGGCCTTTATTGAGATTGATGAGAACATAGTTAGTAAATTGAATGAAAGGCAGAAAAAAATTATTCCCAATAAGAATTTGATAAACAAAAAATTGGCACTTTATAATACAGAATTTGACTTTAAAGAATTTAGAGAGAAGATTGAGATGATGAGAAACCTATGGCAGATAGATCTTAAAAATCTAATGATTGGCGAATTGCCAGAATTTGATAAAATTAAAAAAGAGATATCTCAAAAGTTTAAAGACTTATAACTTTTATATACAGGGACTTTGATGTGATTTAATTAAAACTTTTTTATTTTTCTAATTTCTTTTTCTTTTAAAAATCTAATTTATTCCCTAAAAATTAGCAACATTTATAAATAATTTAAGATAATAAAAATAAAATGATAAACAAAACCAAGAAAGAGAAACTAGACAGGATTTATGAAAAAGGAATAGACCCTTACCCAAGCGTGTTTAAGGTTGATTCAGACAGCAGGGAAATCAAAACCAAATTCAAAAATATTTCTAAAGGAGAGCATACTAAAAAGAAAGTTTCTATTGCTGGCAGGATAATGCAGAACAGGCCAATGGGAAAAGCCTGCTTCATGAACCTATCAGATAAACAAGGAAAAATACAATTATATTTCAGGCAGGATGATATTGGAAAACAAGAATACAAGAAATTAAAATTATTGGACATTGGCGATATAATAGGAATCAAGGGAACTGTTTTCATGACAAAAACAGGAGAAATAACTATCCATGTTGATTCATTCCAATTACTGACAAAAAGCCTAGCACAGCTGCCAGAAAAATGGCACGGCCTCAAAGATCAGGAAATAAGATACAGAAAGAGGTATATTGACTTAATCTCAAACAGAAAGATTTTTGACTTCTTCATCATAAGAGCAAAATTCATAACTAATTTAAGGAAATTTCTTGAGGAAAACAAGTTTTTAGAGGTTGAAACTCCTGTTCTTGAATTAGTTCCAGGTGGTGCTGATGCTAGGCCATTCATAACACATCATAATACTCTTGATATGGATATGTATCTGAGAATCTCATTAGAGCTTCATCTGAAAAGGCTTATTGTTGGTGGCTATGAAAGGGTTTATGAAATTGGAAAGGTGTTTAGGAATGAGGGCTTATCTACTCAGCATCTGCAGGAATTCACCATGCTTGAGTTTTATGCTGCTTACATGGATTATAATGAGCTAATGGATTTCACTGAAAGGTTTTTACAGACAGTAATAAAGCAAACATTCAACACCCTTAAAATCAACTACAACAACAAAACGATTGATTTAGGCAAGAAATGGAAAAAAATAGATTACACAAAAATAATGAAGGAAGAAACAGGCCTTGATTTAAATAAAGAGGATACTAAGGAAAAACTTATAGCTGCTATAAGAAAAAAGGGCCTTAAAATAGATATTGACGAGAATCTTGGCCGTGGCCGTATAATAGACCAGTTATATAAGCAGTATATAAGGCCAAAGCTTATACAGCCATGCTTTTTAATAGATCATCCAATTGATATTTCTCCTCTTGCAAAAAAGCACAAAGACAATCCTAAACTTACACAAAGATTTCAGGCACTGGTTGCAGGCTCAGAGATTGTAAATGCATTCACAGAGTTAAATGACCCAATTGACCAGAAAGAAAGATTTGAAGAGCAGATGAAACTAAGGGCAGCAGGAGATGAAGAGGCCCAGATGATGGACCAGGACTTTATTGAAGCCCTGGAAATAGGAATGCCTCCAACAGCTGGCTTTGGCTTGGGCATTGACAGACTGCTGGCCATACTGACAAACCAGCCAACTGTAAGGGATGTTGTTTTATTCCCAATGATGAAGCCAGAAGAAGAAAAATAAAAATTATTTCTCTTTGAGTTTTGCATGTGCAGCTGCAAGCCTTGCAATTGGAATTCTATAGGGTGAGCAGCTTACATAATTCATTTTTGCCTTATGGCAGAATTCAACAGAGCTTGGCTCACCGCCGTGCTCTCCGCAGATTCCAATCTTAAGGTCTTTTCTTGCTTTGCGGCCTTTTTCAACACCCATCTTAACAAGGCTTCCAACACCTTCTTTATCAAGAACCTGGAATGGGTCTTTCTCAAGGATTCCCTTTTCAATATATTCAGGAACAAACTTTCCAACATCATCCCTGCTAAAGCCAAATGTCATTTGTGTTAAGTCATTTGTTCCAAAAGAGAAAAACTCTGCTTCATGAGCAATCTGGTCAGCTATTATGCATGCCCTAGGTATCTCTATCATTGTGCCTATCTTGTAATCCAGCTCAACACCATAATCTTTAATTATCTCATCAGCCTTGTTTTTTGCGAGCTTTTTTAATATTGTGAATTCTTTTAATGCTCCAACCAATGGAATCATCACCTCAGGCATTACTTTTATGCCCTGCTTTACAAGCTCGCAGCTAGCTTCAAATATTGCCTTAACCTGCATCTCTGCTATCTCTGGATAGGTAATAGCTAATCTGCATCCGCGATGACCAAGCATTGGATTCATCTCATGCAGTGCTGTTATTTTTTCTTCTATTTTCTCCTCTGTAACACCCATTTCATGGGCAAGATATTTTATATCATCCTTTGCCTGCGGCAAAAATTCATGCAATGGAGGATCTAATAATCTTATTGTAACTGGAAGACCTTTCATTGCCTTGAATATTCCAATAAAATCTGATTTCTGCATTGGCAAAAGCTTGTCAAGTGCTTTTTTCCTTCCTACAATATCCTCTGCTAAAATCATTTCCCTGACAGCTTTTATCCTGTCCTCCTGGAAGAACATGTGCTCTGTCCTGCAAAGTCCTATACCTTCTGCACCAAACTCAACAGATATTTTGGCATCATGAGGAGTGTCAGCATTTGTTCTTACACCCAATGTTCTGTATGAGTCAGCCCATTGCATCAATGTTTTGAATTCTCCCTTTAGCTCAGGGTCTATTAACCTAACTTCTCCTAAAATTACTTCTCCTGTGTTCCCATTTAATGTTATTGTGTCATTTTCCTTAATAACGACATCACCAATCTTGAACTCTTTTGTTTTTTCATTTATTCTTATTTTTTCACATCCAGCAATACAACACTTTCCCATTCCCCTGGCTACAACAGCTGCATGAGAGGTCATTCCTCCTCGGGCAGTTAAAATTCCCTGTGCAGCAGCCATTCCCTCAATATCCTCTGGGCTTGTTTCATTTCTTACAAGAATTACTTTCTTTCCTTCTTCATTAAGGTCATGTGCTTTTTTTGCATCAAAAACAACAGAGCCAACAGCTGCTCCTGGTGAAGCTGGAAGCCCTTTTGCAATAACCTCAAGTTTTGCCTTTGGATCAATTGTCTTGTGCAAAAGCTGGTCAAGCTGGTTTGGCTCTACTCTCAAGACAGCATCTTGTTTTGTTATTAAGCCTTCATCAACCATATCAACAGCTACTTTTACAGCTGCATGGGCTGTTCTCTTTCCTGTTCTTGTCTGAAGCAGAAATAATTTTCCTTTCTCTATTGTAAACTCAATATCCTGCATATCTTTATAGTGTAATTCCAGTTTTTTATATACATCAACAAGCTGATTATAAACAGGGGGCATGTCTTTTTTTAGCTTCTCAATTTCTTTTGGTGTTCTTATTCCTGCAACAACATCCTCGCCCTGGGCATTCATAAGGTATTCACCAAAAAATCTTTTCTCTCCAGTGCTTGGATTCCTAGTAAATGCAACACCTGTTCCAGAATCATTTCCCATGTTTCCAAAGACCATTGACTGTATGTTAACAGCTGTTCCAAGATTATCCGGAATGTCATTTAGCTTGCGATATGCAATTGCCCTTTCATTGTTCCATGAGTCAAAAACAGCATTTATTGCCATATTCAATTGTATGTTTGGCTTTTCTGGAAAATCCTCATTTGTTACTTCTTTGACCTTTGCCTTGTAAAGCTCAACAATCTTTTGCAATGCTTTAATATTAAGCTCTGTATCAAGCTTAATCTTATTTTCTTCTTTTACCTCTTCTAATATTTTCTCAAAGTTTTCACTCGATATTCCAAGCACAACATTTCCAAACATCTGTATGAATCTTCTGTAAGAATCCAATACAAATCTCTCGTTTTTTGTGAGCTCTATAAGCCCCTGCACTGTATCTGGGTTTAATCCAAGATTGAGAATAGTATCCATCATACCAGGCATTGAAACAGCTGCTCCAGACCTTACAGAAACAAGCAAAGGATTTTTCTTGTTTCCAAATTTTTTTCCTGTTTTTTCCTCAAGCTTATTCATGTTAGCTTCTATCTCAACATCCAGTCCCTCTGGATATTCCTTATTGTTCTTAGAATATAAGTTGCAGACCTCTGTTGTGATTGTGAAGCCCTGTGGCACTGGTATTCCTATTTTTGTCATCTCGCTTAGGTTAGCGCCTTTTCCACCCAAAAGAGCTTTCATCTCTTTTCCGCCTTCACCAAAAAAATATACATATTTCTTTTTTTTCATTTCAACTACCCCTCATCTGAAAAGGTATTTGAATTGATTTATAAATTTAGTTAAACTAAAGTATATATATTAGAATTAAACTAACTTTTTCAACAATTCAACTATCTTTTTCCCGTCTGCCTTGCCTCTTAATTTGGCCATTGCCTGGCCCATCAAAGCATTGAATGGAGCGCCCTTGTTCTTTGCAATTATCTCTTTAAGAATTTTCTTTATTTCCTCATCGCTCATTAAAAGATATTTTTTATAGTCAATCTTTTTTCCATTTGCTTTCTCAACCAGAATCTCAAAAACAGCTTCTTTTGATATTTTTCCTTTATTAAGATGTTCAAGAATTTCTTCAATATGCCTGCTTGCATCAATCTCTTTATTATACCTTCTTTTTATTTCTTTTCCAGAGTTCATTAAAATATCTGCAATAAATAATGGCTTTATGTTCTTGTATTTATTTGCAAGGCTTATGAAGAAGTCAATTTTTCCTGATTTTGTTATTAGGTCTGCCAGATCCTTGTTTAAGTTGAAATCTTTTTCAAGCTTTTCTGATTTGTCTGTTATCAGCTCTGGAATCTTTATTTTGCTTATATCCGGCCTTATAGTCTTAATATCAGTCTCAGGATACATCCTTGCAGAGCCGGGCATTGGCCTCATAAAGCTCGTTGTCAAGTCTTTATTTGCTTTTCTAACTTCTTTTTTTAGCTCCTGCCCCTTTTCCAATAGTTCAAGATGCCTTCTTGCCTCATTCTCAATAATTTTTGGCATATTTCTTAAATCCTGAAAACCCTTTATTTCAACTCTTGATTTTCCTTTTATAGAAAGATTAACATCCTGCCTTATTGTTCCTAAACCTCGTTTCACTTTGTTTGTTGATCTTAAAATCATTCCTAGCTTTTTTGCAGTTTCCATGCAGTGCTCTGGATCTTTTATATCTGGCGAAGTAGCAATCTCAATCAATGGAATTCCTAATCTTGAAAGATTATATGTATCTTCTTTTTTAGTTCTCTTGACAATCTTTGCAGCCTCTTCTTCTAAGCAAATGGTTTCAATTTTAACTTTGCCTTTTGATGTTTCAATAAAGCCATCTGTTGCAATTAAAGCTGTCCTTTGAAAGCCGGAAGTGTTTGATCCGTCAACAACTGTTTTTCTCATAAAACAAATTTTGTCAACAATCTTTGCATTAAGCATTAAAGCTATTTGCAAACTAATTTCCAATGCTTGTTTATTTACATCATGCGGCGGCTCTTCATCCAGTTCAACAAGGCATGTTGTATCAGAATAAGCCTGATAAATAAACTGTTTTTCCTTTTTTACTTCATGCAATGCAGCAGCATCAACCTCGCCGCTCTCGCCAGCACTTGCTCTTAATCTTCTTTTTATAATAATATCTGGCTTGTCATCCCTAATTAAAGAAGGACAATTACAAAATAATTTTTTTGTGTCAAGCTGCTGATGTATCTCAATTCCGCATTTGAAATTAAGCTTTTTATAGTCTAACTGCATAACTAAATAAAAACATAAGAACTTTATAAATCTTGCTGATTGTTTATTAAGAAATACTTTATTTTTACCATTGCTCTTTTAATATCTTCTTCATTATTACCCTCGCCTCTTATAATGAGGTCTGCTATATCTCTTGAAGGAAGTATATATTTTTCATAACCTGGCAGAACTGTTTTTTCCCACTGTTTTACAACAGATTCACGTGTTCTTCCCCTTTCATTTGTATCTCTTTCAAGCCTCCTATCACGGCATTTATTTATGTCAGTTTCAATAAAGATTTTACAATCCACTAAATCATAAATTTTCTCGTTATATAATGTAAGAATTCCTTCAACAATAATCAAATCTGAAGGAGATTTTGTCTCTGTCTCTTCCTTTCTGGTATGATTATCAAAACAGTAAAGGGGCATTTCAATTTCTTTGTTTTGTGACAGTGCTCGAATCTGATTATACATCAAAAGCCAGTCAAATGCATTTGGATGGTCATAGTTTATTTCTGGCCTTTTTTCAGGTGGAATATGTTTCTGGTCATTGTAGTAATTATCCATCTTAATAGTTAAGCCAGTAAAATTAGCACTAAGATATCTGTTCATATCTTCTATTCTTTCTGCTATTTTTTTGGCTATTGTTGTTTTACCAGAACAGCTTGCTCCAGCAAGTGCAACTAACATTAGTTCTTTCATGAAAATTACCTTTTCCAGATAACAACCCCTTTTTTCCTCACCTCTCTTATTCTATGCAATGGGATATATGACTCTTTATCTTTTTTATCCAAGACAATAAAACCCCTTTTAATTGTTTTTATCTCACTATATTTAAGATTTTCCTTTTTATTGCTTATCCTGTCAAAATAAGCTATAGAATAATCTTCTGGCTTTTCGTTCTTGTCCCACTTTATCTTGTTCAATAAATCAAGAATATACTGCATCTTTCAGCTAAGAAAAGTTTTATCTTCAACTCTTTCAGAGATTTCTCCCCTAAGATTTTTTGTGATTAGTTGTTTAACTTCCTCTTTCTTGTAGTTGCTTAAAAGCCATGCCAGCTTTATGAAAGTTGTTTCAGCTGTCATATCACTTAGATGGCCCAAAACTCCAATTTCCTGCAATTCTCTCATTGGAGTGTAAACATTCATCTGCAATCTGCCATAAATTGTTTGAGATGACATGACTGCAACAAGGCCTTTTTTTATCATATCACTTAATGCATTGAAGATTTTTTTGTTTTCCTTTGTGTACTCATCTATTTCCTCGTTAGGCAGATGGCCGAGGCCAGTGCCCTCAATAACCAATCCATCAAAATCTTTGTAAGCCAAAAACTCCTCAGCAAACATGTTTGTATGTGTTTTTATTAAGCCAACCCTTGTTTTTTCATTAAATAGTTTCAAGTTTAATTTTTTATTCTTATTTTTCTTATCATAATCCTTTTTCATGAAGGAAATATTTTTCTCATTAAAA
>Ga0180009_10006752_pt1 | contig 11932 bp, 8 predicted proteins | sample OS_PC_MetaG_FD_123537 | JGI IMG/M metagenome (GOLD analysis project Ga0180009, IMG submission 123537) | Groundwater microbial communities from the Aspo Hard Rock Laboratory (HRL) deep subsurface site, Sweden - OS_PC_MetaG | ecosystem: Environmental > Aquatic > Deep subsurface > Groundwater...
TTCCTTGGAGGCCGGGAGCACGATATCGTTGGGGTGCCGGATGAATGGCGAGGTTATGTTCGCACCTATGCCGTCGCTGGCGCCTGCCGAGAGGGTGTGAAAATTGCCGTGGCAGGTGCCGCAAAATCCGCTGATCGTGTGATTGGGCGGGGATACGCCGTTGCTGCCATGGCAACTGGTGGCGCCGCAGCCCAAAGTCATGGGCGTGGTGGCGCCGTAATATTCGTTGTGATTTGTGGCGCTGGCATTCTGCCATTTGTCAGTCTGGTTTTCATAGCCTCTCACGCCGACAAGAAAGCGATAGCTGTTTGCGGCGGTGTCGGCCACGGTTAATTGGCCGTCCACGTTGTTATGATGGGCGCCTTTGAGCGCGACGACATCGGTGGGTGTGCCGCTGGCGTATCTGTAGCCATGGCACCCGTTGAGCCCGGCGCAGGTCAGGTTTGAGGCGTTGACGATATACCCGTCGTGGAAGGACTGCCTGATTCCGCCGGGCAGGTTGGTTATCAGGGTCTCTTTAAATGCCGCGCCAAGGGCAATGACATTATGGCCGTGGCTGTTGGAGGCTGTGCCTTTGATGCCGGTAATGTACCCGAAATTGCCGGCGGCAAGATCCCCGCTGGGATCGGAATGCATGACCTGGGGAACCAGGCTGCCGTTTATGTTGACGATCTTCTGGGCAGTGGCCTGACCATGACAGCCGAGGCAGTCTCCCCGCAGCAGGTTTCGCTCCACCGCAGCGGAATTGTTGAACTGCATGCTGGCGCCTTGCTGGCTGTTGTGCATGGTGTGGCAGTTGTCGCACTCGCCGGTGATTTTCGCGCCGGCGGAACCTGTCGCAAGAAGGGGAATGACCAACGCTGTCCGGACACAACATCTCTTCATGTGATGCATTCGTTTGCGTATCATAACGATATTCCCCTCCCTTGTTCAGGTGCGACATTTTGTCGCACAATTTAACCGTGCCATACTCCTCTTGCCCTTGGCAACAAAAAAATAGTTAGGAAAACAAACTACAGAGTTTCAACCTGTTAGAGATAGATGGAAAACCAAGGCCTCCGGCTAAAAAAAATGACCGGAAACTATTTTTCCCCTGTGCAGATTCCGGCATCCGCTGCTCCCTCCCTTGGGGTTTGCTTTGACATAACACCGTTGCGGAGCCATAATTAACTGAGTGGAAAAACCGAGACGAACAAGTACGGGAGAGGTGCCGGCATGGACAGGAGAGAATTTCTCAGGCAGGTGGCCCTGTGGTCGGCAGGGCTCAGTGTGGGTGTTCCCCATTTCACGATAGGCGAGGCCCTGGCAGCGGATGCTCACCCGCCCCTCCTTGCCCATGCGACCGGAAAGAATTACCGGGATCTGGTTGACCGGGTTCTTTCCCCCCTGGGCGGGATGGAAAAATTCGTCCGCCCCGGCGACAAGGTGGTGGTCAAGCCGAATATCGGCTGGGACCGAAATCCGGCCCAGGCTGCCAATACCCATCCGCAGGTGGTCAGGGTTTTGGTTGAGCGGGCTCTGGATGCCGGGGCCGGGGAGGTTCTGGTCTTTGACCGGACCTGTAACGAGGAGCGGCGGTGCTATGTCAACAGCGGCATCCAGGAGGCCCTGGCCGGGATCAAGGACAAGCGGCTGAAGTTTTTTCACCCGGACGAGCGCAAATATGTCCCGGTTGACATTGCGCGGGGCAAGGCGGTCAGGCGTCTGGAGATTTATCGCGACGCCCTGGAGGCGGACAGCTATATCAACGTGCCGGTGGCCAAGCACCACGGGCTCAGCCGGTTGACCCTGGGCCTCAAGAACAGCATGGGGGTTATGGGCGGCACCCGGGGGGCGATGCACCACAACCTTGGCCAGAAACTGGCGGACCTGGCCACGGTGGTCCGGCCGAAGCTCACCGTGATCGACGCCACCCGCATCCTTCTTGCCAACGGCCCGCAGGGCGGCAATCTCGATGATGTCAGGGTGCTGGACACGGTTGTCGCCTCGGTTGATCCGGTGGCTGCCGATGCCTACGCCACCACCCTGTTCGGCCTGAGGCCCGAGGAGATAGAATCCACTGTCGCCGCTCATGCCATGGGGCTGGGGGAGATGGACCTGAAAAAGATCAGGGTGATTAAGGCCTGATCTTTTTCCCTGAAACCCGCGGGTCAGCTTGTCCCGCTTCAACCGATCCCGCACCGGGGCAATGAATTTCCATGAAAACCACCCGCAAAATCCCCTTGTATTACTGGCGGCGCCTGAGCCAGTTGGCCTGCCTGGCGCTCTTTTTCTTTTTGTTCATCAGGACCGATTATTCGGGTTCCGATAGCATCGAGTACGCGGTGAACATTCTTTTCAGGATCGATCCCCTGCTGGCCCTGTCCGCTTCCTTGGCCGCGGGGTTTTTTATTCTCCTGATGCTGCCCGCCGTTGGCACCCTGCTGCTTACCCTGATCCTGGGCCGCTTTTTCTGCGGCTGGATCTGCCCCATGGGAACCCTGCTGGACGGTTGCCGCAACGTGACGCCGAACCCGCGGACCGGGAAAGAAAGAACATACCGGCCGCTCAAGTTCTATCTCCTGGGTTTTCTGCTGGTGGGAGCCTGTTTCGGGCTGCCCATGGCCGGGTACGTCGATCCCTTCTCGATTTTGGTCCGGGGTTTGGCCCTGGCGGTGGACCCGGCCTTACACGCCCTGTCCGCAACCTTTTTCACCTACACCTATCAAGAGGCCCCGGCCTGGGTCAACGCTGTGACCGAACCGGTGTACGCCTTTCTCAAGGCGTCCGTCCTGCCCTTTAATCAGAAATACCATGACCTGACACTTCTTTCGCTGGGGATTCTTCTGCTGATTTTCTTTCTGGAAAGGCTGGAGCGCCGGTTTTTCTGCCGCAATATCTGCCCGCTGGGCGCATTGTTTGCGGTGACCGCCCGGTTTTCCCTCCTGCGGGGGAAAACCGGCAGCACATGCGGCAAGTGCCGGAACTGCCGGGAGGTCTGCCGGATGGGGGCCATCGACGAGGACCGCGCTATCTCGATGCTGGACTGCAATCTCTGTTTGGATTGTATCCATCATTGCCCGGGCAACAAAATATCATTTCGCTTTGGCGGGCAATCTCGGACAAAGCCGACTTTTGCGCTTTCCCGGCGTACTTTTGTCGGCTCCCTGGCTGTGGGGGCGCTGCTGCCGTTTTTTCTCAAGAGCCGAACCCTGGCCCGCCAGTCCGACGAACTCCTGATCCGCCCGCCCGGGGCCTTGCCGGAAGAAGAGTTTGTCGGCCGCTGCGTCCGCTGCGGAGAGTGCATGAAGGTCTGCATCGGCAACGGGCTGCAGCCTGCTTTTCTCCAGGCCGGCCTGGAGGGGATGTTTTCCCCGATCCTCAAAGCCCGCACCGGCTATTGTGAATACAACTGCACCCTTTGCGGCCAGGTCTGCCCCAGCGGGGCCATCGCAAAGCTGTCCGCCCCGGAAAAGAAAAAGGTGAAAATCGGCAATGCTGTCTTTGACAAGAACCGCTGCCTGCCCTATGCCAATGGTATCCCCTGCATCGTCTGCGAAGAGCATTGCCCCACCCCGGACAAGGCGATCAAGTTCCGGGAAGCTACCGTTGAAAACAGCCGGGGCGAGAAGGTGACGGTCAAACAGCCGTACCTGATTGACGATCTCTGCGTCGGCTGCGGGATATGCGAAACCAAGTGCCCCTTGCCCGGGGTCTCGGCGGTCATGGTGACCAGCGCGGGGGAGAGCCGCAACCCGGCAAAGGCGCTGCCTGATACGGGCAGCGCCCGGCAAGTGATTTGACTTCTCCTCGACTGTACGGTAGCTTTTTGCATGGCCTGCGGACCCAAGGCATACTTGCTCCGCACCTGCCTGCCGAAGTCGAACAGGTGGCAGGGTTGTTTGCCTGTCCATACGTATGACCGGACCCCCCTCCAATCCCTCTGGAACCCCGACTCAACCGTGCACATGAGATCAGGCCCCATGGTAAGGATGCGCACATGACCTCCCTTCTCCAATGTCCCGTTTGCCGGGAACCGCTGCTTGCAACCGCGACCGGCTACCAATGCGCGGCGATGCACAGCTTTGATGCCGCCCGCCAGGGGTATGTCAACCTGGTGCTTGCCCACAACAAACATTCCAAAGAGCCGGGGGACGACCCGGAGATGATCCTGAGCCGGAGACGGTTCCTGGACCAGGGGTACTACAATCGGGTCTCCGACGGGATCAACGAAGCCATCTCCAGCGTGTTTTCGGGATTGGCGCTGGACAGTGATTGCAGCGTGCTCGATGCCGGCTGCGGCGAAGGCTTTTATCTTGCGCGGCTTAAGGAAGCCCTGGCCCGTGGCAGTGAGGCGCACCGCCGCATGGAGTGCCACGGGGTCGATGTGTCCAAGTTTGCAGTGCGGCAGGCCACCCAGCGCGACCGAACCATGGCCTGGTTCGTGGCGAGCATCAACGATCTGCCCTATTTGGATGCATCCCTGGATATCGTGCTCAGCGTCTTTTCGCCGGCAAGCATCCCGGAGTTTGCCCGGATTCTCAAGGCGGGGGGCAGCCTGGTCTTCGTAAGCCCCGGCCCAAGGCATCTCAACGGGTTGCGGGAGATCATCTATCCGGTCACCAGGGAGCATGCGGCGCCTGCGATCATTGAAAAGGCCCAGGAGCTTTTTGCTCCTGCTACTGTGTCGCGGATCACCTATCCGCTTGCGCTTGCATCCAATCAAGTGATCATGGACCTGCTGGCCATGACCCCCTATTACTGGAATATTGACCGGGAGACAAAGGGGAAGGTGGCTGTTTTGGAGCGGTTGGAGCTGGATGTGGATGTGGAGATTCGCGTTTTTAAGAAAAAGAGTGGGGATGGGGAATTGATAACAAACAGGTAAAACCCCGGCTCTGCCGGGGGACTCGCAAAGTTTGACAGTTCCGGAAATGGTTTCCGTAACACATGTCATTCCGGCGAAGGCCGGGTTCCAGGAAAAGGCCTGGATTCCGGCCTTCGCCGGAATGACGGCAGAAAACACAAGGCTTTGTTTTTAGCCGGTTGCGATCAGGCCCCTTTGAGGGGTCAGCAACCGTCGAGCCACCGGCTTTGCCGGTGGTAGATGACTAATGGATAGAGGAAGCAGGGAAATGCCTCCCTAGCGGTCTCTTTGGAATTTCTTCATTTTGTCCCCGATGCGGGCAGCCTTGTCGCACTGGGCCCCTTGTTTGGGGTTGCAGTCGATGAGGATGGACATCACCTTGTCGGCGGTTTTATAGCAGCCGGCGTCTTCCAGCCTTCCCAAAAGGTCGGACATCAGCTTGTTGAATTCCACACATTTTTCGTAATCGGAAGAGGCGCGTTGGTGCAGGTCGGCCGCATTCTCCAGGTCTTCCTTGATGGCTTGGGGGATTGTTTCTGGCATGTTCGGGTCCTTTGGGGAAAACCGGGGATAGGTCGGGATCAGCTCTTGCAACGTTAGGGCCGATCCGTTTTTTTCGCTTTTTTCTGTCGGTCGGCAGTGGGCAGTTCCAGGTCCATGACCATGCCCTGGGTGGAGAGGATGAGCATCCGTGGTTCGTCTTCAATCCGTACCGGTTGCGGCAGGATGTGCTGCTGGAGCAGCACCTGGATCTGCTTGGCCGTAAGCGCCACCCCTTTGCACTCCGGTTCGAGGACAAACTCGCAGCCATCCTTCCAGCCCGAGCAGCCGTAGGCTCGCTTCCCTTTGACTACCTCTTTGCCGCAGAGCGGGCAGCTGCCCCAGCGCGCGGTGTTCAGCCTCTCCGCAGTGCTGCTTTCAATCAGGGTGCGGATGTAGCCGGAGATGCCAGCCATGAACTCGTCGGCGTCGAGCTGGCCGCGCTCGATCTGTTTGAGCTTTTCCTCCCACTCCCCGGTCATCTCCGGCGACTTGAGCAACGGGTCCCGGATCAAGGCAATGAGGCAACGGCCCATGTCGGTGCAGCGCAGCTGTTTCTTGTCGCGCTGGATATAGTTGCGGCTCAGCAGGGTTTCGATGATGGCCGCGCGGGTGGCGGGGGTGCCGATGCCCCGCTCCTTGAGCGCCTCGCGCAGGGTGTCATCCTCCACCAGTTTGCCGGCAGCCTCCATGGCCCCGAGCAGCGAGTTTTCGTTGAAGTGCTTGGGCGGGATGGTTTTGCCTTCCCGCAGGGACGGCTGGTGCGGGCCGGATTCGTCTTCGACAAAAAGCGGCAGGGTCTGTTCCTCGGCCACGTCCTGGGCCTGTTTCTTGTTCAGGAAGAGGGCGGTCCAGCCCGGCTGGACAATCTGGGTTCCCTTGGCCTGAAACAGCACATTGTTGCTGACCCCGTCCACCGTGGTGATATTCTTGACGCAGGCGGGATAAAAGGCGGCGATGAACTGGGTGGCGATCGCATCGTACACCAGCTGTTCGTTGGCGTTGAGGCTGCGCGGCGCAACGCCGGTGGGAATGATGGCGTGGTGGTCGCTGACCTTGGTGTCGTCGATGATCCGCTTGCTGAAAGGCAGTTTCGCCAGGTTGAGCGGTGCGATCTCTTCCGGCCGGAAGGCTTTGAGTTGCGTCAGGATTTGGGGAATGCGCGGCTGCAGGTCTTTGCTGAGATAGCGCGAATCGGTACGCGGATAGGTGACGAACTTTTTTTCGTAGAGATTCTGGGTGGCGGCAAGGGTATCGGCGGCCGAGAGCCCGTGCAGTTTGTTGATCTCCCGCTGCAGGGTGGTGAGATCAAAGAGCTGGGGGGGCTGTTCTTTTTTCTCTTTTGCGGCAATCCCGGTGATGGCAAAGGGCTGGCCAGTGATTTTTTCCAGCAGCGCCTGGGCCTTTTCCGGTTTTTCAAACCGCTTGCCAGTGCACTTGAAGACCACCTCGCGGTAGCGGGTGGTGAGCTCCCAGAAGAGCTGGGGCCGGAACTGGAGAATGGCGTCGTCGCGCTCTACGATCATGGCCAGAACCGGGGTCTGCACCCGCCCGATGCTCCAGAGCACCCGGTCGTTGGCGCCGCCGATCCGCCCGTGGCGCACCGTATAGTACCGGGTGGCGTTGAGGCCGACGATCCAGTCGGACTCGCTGCGGCAGCGGGCCGCGGCATAGAGCGCGTCGTAGTCGTGGCCGTCCTTGAGATCCTTGAACGCCTCCTGGATTGCGTCGGGGGTCAGCGAATTAAGCCAGAGGCGGCGGATCGGCTTGTCCTCGCAGTTGGCCATGGCCAGGATGTAGCGGAAGATCAGCTCGCCTTCCCGCCCGGCATCCGTGGCGCAGATGATCTCCTCGGCTTGCTGGCAGAGGGTTTCGATCACCGTGAACTGCTCGTCCACCCCGCGGTTTTTAATCAGGGCGAGCTTGAACTTCTCCGGCACGAAGGGGAGGGTGTCCAGCGACCAATGCTTGAGGGCCGGATCATACTCGCCCGGCTCCTGCAGGGTGACCAGATGGCCGAAGGCCCAGGTGATCACGCAGCCCCGCCCCTCGATGTACCCCTTTTTCTTGGCCTTGATATCGAGAACCTCGGCAATGTCGCGCGCCACGGAAGGCTTCTCGGCAATAACAACTTTCATTCTACGATTTTCTCGCGGTCAATATGTTCTTCTGTTACAAAGGAGACAGGGTGACGAATGGCGCACCCCTGGTGTACACCCGGCCCGCACCCTAAACCGAATTATCCGGGGATGCAAGCCGGAGGCCCCGGAAAAGACGGGGATATCTGTTTAAGTCTATCAAAAACAAAACGTTACAAGAATATAAACCGTGAAAATACGCAAGCTCACCGCTGAAGATTATAGCAAGGTTTCCGCCTTGCTGCGCCAGACATTCCCTGGCAGCATGTATGAAGCGCAATTGGTGGAAAATCTCCACGCCAATGGCAAGGCGATGCATGAGTGGGTGTGTATTCATGTCAACAAGTTCATCGCCTATATTGCTTTTACCAATGCCTATAAAGGCAAGGAGGTGTGCGGCCTGCATTTGGCCCCGTTGGCGGTGAATCCGGAGTTTCAGGGGCAGGGGGTAGGCTCCGAACTGCTGCGTTTTGCCCTGCGGCAGGAGGCCATCAGGGAGAGGACCATCTTTGTGCTCGGCAATCGCGAGTTGCATCGCAAATTCGGCTTTGCGCCTTGCGTGAAGCCGATTTGTCCCTTTGATACCAATAACGCCCATTTCCTGGGTATTCGCAATGATACCGCAAGCCAGTTCACGGTGGGGTATGAGCCGGAGTTTGCTCTTGGGGCGGGGAAATCCAGGGGGGCCAGAAAGAAACGGTGAACGTGTCTGTGGAGAGGGCAAAATCCTGGGGGACTGAAACATGAAGCGGAAAAGCATTATTGCCTTTGTCGTCGTGCTGCTGGGGGTTGGTGGCTGGCTGCTGTACTACTACAGCGATCAACAGGCGATCAAACGGAAGTTTACCGACATTGCGGTCTCGCTTTCCAAGGATGGGGAGGAAACTCCGATCATGATCGCCCTCAAGATGAAGCCGGTGAAGGATTTCATTGCCCCGGCCTGCGAGGTTACTGTGCCGGAGCGCAACTACCATGAGATGCTGGAGCCTGGATTGGTCATCCATTACCTCATCCTGTACCGTTCCCGCCAGGCCAACCTGCGGCTGGCCCTTGAGGAAATCTCGATCGAGATCCCGAGCAAGGGGAGGGGCGAGGTCAGCGCCCTGGTCCATGTGACTGCAAACTACAACCAGCCGGACTTCTTTGACGAAACCCACCGGGTTCAGTTTTCCCTGCAGAAGCAGGAAAAGAAATGGCTTATCCGCAAGGCAACCCTGCCCGACGCCCTGGTGCGCAGATAACAGCCTGCCCGCGGCATCGTGCTTGTCTTCCCATGCTGCGAATTTGCGTATCGGAAAGAGTTCTTCTGATGCGTATTATTATTATCTTCTCGTTTAAAGAGGCAACATGCTAAGTTGTTTGTGCAAATTTGCACAACAGAATGATAAATTTCTCTACCGTGGGGTATTGACAGTAATGCGTATGGCATTTTTTGGTCTATCGGCGGCTCTTTTGGTTGCCCTGGCGGGTTGCGCGGGGATGCAGCCTTCAATGCGGAGCGAGGCGGAATCGCCAATTCAGGCCGGCGCGGAAAAGGGTATCGACTTGCTCTCCGTCGGCAAGGCGAAGAAGGCAAACGCGGAGTTCAATCGGGCCCTGGCCCTTGCCCCTTCCGATGCCAATCTGCATTTTCTCAATGGCTTGGCCTATCGCGAGATGGCCCGGACAAATGGCCAAGCCGTTGCGGAGCTGGCCGAAACAGGATACCGGCTGGCCCTGGAATTCGACTCGAATCACTGGCTGGCTGCCTGGCATCTCGGTTTGCTGCAGGTCGAGCAACGCCAATACGATGCGGCCCGGAAATCGTTTGCCATTGCAGCCCGGCTGCGGCCGCGCAACCCCGACATCCAACTTGCCCTGGCCGGGTCGGCCTATCAGGCAAGCGATGCTCCGGTGGCACTGTGGGCCGCCAATAACACGCTGACCTTGCGTCCGAACGATCCGGAGGCCCTGCGGATCGCATCCCTTTCCAGCGCCGCGCTCGGAATGGAGTCCAGCGCCCTTGAGTTTAGGGACCGTTTCCAGCAGGCGAACCCCTCGGAGGATGTGCACATTCTTAACGACAGGATCCGGGCGTGGAAAAGGGTGCATGCGCAAGCCGATATTTCCGGCAACGCCGCTGTCCCAGCCCAGGGGCCGAAACCTGGGGATTCAGCTCCTGACACTGCTGCGGAGCCTGTCCAGCCGGCGGAATCCACCCCGGGAAATCTCCCGCCAGCCACGCAAGCGTCCCCTTCTGGGGCACCGGTCGGGGCTGGCAGCGCGGGCGAAATCATCGGTGAGCAGGGGCAAGGACCGCTTGCCCCCTCTTGGAGTGATTGTGTGCAGTCGTCGACCAGCCAATCCTCCAGCAGTAGCTGGGGGGGAGGAAGCAGCAACAGTAGCTGGGGGAGCAGCACCAGCAGCGATGCGACCGAAAAGTTGACTGCCCTGCCTTCGCCCTGCAAGGGCATAGCCTTGCCGCGCATGGCCGTGGTGGATGTTACCATTGTCCGCACGCAGGAAACCACCGGATACACCAATGGCGTCAATCTGCTCGACGGGCTGAAAATTGTCCTAAACGGCAGTTGGGAGAGAAAGAGTACGTCCAACAGCGATCCGAACGACGATATCCGCAGCACGACCGTTATGCGCAGCCTGGGTCTCCCCGCAGCGGGGATCAGTTATTCGCTCAATATCTTTAACGCCGGAGATACGGTGGCGGACGTGATTGCCCGGCCGAGCCTGTTGGCCCTTGACCGGACACCCGCCACCTTCTTTTCCGGCTCGACGATTTCCGTTGCGCAGGCGGGGGAATACGGCGGCTCCCTGTCCGACAAGAACATCGGTGTAAGCCTCTCGGTCACGCCCACCTTCATCGACGACGACCGCCTGCTCCTGGCGGTGAAGGGCGCACGCTCCTTCATTGAGCCGGCCCAATTCGACGGATTTCAGGAGGCGCTTACCTCGGCCAACAACATCGTCTCCACCAACGTCATCATGCGTTTCGGGGAAACGCTTATCCTTTCCGGCCTGCGCGAGCGCGAATTCATCAACGGAAAGCATGGCGTACCCTTGCTGCGCGATGTGCCCGTGGTCCAATACCTCTTCTCGACCAATGAGGAATATGACTATTCGCACCACGTTTTGATCCTGCTTACTCCCCGAAAACCGGCGACATATTCGGAAACCCTTCGCGCTGCCAACGCCTATGCCTATTCGCCGGAGTTCCAGAAGGAGCCCATCGACACGGCCGCTTCCGAAGCCAATGACGCGCTGCGTCCCCAGCGTCCGCATCTGGAAGCCATCATGGGGAAGCTTCGGCTGAATCGTTATCAGCATGAGTTTCGCACCGGCGATCTGTCGCACCGGCGCTTTGCCCCGCGCCCTTCGCTGGAGCGCGTGCTCCAGGACGTCAAAAAGATGATGTATTTCTGAGTCGGGATGGAGGAGTAATGAGAATTTCAGTCAAGGCAGTGGCGGTATTTCTGGCAGTGGTGCTCGGTGTAAGCACCATGCCGGCGCAGGCGGCAACCCTTCCTCCCAATTTCGACACCTCCGTCCTGACGGACCTCCACAATGAGCTGAATGGTTTTGGTACCGATCCTGCCAAGCAGATATCCAATGCTCTCCTCGATAAGGCTGGGGTGGAGCAAGACGGAAATGCCTACACGAAAAAAGTGAACCTGTTCGGGAAAGAGACCACGATCTTCTTCATGTACGGCCATAAGAAGAATGCCCCGAATGTGGCGGTGTCGGTGGTTGCGGTCATGGTTCCCGTGGATCTTACGAGCAAGGCTCTTTTCGGCGATTCCGTACCGGGCATTGGTTTGAAGAATCCTGTGGTGTGTTATGCCAAGGAGGATTGCGACCTTTTGACCGCCGACATGCCGTCCAGGACGCAACCGTCCCTGAAAAGCATCATGCCGAGTCAGGTAATCGCCGCCAAGGGTTTGAATTTCTTCGGCACCCTGACCAGCAGCATCGAGGGCTTTCCCTATGCGCTTCCCAGCGAGATGTTCGCCGGCTTTGCCACGGGCAAGAACGAAAAGGGCCAGAAAAAATACACCATCAACGCCGCAATCATCAAGCCGTGGAACAACCCTTTGGGGTTGCAGAACACCACGCTGAAGGGCGGAATGTTGAGTCTCCGGAAGGAGGGGGAAGTCAAAACCACCGAGGTCTTGGGTACGGCGAGCGTCGGCTCCCCCAAGGAATACACCGTGTACTACAAGCAGGAAGGCGTTTTGCAGCAGAGTCTTGGCTTCGACGCCAAGGATGCGTCGTTAAAGGATTTTTTCTCGATCCTCGACGCACTCGGGATGCCGTTTGAGTCTGCTAAAAAGAATCTCCCCCTGACCATCGTGCAACTCTCCAATCCCAATTTTCAACCCAAGACAGATGTCAGCGCGCCGCCGGATTTCACGAA
>Ga0180009_10006753_pt1 | contig 11930 bp, 14 predicted proteins | sample OS_PC_MetaG_FD_123537 | JGI IMG/M metagenome (GOLD analysis project Ga0180009, IMG submission 123537) | Groundwater microbial communities from the Aspo Hard Rock Laboratory (HRL) deep subsurface site, Sweden - OS_PC_MetaG | ecosystem: Environmental > Aquatic > Deep subsurface > Groundwater...
TACGCCAAGCACGAAAGCGGGCTTTTGACCGAAGTGACCCGGCTCAGAAGCCAGTGGGGCGCGGCAAAAGGCGCCCAGGAAAAAATCGCCGCGGCCGGCGGTCTGGAATCGGCGCTGGGAAGACTGCTTTTGGTGGTGGAGCGCTATCCCGATTTGAAAGCCAACCAGAATTTCCTGCGTCTGCAGGACGAACTTGCGGGCACCGAAAACCGCATAGCCGTTGAGCGCAGAAGATACAACCAGGTCATACGCGCTTATAATGTGACGGTCAAAAGGTTCCCGACTAATATGCTGGCCGGCATGTTCGGATTTGAAAAATCGGAGAATTATTTTGAGGCCGAGAAAACCGCCGCCAAAGTTCCCAAAGTTGAGTTTTAAAAAAACATCAGGTTCGCGAACAGACAACGAGGCGGGCGGAAGTTGGGCTGCGGCTTGCGCGTGCGGCTGAAGCGGGGCGTGCTGCGCGGCTGGTCGGTGACCAAGTCGGAGCGCACCTGGGTCATTTGAGCGGCCGCTAAAGTATCTTGAGCTGCCTGTGGAATTTCCAAAGATCCGTCCCATTTCCAAAAACCTTGCCGAAGTAACTCTCCCGCCGCCTTTTTGGTATTATAGCCTGTAACACGCGGATCCGGCAAAGATAGGAAGGGTTTTCGGAGGGGTTACCCCATGATAATCTGCTTTATGTTTTCCATAGGTAACTACTCAGGTCTGTCGTCGTAGTGGCAGAGTTTACTCTGCCCAAAAAGGCAAAGCAAGCTTTGCCACTACAAAAAATACGTGAAAAATACGGAGAACCTGAGTAGTTACTTCCATAGATCATACAGCTCGTCCGGGAGGAGGATTCTTATGAACCAACAGGCTGGCCCGCTAAACGCCGCAAAAGAGATCGCGCGCAGGAATCGGCTGATAAACCTGGTTTCGATCATCGGGCTCATCCCGCTGATCGGGATATTTGAAATGATGAGGCGCGGATCGTTGCTGCCGCCTTTAGTCTGGGCTATGATAGCCGCGGCACTGCTCATCGGGCACACGGCCTTCGTACTGTGCCTTATGAAATGCCCGGTGTGCGCGAAGTTTGTCAGGGGAATGTTCAAGAAGCAGGTGTGCCCGCATTGCGGCGCGCAATTTAAAGAGCCGGTGTAGAACAGAAGGGGTCCGGTGGGTTCGGTGACACAACGCCTATTTCTCCCGCAACTAAGTATTATGTCACCGAATTACATCACTGAATTACAGGGCGGGTAATTCCGCTGTATCAAAAACAGGGCGGGGGGATATCTTATAAAATTTTTCGGCAACTGATTGTCCGGCAACCTTGTCGGGGCGCGATTTTGAGGTTTCGGCCCGTGTTTTCCGGGTTCCGCTCATTACGGACGGCGAGGACCGTTCAAGCTGGCGCGCAATGCGCGACGGCGCGTTCCGGAGCCGACCGGAAAACACGGGCCGCTTCGGCCAAAACCGAGCTTATGAGCGAGCCGGCAGGTTTGCCGGACAATCAACAGAGAACGGGATGGATAACAAATTCATCCCGTTTCATTATTTCGAGGGTTTCGGGTCAGTTCGTGCCGAACATGCGGTCGCCGGCGTCGCCCAGTCCCGGCACTATATAGCCGTTGCCGTTAAGTTTTTCATCCACAACGCCTAAATAGACGGGCACATCGGGATGGGCTCCGGCCAGACGCTTGACCCCTTCTTTAGCGGCTATAAGGCCGATAAAACAGATATTTTTGGCGCCCCGGGTTTTTAAGATATCTATGGCTTCTACCGCGGAACCGCCGGTGGCCAGCATCGGGTCGGCCACCACCACAAAGCTGTTCTTGATATTTTCCGGCAGGCGGACGTAATAATTGACCGGCTTCAGCGTGCCCTCGTCCCTGTAAATGCCTATATGGGCCAGCCTCGCCTGCGGATGCAGTTTAATAAGCCCGTCCAGCATCCCGAGCCCCGCGCGCAGGATGGCCACAAAAATTATCTCGTGCGAAAGTTTCGCGGCTTTCGCGGGGCCGAGCGGCGTGAGCACTTTAGCGGCGGAAACCCTGGCGGTGGCAAGCGCGTCGTGCGCCAGCAGCATGCTTATCTCGCCCATCGTGCGCCGGAAATCGGCCACGGAGGTCTTTTTATCGCGCAGCCTGGCGATCTTATCCATAACGAGGGGATGCTTTGAGATAAAGACGTTTTTATGCATTAAAGTCTCCTGTAGGGGCGGTAACCGGTAACCGGATGAATGGTTACTGGTTACCGGTTACTGGTTACCGGTTACTGGTTACTGGTCACCGGTTACTGGTCGCTGATTATTTCCCTTATCAACGGCGATTTTTTTGGCGGCCTGGAGCCTGTCTCAAGTGCGGAGGCGAACATCTTTTTGCCAACGCCCAGCTTTGCCGCATCCGAGGCGTAAAGACCGGCTATCACATCTCCGGGACTTACCTTATCTCCCACTTTTTTACAAAGCGTCAGTCCCGCGCCGAAATCCACCGAGTCTTCCGCTCTGGCCCGGCCGGCGCCAAGTATGACGCTCGCCTGGCCCACGGCGCGCGCGTCCATTTTTGATATATATCCGGCCCCGGAAGCCTTGACTTCGGCGGTCATCCCGGCCCTGGGCAGGAATTTCCCGGGGTCATCGGCCACCCTCGGGTCGCCGCCCTGCCAGCGCACCATCAGGCGCAGCTTTTCAAGAGCCGAACCGTTCCTTATAGCCGCCTTCGCCTTTTCGACGCCTTCCTGCGGGGTCCGCGCCTTCGAACCCAGGTATATCATCCAGCCGGAGAGTACTTCCAGGATCTCCACGAAATCGGCGGGGCCCTTCCCGCCCTGCAGTATCCTTATGGACTGCTCCATCTCTATACCGTTGCCGACGGCCAGTCCCAGCGGCTCCTCCATCGCGGTCAGCACGGCCACGCAGCGTATACCGAGGAGCTTGGCCGTATCTATAAGCGCCACGGCCAGTTCCCGGCTTTTTTTAAAATCCTTTAAGAACGCGCCTGAACCGTATTTCACGTCCATGACCAGGCCGTTTATGTCTTCGGCGTATTTTTTGGAGAGGATGCTGGCCACTATCAGCGGTAAGGACTCGACCGTGCAGCTCGCGTCCCTCAAGGCGTAAAGCTTTTTATCGCTGGGGGCCAGTTCAGCGGTCTGGCCGAACATGCACAGCCCCGTGGCCTTTAACTGTTTATAGACCTGCGCCGGCGTCAGGCGCACTTTGAAACCTTTTACAGCTTCAAGCTTATCAAGCGTGCCGCCGGTATGCCCCAGGCCCCGCCCGCTCATCATGGGCACTATAACGCCGGCAGCGGCCGCAACGGGCGCCAGCGCCAGCGACACGCCGTCGCCCACGCCGCCGGTGGAATGCTTATCCACCCGTCCGCCCTTAAGGCTTTTGAGGTCCAGCTTTTTCCCCGACATGGCCATGGCCCGGGTAAAATCCGCTGTTTCCCTTTTTGACAGGCCGTTGAAAAAAACGGCCATCAGCCACGCGGAAAGCTGATAATCCGGTATCCCGCCGGCGGCCGCTCCGGCGGCGATGAATTCCAGTTCCCCGGGATCAAGTTCAAGCGCGGAACGCTTTTTTAAAATAAGGTCCAGCATTCTCATAGTTAGGTTGTTTAGGCTGAAGGCTGTTAGTGGACAGTGATTAAGCAGGAAAGTAAGTAAGCAAGGAAGAAGCACTCTCTTACTTAATCACTTTCTTGCTTCTTACCTACAGCCTATCCGCCTGGCAGTTACTAGATGTTCCCTGACTCTAAAACCGCTTCAAACAGGGCCTTTACTTTCACCGAAACTTTCTCCCCGAGCTCCAGCACTTTCGCATGGTCAAACTGGGCATGCGCGACCCCGCTGGTGAAATTGGAGACCCAGCAGACGCCCAGCACTTTCATCTTAAGCTGCCGCGCCGCTATTACTTCCGGGACGACCGACATGCCGGCCACGTCGCCGCCGAACAGCCGGTAGGCTTTCACCTCGGCGGGCGTCTCGTACGAGGGCCCGCTCACCGCCAGATACACTCCAGGCGCGGCTCTTATCTTAAGCCTGCGCGCGGCGGCCAGGGCTTCTTTTCTCAAGGCCCGGTCGTAAGGTTCGTTCATCTCGGGGAACATGTCCCCGAAGAAAGGGGCGTAATTACCCATCAGCGGATTTGAACCCATCAAATTGATGTGGTCGCTGACCAGCAGGAGGTCGCCCGGCTTTATCGCGGGTTTAAGCGAGCCGACGGCGGCCGTAACCATGAGCGTTTTAACGCCCAGAGATGCGAGCACGCGCACCGGGAACGCGATAAAGCCCATCTGGTGGCCTTCGTAGTAATGGAAGCGGCCGCGCATGACGACCACGCCTTTTCCTTTAAAACTGCCGAACACCAGTTCGCCTTTGTGCCCTTTTACGCTGGTCTTTGGGAAATTGGGTATCCGGGAATAGGGTATGTCCAGCCTGTTCTCCAGGTCCGGCAGCGAATTGGCCAGGCCGCTGCCGGCAATAATAGCTACCGCCGGTTTAAATCTTTTTGTCCTGGCCTTAAGCCAGTCCACGGTCTCGCGGACCTTTGAAACCGTAACGTCTGAGCTCATGGGGTGTCTCCTGCTTCCGGAAAGGCTTAAGGCTAAAGGATAAAGGCTAAGGGGCGGAAACAATCTCTTTGTTTTCCAAACGTCTTTCCCTTATCCTTCATCCCTCATCCTTTATCCTTCCCGGAAAATCCGCCCGCTATTTCAGCGGGCGTCCGCCTAAGGCGGACGAATTTTCCGGGCTAATACGTATACCCGCCCGCCTCAAAAGCGTTTTCTATATGTTCCGGGCCGGCGCCGGCGGTAAAACCTATAAAATCAAATCTTAAAGTTTCGGGCTTCAGGCCCTTGGCCTTAATGTAGGCCAGCGCGGTCTTTATTATCCTGGCCTGCTTGATCCTGGTGACCGTTTCAGCGGGCGTGCCGTAAGCGGCGCCGGACCTGGCGCGCACTTCCACGAACACAAGCGCTTTCCCGTCAAGGGCTATAATATCTATTTCGCCCATCGGGCTTGACCAGCCGCGCTCGACGACTTTATATCCGCGCGACTGCAGATAAAGAGCGGCTTTATCCTCGCAGACCTTGCCGAGGCCGGTCATACTTTTACCCCGTTAGAGATAGGTCGCCCATGGCGACCGTCAGGCGCCTGCGGCGCCTTATCTCTAACGGGGTTTGCCCCGCCGGACGCCCTGACGGGAGCGAAACTCCGCCGGTGAACGGGGCTGGGGCCCCTGGCGCCCAGAACAGCCATGTGCGTTTTGGTGCCGTAGCCTTTGTGAACGGACAGGCCGTAGCCGGGATGGCGTCTGTCCAGCTCCGCCATCCATTTATCCCTTGCGACTTTGGCGAATATGCTTGCGGCCGCGATCGAAACCGATTTCTGATCGCCGCGCACCACCGCCTCCTGTTTAAACGGCAGCCCTTTTATCTTATGCGGGCCGTCCACAAGCACAAGCGCGGTTTGGGGGCCGGCGCCGATACCGGCGGCAAGCCTGGAGACGGCCTGAGCCATAGCCCTGAAAGTGGCGCCCAGGATATTAAGGCGGTCGATATCTTCAACGCCTGAAAACCCGAAGCCGAATTTTACGCCATGCGCCCGCATATGAGTTAAAAGCAGAACGCGTTTTTTTTCGTTTAATTTCTTGCTGTCGTTCACTTCTTTAAGGAACGGGTAGGCTTCGGCGGGAATATAGGCGGCGGCGGCGGTCACGGGGCCCGCCAAAGGGCCCCTGCCGGCTTCGTCAACGCCTATCAGATAAGCCGGCCCGCGTCGTTCTATGATCGAAAGGTCGAATTTTAAAAGTGGCACGGTAAAAGCAAGTAGACAGTAAACAGAATACGGAACACAGGAACAACTACAGTAGACAGAATACAGTATGCAGTATGCAGTATACAGGGTTAAAGAGTTCCTTATATCCTGTGTTCTGTCTACTGTATACTGCCTACTTGGTTTCGCCGCCGGCCGGGGCCGCGGAGGTTGAAGGAGCGCTCTGCGCCGGGGCCGCAGCCGCGTCCGGAGCGGAAGAATGCGCGCCTTTCACTTCCTCAAGCCTGGACGCTTTGCCTGAAAGCCCGCGCAGGTAATAGATCTTCGCGCGTCTGACCTTGCCGGTTTTGACCAGTTCTATCTTATCGATCCTGGGAGAGCGGATGGGAAAAATTCTTTCCACGCCGATGCCGTAGGAGATCTTCCTGACGGTAAAAGACTCGGAGACGCCGGAGCCCCTTCTCGCTATCAGCACGCCGTCAAAAACCTGTATTCTCTCGTTGTCGCCTTCCACCACTTTCGTATATACCTTGATGGTATCGCCGGTCCTAAAATTAAATTTTTCGTTCTTCATTCCCAGCTGCGCTTCTATTTTCTTGATCATACTTCCTCCTTTAAGAGATTACAGTGATAACCGCCAAACGATTACAGCGATAACAGGCAGCAGAGATTGCGACGATAATAAACGAGCACTTTGCCTGCCAATTCATCTTCCCATCGCTGTAATCTCTTCCTCATCGCTGTAATCTCTTTAACAAATCGGGTCTTTTTTTACCGGTAAGGGCGAGGGCGGCATCATGCCTCCATTTGGAAATGAGTTTATGATTGCCGCTCATCAGCGCTTCCGGGACCTTCTTTTTGCGCCAGACGCCCGGTCTGGTGTAATGAGGGGCCTCCAGAAGCCCCATGGAAAAAGTCTCGTTGACCGTGGCGTCTTCTTTTTTAAGAACGCCCGGCAGAAGCCTTGTGACGGCGTCTATTACGACCACGGCCGCGGGCTCTCCGCCGGTAAGCACATAGTCGCCGATGGACATTTCAAGGTCGGCCAGATCGTTAACACGCTCATCGATGCCTTCATAGTGGCCGCAGATAAAGATCAGATGTTTCTTTTTGGCCAGTCCGGACGCCATAGGCTGATCGAACTTTCTGCCTTTGGGCGTAAGCAGGATGACAAAAGAACCTTTCTTTTTTACTTCCTTAAGCGCTTTGTAAACCGGCTCGGCCATCAGCAGCATGCCGGTTCCGCCGCCGTAAGGCTTGTCGTCCACCGTCCTGTGACGGTCTTCGCCGAAGTCCCTGGGATTTGAAAAACCCAGGGCAAGCAGCCCGGAACTTCTGGCCCGGCCCACGATGCTTTCCGAAAGCGGGGCGTCCACCATGGACGGGAACAACGTCACGACATCGATATGCATAAGGTAGTAGGCAGCAGGTGGTAGGTAGTAGGTAGTAGGTAGTAGGTGGTAGATGGTAGGTAGGATTTAAGGAACTCCACACCCTATCTACTACCTACTATCTACCACCTACTCCTCTTCACCTACCCCTAAACTATATCCAAAAACACTTTTTTATTGTTTTTGGCGGCCGCGAGCTGAAGGATGGTCCGTATGGATTTCACCACCCGCCCTTCCTTGCCTATGATCTTGCCGCGGTCCGAAGGGGCCACGGAAAGCTTAAACCGCACTATATTGCCGTCTTCCGAGGCGGCCAATTTGACCGCGCCGGGGTCGTCCACTAAAGAGTTTACGAGATAGACCAGGGCTTCTTTCATAATATGCCTTATTTACTTTACACTTCTGTTTTCCCCGCCTGTTTGGGCTGACCGGCCTTTTCGGCCTGGCCGGTCTTTTCGGCCTTTTTGGCCCGCTTTATAAGGGACCCGAGCGTGTCCGAAGCCTTGGCGCCGACTTTGACCCAGCGTTCAAGCTTAAGCATGTCGACGGTGACTTTTTCCTTATCCTTATCCGCTTTCGGATTATAGTGCCCGATGACCTCAAGCGGCTTTCCCTGCGGCCCTCTGGCTTTTTCAACGGCCACTATCCTGTAATGGGGCTGAGTCCTTTTACCGACTCTCTGAAGCCTTAAAACAACTGCCATACTCTTCCTCCTTGTGAACCCCGCACTTTTTCTGTAAACGAGCCAAAGTGCGGGGTGAAAAAGGCGCGGGATAATAATTATTCGAAAGCGCCGAAACAACGTGTAAAATCCGTCCGCCTTAGGCGGACGCCTAGCTGTTATATTATACGATATTTTTCAGCGGCCGCGCTGTTCCGGGATTATTTGGTTTCACCCAGCAGTTCATGCAAATGCGCCACCAGACGGGGCCACTCGTAGGGTTTGTTCATATACACGTCGGCGCCGGCTGAAAAGGCATTTTCCATATCGCCGACCAGTCTTTTGCCGGTGAGCATGATAATGCGTATATGCTTGGTGCCGGGATCGGCCTTTATAAGTTCGCAAAGGGTGTTGCCGTCGATCCTGGGAAGACCGACATCCAGTATGATCAGGTCCGGTTTTTCTTTTTTGACCATCTCCAGGCCCTCTTTCCCGTCATAGGCCGCCGCAATCTTATACCCCAGGCTTTCCAGCCTGAGGGACAGGACCTTGACTATCATGACTTCGTCTTCCACGATAAGTATTTTTTTAGCCATAATTTATGTTATTCCCCCGATCCTTTTTTGGAGCCGTTCCATGAACCGGACCGGATCGCGCTTTGAGAACAAAGCGCTGCCGATGACCAGCGAATCGGCTCCGGCCTTTACGGCTTCAAGAGCCGTGCGCCCGTTGATCCCGCCGTCGACCTGCAGCCAAATCCTGCGGGGACCTGAATCAATTGTCCTGCGGGCGCGGGTTATCTTTGAAAGGGCGTCAGCCATGAACGCCTGTCCCCCGAAGCCCGGTTCCACCGTCATCAGAAGCAGAAGGTCTATCCGGTCAAAATATTTAACGGCCCGGGACAGGGGGGTTTTCGGTTTTAAGGCCAGCCCGGCTTTAAGCCCCAGAGCTTTTATCCGGCCGAGGCAGGCCGCGACGGCGCTTTGCGCCTCTTCGTGTACTGTTATAAGGTCCGCTCCGGCGCCGGCAAAAGGGCCGATGAAGATGTCGGGCCGCGAAACCATTAAATGCACGTCAAGCGGCAGGGGCGTAACTTGTCTCACGTTCGCGGTTATATGCGGCCCGAAACTCAGGTTGGGCACGAAATGCCCGTCCATGACGTCCACCTGCACCCAGCCGGCGGCCTTATCAAGGCCGCGCAGGCTTTGTCCAAGGCGGGTAAAATCCGCGGAAAGCACCGAAGGCACTATGACCGGACGGCCGTCAGGTTTTGGAAAAGTTTTTTTCATTTCATTTTCATCTAACCCTCTACCCTATACCCTACCCCCTATACCCTGTTTTTATTTCACCGCCCTTTCCTCCACCAGAATACCGTTCACGAATATCCTTATCTTGTCGGCCCCCCCATAAGGCACCGTCATGTCGATCTTAAAACCGGGATCGCGCAGACCGTTGAATATCTCTCTGTCGCCCTGCTTGGAGATAGCCACTATCCTGATATGCCGCTGGGAACCGCTCTGGGAGACTTCATAATGTATGCGAAATTCCTTCTCCGGCTCGCTCATATCTTTTCTTGAACTGACGGTCAGCGTCACTTCGGACTCCCCGGCTACGACGCTGTCCGCGGCGGGGACCTGGTCTATGATCATTCCGCCGGGGAAAAGGGAACCGGGGTCCTCTATCATCTTTACGTCTATCTTGTTATCCGCCGCCCACTGGTAAGTTTCGTCTATTTTTCTCTGTCTGAAATCGGGCATCAGGATGATGCCGGCCGGCGGTATGCCGGCCGAGACCACAACCCCTACCATGATGTTCTTGGAAACACTGGTCTCCGCTTTAGGCTCCTGCGACAGGACCGTGCCCTTGTCCGCTTTCAGGGAATAGGCCTCGCTCACCTCTCCCAGAAGGAGCTGGCGCTGCCGAAGCAGGAGTTCGGCGTTCCTTAAAGGAAGGCCGATGAGGTTGGGTGTGAACACCGATTCGCCGCCCTGGCTGAACACCACTTTAACCACTTTGCCTTCCCTTACGGTCATGCCGGCGCCGGGCGCCTGACGCAGCACCGTGCCGATGGGCACGGAATCATTGAATTCATAACCGTCTATTTTCATGCACAGGTTGTTCTCGCTTACAAGCTGTAAGGCGCTGGCCGCGGATTTTCCGCTTATATCCGGAACAATGACTTCCTTCCTGTTGTGTATGACGGATTCCATGGTCCAGGAAAATGAAAAATAGGTCAGAAAAAAAAGGACTATGGCTATGCCGCCTATTTTAAAAAGAAAGCCGGGACTGACAAAGCTGTCTTCCATGCCTGAAAAAGGTTTAATGAAAACTTCTTTTATGTTCACGATCGCTCCTTAAATCAGGGTATAGGGTATAGGGGTTAGGGTAGAGTAGTAAGGAAGCTCCTTACTTCCGCGCCCTAAACCCTCTCCCCTCTACCCTATACCCTTTCTTTCACCCTCTACCCTATCCCCTATTTTCAGCCTTGCGCCGTTCAAAAAATCAACGGCCTTCATCGGCTTTTTGCCCTCGGGCTGGACTTCCTCTATTATCAAATTGGAGTCGCTACATTTTACAAAAAAGCCTTTTCCTCTTTCAATCGCGGTTATGGCTCCGGCCCGTGACCCGGCCGGGCCTGCAGGACCGTCCGGCGCGGATGCGGGCAGGCTTGTCTGCCGAAGCGCCAGCGCAGGCAGAGAAGCTTTGAGCACCTGTATCGTCGTCTTTTTTCCGTTTATCACGGCGTCAAAACGCGCCCGCGGACCGCACGAGAGGCCGCGCACCAGGTTGACAGCGGCCCCGGCGGGGCCTGAAAAATCAAGGCGGGTATGTTCAAACTTTATCCTGGGCGCAGGCGTGGCCGGGCCTGTCTGGGGCGTTTTTATGAGCTCGCCGGCCGCTATCCTTTTAAGGCAGCCGGCCAGCAAATCTGTGCCGGCCGCGGCGGTTTTTTCAAACATGCTGAGCGCATCATCGGCGGGGAGAATGGGAACTTCGCGGGCGGCGAACACGGGACCGGTATCCATGCCTTCATCCAGCCAGAACACGGTGACCCCTGTCACGGTCTCGCCTTTTATAAGGGCCCACTGCACCGGGGCCGCGCCCCGGTATTTGGGCAGCAGGGAAAAATGAACGTTTATAAACCCGAGGCGTGCCTGCGCCAAAGCCTCCTTTTTAATAAGCCGGCCATAAGCCACCACGACGCCCAGATCGGGCTGGAGTTCTGAAAGCGTCCCGGCAAATTCTTCGTCGCTGTGCGGCTGAAAAGTCTTAAAGCGCAGTTCCCGGGCCTTGTTTTCCACCGGCGGGCAGCAAAGCTTCAAGCCCCTCCCGCGCGGCCTGTCCGGCCGGGAGATCACGCCGGCGATATGACAGCCGTCTTCGGCCATCCGCGAGAGGAACCCGCAGGCGATGTCCGGAGTGCCTAAAAATACGATTCTTAATTTGGACATTGTTTAACAACCAGTAATCAGTATCCAGTAACCAGTATCCGGTATCCAGTAACCAGTATGCAGTGACCGGTTACCGGTTACCGATTACCGGCCACCATTCACACGGTTACTGGTTACTATTGTTTTTCAATTTGCTTTCATCCATTTTTTTCCACTGCCGCTTGAGCCTCATCAGCACCGGCTTAAGCTTCATGCGCGTCATGAAAGGCAGGCGGTCTACGAAAAGCACGCCGTCAAGATGGTCTATTTCATGCTGAATGGCTTTGGCGAAAAGTCCCTCGGCGTTTATTTCTATGGGCAGGCCCTTCTCGTTCAGCGCGCGCGCTTTCACCCTGGAAAATCTTTTCACCTTGGCGAACAATCCCGGAAAGGAAAGACAGCCTTCCTCTCCATACATGGCGCCGGATTTCTCCGCCAGTTCAGGATTGATGAGCACCAGCCTCAAGTCTTCTTCGTTCTCCTTTTTTATTTTGACGACGGCAAACCGCAGGTCCAGCCCTATCTGGCTGGCCGCCAGACCGACGCCGCCCACGGCGTCCAGGGTATCGAACATGTCCTTTAAAATGCCGGGAAGGTCTTTTTTTATCTTTTCAAAATCGACTTTTCTGGCGCTCTTTTCCAGCACTTTCTCGCCGTATTTGCAAATCCTTCTTATGGACATAA
>Ga0180009_10006754_pt1 | contig 11929 bp, 9 predicted proteins | sample OS_PC_MetaG_FD_123537 | JGI IMG/M metagenome (GOLD analysis project Ga0180009, IMG submission 123537) | Groundwater microbial communities from the Aspo Hard Rock Laboratory (HRL) deep subsurface site, Sweden - OS_PC_MetaG | ecosystem: Environmental > Aquatic > Deep subsurface > Groundwater...
CATCGCCGCCGCGATCCTGCGTCCGTAATCCCAGCGCGGCCGCCGCGAGGCCGCCACCTTGCCGACCTGCGACGAGATGAGTTGCAGCCGCCGCGAATGGAAGGCGCCGCCGAGCGGAGCCGCAACCGGCTTGGCGCCGTACCAGGACATTTCGACGACCCGGCCTTCGAGCCCGGCAAGGCCGAGCGCCGTCGCCAGCCCCCCGGGAGTTGCGCTGGCGTGGAAAACCACATCGCGGTCGTCGGGCAGCTTGTCGCCAGGCACCGCGAATCTGGCCCCGAAGGCTTCCGCGATCGCCGCCCGCCCGGGATTGCTATCGATCACGATCACATCAGCTCCAGGCAGGCGTGCGGCCAGATAGGCGGTCAGCAGACCGACAACCCCCGCGCCGACGACGGCAATACTGTCGCAGGGGCCGCTTGCCGCATCCCAATGTGCGTTAAGTGCTGTCTCCATGTTGGCAGCCAATGTAGCCCGTCTGGCAGGCACATTGCATGGGACCTCCGTGAGTGAATCAAGCGTTGCCAGGAACCGGTCCTGATGTGGATGCAGGCAGAAAAACGTGCGCCCGATCAGGTCTTTAGGCCCCTCCTCGACAATTCCTGTCGCGCAATAGCCGTATTTTACTGGGAATGGAAAATCGCCGACCTGCAGCGGGGCACGCATCGACTGGAACTCGCTCTCGGGAACGTTCCCGGAGAAGACGAGCCGCTCGGTCCCCCGGCTGACGCCACTGTAAAGAGTCCGCACCAATGCCATGTCATGTGATGGAACTTCGAGCCGCTCCGAACGTAACTCAACCTTCAGCGGTTCCGCGTACCACAAAGCCCGCGCGGCGACGTGATTCGCAATTCCAACTCGTGACGTTGTTGTCCTGGTCATGAAGGCCACCTGCCGGAGGAGCTTGAACAGAGCCCGCGGCGGATTAGAGAGATGAGACTATGAGCCATACCGTCGAAACCGCTTCCAAGCTATCGGTTGCCCCGCGTCGCCCAAGGCTTAGCCTGCCGACCCGCCTCCAGTCCATCTCGGACCTGCGCCGGCGCCGTATCATCTTCCTGTCGCTCAACTTCGTCAGCTACGTCGCCCTCCTTACCGGCGCCGCCCAGCTGATGAGTGCGGGCGGCTGGACGCCGGTCGACATGATCATGTTCGCCTGCTTCGCCATCGGCACCCCTTGGGCCATTCTCGGCTTCTGGAACGCCGTTATCGGCCTCTGGCTCCTGCACTTCCACGCCAACCCCGGCAAGACGGTCGCCCCCTATGCCCGCGCCGGCGACGCCGACACGCCGCTGTTCGTGAAGACCGCGGTTCTGATGACGCTGCGCAACGAGGACCCGGCCCGCGCCATCGCCCGGCTGAAAACGGTCAAGGAAAGCCTCGACCGCACCGGCCACGGCAAGGCCTACAGCTACTTTCTCCTGTCCGACACCAACGTTGCCGAAGTCGCGCAGGCCGAAGAACGCCTCGTCGCCGAATGGCAGGCCTCGACCGCCGACGGCGACCGCATCTTTTATCGCCGCCGAACCGACAACTCCGGCTTCAAGGCCGGCAACGTCCGCGATTTCTGCGAGCGCTGGGGCGCCGGCTACGATCTCATGCTGCCGCTCGACGCCGACAGCCTGATGTCGGGCGACGCGATTGTCCGCATGACGCGCATGATGCAGGCCCATCCGCGTCTCGGCATCCTGCAGAGCCTCGTCGTCGGCATGCCCTCTGCGAGCGCCTTTGCGCGCATCTTCCAGTTCGGCATGCGCCACGGCATGCGCTCCTACACGATGGGCCAGGCCTGGTGGGTTGCCGATTGCGGCCCGTTCTGGGGCCACAACGCCTTCGTGCGCATCCGCCCGTTCAAGGTGCACTGCGAATTGCCGGTGCTGCCGGGCAAGCCGCCGCTCGGCGGGCATATCCTCAGCCATGACCAGGTCGAGGCCGTGCTTATGCGCAAGGCGGGTTATGAAGTCCGCGTGCTCCCCTGCGAGATCGGTTCGTGGGAAGAGAACCCGCCGACCATGATCGATTTCATCAAGCGCGACGTGCGCTGGTGCCAGGGCAACATGCAGTACGCGAAGCTGCTTGGCTTGCCGGGCCTGTTGCCGCTGAGCCGCTTCCAGCTTGCCTGGGCCATGTTGATGTTCGTCGGCATCCCCGCGTGGACGCTGATGATCGCGCTGCTGCCCGCCGCCGCTTATGAAGCCCAGTCGGTCGCCGACTATCCCGTCGGCCTCGCCATCGGCCTCTATGTGGCGTTCTTTGCGATGTACCTGGCGCCGAAGATCGCCGGCCTCATCGACGCGACATTGACCAAGGGCGGCATGAACAGCTACGGCGGACCGCTTCGTTTCCTGGCAAGTGCCGTCATCGAGCTTGTCTTCTCGTTCCTCCAGGGTGCCGTTTCGACGATCCGAACGACCATCTTCATGATCGGCCTCGCATTCGGCAAATCGGTCACCTGGGGCGGCCAGTCGCGCGATGCCCATGGCGTATCGTGGGCGACCGCCTTCGAGAACTTCTGGCCTCAGACCCTGTTCGGCATCGTTGTCTGCGCAGCGCTCTACTACGTTTCGCCGACCGTCCTGCTGTGGAGCCTGCCGCTGACGCTCGGCTATCTCTTGGCCATGCCGTTCGCGGTGATCTCTTCGCAGCCTTCCGTCGGCCGCTGGCTGCAGCGTGTCGGTCTCTGCGGCATTCCCGAAGACTTCCGCACACCCGCTGAGATCCGCGCCCTCGACCGCCGCAATCAGACCGATGGTGACTTGCCCCTCTCCCAGCAAGCTGCGTAACTCCAACTATCAAACCGATCCGCGCTGGCGCACGGCGCGGATCTTTGTTCGTTGTGCTATCATCGCACGGTTTCTCAGCCGCTTTGATAGGCGCCTACCGAGGCTGACACCATGAACGAAAGAGTAAAAGCCATCCTGGATGATGCCCGCCGCCTTACAACCGCCGAGCGTCAGGAGCTGTTCGAACTCCTTGAAATCGAGTTCGACCGTGAGGCCGCAGATGCATCAGCCGGCGAAATCGCCGCCGCCTGGATGCGCGAGATTGAACTGAGATCGGAGCGTGCCGACAGCCGATCCGAAGTTTTTACGCCTGCCGAAAGCGTCTTGGCCCGCATGCAAAACCGACTTGCTCGAAAATGAGGGTCGTCTACCTCGACGCCGCCGAAGAAGAACTCCTGGCAGCACTTGACCATCTTCTCCATGCATCATCGTCCAAAGCCGTCGCAGAGGCCCTCGTCGCCGAAGTTGGCGAAGCCGAAAAACGTATTGGGGAACTTCCTGAAGCCCATCCACCGGCGGGTGAAGACGCGCGAAGATATCTGCTGAAGCGCTTTCCCTACCAGCTCATCTACCGGGTCAAGGGTGACGAAATTCAGATCTTGGCCTTCGCCCACCTGAAGCGTCGACCGGGTTACTGGCGTTTACGATGAACACCTGCCGGAGGCGTCGAATGACCAAGGAACATCAGCCATGCCGAGCGCCAAGGAATTAATCGAGCGGCTGGGTCGCGAATTCCCCAACCTGCGCCGCTCGCTCGATGTCTATTACGGCGATCCGGCGCGCGACGCTGCGATGGACCGGGTCTATGCCCGCTTCATCCGTCCTGGCGCGCTTGCCTTCGACATCGGCAGCCACGTCGGCGACCGCATCGGCTCGTTCCGCCGCCTCGGCGCGCGTGTCGTCGCTCTCGAACCGCAGCCCGACTGCGCGCTGGTGATCCGCGAGATCTACGCGGGCGACGCGGATGTCACGCTTGAAGAAGCTGCCTGCGGAGCAACCCCCGGCCGCCTGAGCCTGCGTGTCAACACCGCCAACCCGACAGTCACGACCGCGTCGTCCGAATTCGTCGCTGCGGCTGAAGGAGCTCCCGGCTGGCAGGGTCAGGTCTGGGATCGCGACATCGAGGTTCCCTCGACGACGCTCGATAACTTGATTGCGACCCATGGGCTGCCGGACTTCGTCAAGATCGATGTCGAGGGTTTCGAGGACGCCGTCCTGGCTGGCCTCTCGCCGCCGCTTCCCGCATTATCCTTCGAGTTCACCACCATCGGCCGCGACGTCGCCTATCGTTGTCTCGACAGACTGTCGGCTCTTGGCCCATACCGTTTCGATATCGCCCTCGGCGAATCCCAGGAGCTGACCTTTGGAGAAGGCCATGACGTCGATGCCACTCGGATGGCTGCGCACCTGCGCTCTCTCGCGCACGAAGCCAACTCCGGCGACGTCTACGCGACGCTGCCTCGATAGAACCGTTGCACCCATCGCAGCCCGGCTTGCAGGAGCCGTCTTCATCACGATCGCCGCCGCCGGACTTCTCCCTGGTTTGGCCGCCGCCGAAACCGCGCCAAAAGCCGATGCGCCCGCAGAGTTGGTGAAAACCGTTCCGGTCGGCGTCAGAATCGAGAACCGCTCCGAACCGGTGCTGTGCGCGGAAAAGGACAACGTCACGCTCACGTTCGCCCACCCCAAGCTCACCCATTTCAGAATTGAAGCCGCTCACCCCAGCTACATCAACACGCTGCAAAAGGACTCGTTTGCCCCCGATTGGACCGCCTGCGACATCGCCGCCGAAGCGATGTCAGAGCCTCCCCCCGAGAAGATCACTCTTTATGAGGACGTCAACATCTGGGTCGTCGGCTTCAGGTTTCCGAACTTCTGGCGCAAGCGCGATGTCCCCTTCCGCGTCGGCGGTAAGACATACGACGGGCTGCACCTCGTCCAGGTCTGGGTCCGCCACGACGAGCGCGCCGAAGAGGTTCTCGTCGTCTACCCGACCGACGGCTACTGGCGCGCCCGGCCGCTTCCGCCGAGACATCTTGGATGGAGCGCTTACGGTTCGTCCTTCATGGTCGGGCCGATCGAGGACGCGGGCCGCCCCGTCGTCAATCTCGCCAGCATCGGCTTCGATCCCAGGGATCGCAAATTCGCCCTCAAGTTTGCCGGCGGCGGTTTGGCGACCCTCGCCATGACCCAGCTCGATCGCGACGTGCAGGTCATCGACGTCGCCTTCGAAGAACCGATCAACGGCCCGCCGTTCGCAGCGCTGCGCTCGATGTACATAACCCGCTTCAACAACGACGTCGGGGAAGTCGCCGTCCTCGAAGACGGCGCCGCAGCCTGGCGCGAACAGCCGGTCATGGCCTTTGGCAACGCCGCCTCGGCGCACGAACTGTGGACCGGCCGGGTCTATCCCTCGCGCCACAACACTTCCGCCCCGGACATGGTGTTCCGCGATTTCGCGGCACCCGCGCCTGCCGCGCCGTCACCGGCTGCACCCGGCGCAGCCAACGCCACGCCCTCCGCGACGAAGCCCTGAGGGTTACCAGGCAAGGTGCGCCATCGCGGCCTTCGCCGTCGGCGAGTCCCGACCGAACAACGCTTTCAACCGCGCCGGGCAGATCGCCCCATCCTCGACGGTATCGTCGCGGTGAATACCGCCGGCGATAAAAAGTGCATCGACTCCAAACGCCTCTGCCCCCTTGAGGTCGGTGCGCACCGCATCGCCGATCACCAGTAGCCGGTTGCGGGCCACATTTTCCCCGCGCAGTTCCTGCGCCACATCCAGTGCCGTCTCGTAAGCGACGGCATGCGGCTTGCCGGCCCAGAAAACCTCGCCACCGATCTCCTCGTAAAGATCTCCCAGCGCGCCGGCGCACAGGTAGAGCCTGCCCCCGACATCGACGACGAGGTCCGGGTTGGCGCAAACGAACGGCAAGTCCCGTTCACGCGCCTCGGCGAGGAGAGCGCGGTAGTCTTCGGCTGCTTCGCTCGAATCGTCGTTCAGCCCCGAACATAGAATCGCATCGGCCGCCGACAAGTCTGGCCGCAGCGCACCGGCCTTGTCGAACAAGGCCGCGTCGCGGTCTTGCGGGCCGATTGCGTAAAGCCGTGCATATCCGCGCTCGGCAACATGGCGTAAGGCAATATCGCCGGATGACACGATTGCGTCGTAGGCTTCGCGCGGCAGGCGGCGCTCGTCCAGCATCCTGGCAACCTGGTGATTGGGCACCGGCGCATTGGACACGAGCACCACCGTCCCGCCCTTCCGGCGAAACCGCAAAAGCGCATCCGCCGCCGCCGGCAGGGCGGCGTGACCGTCATGCACGACGCCCCAAACGTCGCAGAACAGCACGTCATAGCGCTGCAGCAGGTCGCCCGCTTTTGCGATAATGGGCGGCACCATCGTTTGTGACATTCATGGATCCTGGCTGAATGGTCGTTGCGTGACCCCATATGGGGGCTAATTGGCAAGACCGAAAACCGGCCGCAACTTGATGCCGATAAGCGACCCGGCGAATGCAGCCGCAAACCACACCCAGCCATGCAGTGAGCCCGACGCGATGCCCCCAAGGAACGCGCCGATATTGCAGCCAAACGACAACCGCGCCCCGTAACCCATCAGCAACCCGCCGAGGATCGCTCCCGCAATGCTGACAGCGTTCGGCCACGGCCCCTTTCCGAAAGTGCCGGCAAGCCCGGCCGCCAGCATCGCCCCGAGAATCAACCCGACGTTCATCACCGATTGCTGGTTGGTCACCAGCGCGCCCATGAGGATATCCGACGACTTCGCCCAGCCCCAGAATTCGTAGGCGCCGATATCGAACCCGGCGAGCGAGGCGGCCGTCGCCCCCCACAGCGCGAACCCATACGTCACCGCCCAGGGGACACCCCCGACCAGCATCGTCGCGACATTCAACACGACGAGTGCGGCCCCCGCCCAGATGAGGCTCCACGGCCCCCGCCACATCCAGCCGGCGCGCGCGCCAGCCTGCGGCACGCCGGCAGGCGGCCCCTTCTCCGGTCGATGGGCCCGCTCGAAAAGCACGATCAGCCACCATACAGCGGCAAGGCCGGCCAGCCCCAGAAGAAGCGCGCCCGGCACGCCGAATTCCGATGCAAGATTGACCGCGCCGATCCCCGGCAGTTGCCACCACGACCATTGCAGTGACGCCAGCAGCGAACCGGCGATGAACCCCGGCAGCGTAAACAGCATCCGCTTCGAACCGCCGCCGAGCGTGAACAATGTCCCCGAACCGCAGCCATTGCCGAGCTGCATGCCGATCCCGAACATGAACGCGCCGATCACTACCGTCAGGCTGACTGGTGCAATCAGGCCGCCGTATTTGGCTTCACCCGGCAGGTATCCCGCGATCATCGGCACGAAACAGATCATCGTCGCAGCGATCACCGCCAGTTGCGCCTTGAGCCCGCGCCCGTCCCCCCGCGTCACGATCGTCCGCCACCCCGACGTGAATCCGAACGCACCGTGCAGCAGCGCAAATCCGAGACCCGCACCGATCACGAACAGCACCGCCTTCTGTGTCGAAACCTGTGTCGCCAGCAGCCCGGCGCCAAGCGCCAGAAGCCCCAGCGCGACGAATACGGCAGGCTTATTGACACCGGCGAGGAGCGCAATCCTGCCGCCGCCCTGAACATGTTCGCTTTGCAGGTTCGCCATTCAATCCTCGGAAAATGGCAGGAGTTCCACGGTTGAAATCACGCCACGACCAGTGCGATCAAAACTTCCGACACGATTACAGCGATCCCGGCCAGAACACAAAGGCCACGCCCGGCGCGCGCCCTTGTCCACGCGATCGCCCAACCAGAAGCCGGAGAAAAATACTGTCCGATCGCCTTCAGCGGCGGATCCGGCGGCGCTGGAATGATGTGTCCGGCTGCGGTTGCGCCGCCTCGGCACCGCTTTCGAACGCAGCGCCTGCCGGCTGCGGATCGCGCCCCGCCGGTCCGCTCGCCACATCGTTCTTGGGCGCCTTGCAGCCCGTCAGCCACACGTCGAAAACCGGATGCTCGACGGCATTCAATCCGGGACTTTCCGCCAGCATCCAGCCTGTAAACAGACGTTCCGCCGTTCCGTCGAGCTTGGTTTCATCGATCTCGACGAACGAAGTGGTCTTTGGCCGTTCGGTCGGCGGTCGCGCGAAGCATACCCGCGGCGTTACCTTCAGCTGACCGAATTCAACGGTTTCGTTGATCGGCACTTCGAGTTCGGAGATGCGCGCCGTCACCTTGTCGAGCGCCGCGAAGACGGCAACGCCGTTCTCGACCCGCTCCGCCATCGCCGGCGTTGCGATCGCGACGACCATTAGGGCTGCGAAGAGGAGTGCGGATCGGCAAGCGACTGTCATGACGGTGAAGCTAGTGTTCCGGTTCCGACATTTGCCCCCTATCCGGGCACACCTGAGAGCAAATGTCGGAACCATAAGGAACACTAGCAACTCCATGATTCTAGTGTAGCTTCTGTATCTGACGTTTGATTGAGAGCCGAGCCGCTCGGGGGGGTATCAAACGTCAGATCCGCTACACTAGATCCCAATGATGACGGTTTGCGGACGTACGGGTCTCGAGCAGTCGATCCGGTCGCCGATCTCTTCGCCACAGCGCGGGGCGGCTGCGGTCTACTCCGGACGCCACGCCGAATAGTCGCCCGTAGCTTTGGGCCGCGATTGCGGCGTCAGAATGGAGCCGTCCGGGCGATAGGCTTGCGCGGTCCCGGTCATGTTCATTTCGTGCGGCTTCTGCCAGGGCTTGGCTTCGTAGTCTTCCTCGGTCGGCGGCGTGTCGACCGTATAGTGCAGCCAGCCGTGCCATTCCGGCGGCACCTTGGAAGCGTCCGCGAGATCCTTGTAGACGACGAACCGGCGCGGCACGCCGAGCGGCCCGACGCCGTTCTTCTGCAGATAATAGCGGTTGCCGAACTCATCGTCGCCAACGAACGACGAGGTCTTCCAGATGGTCCACCGGGTTCCCCAGGTATTGCCACCCCACCAGCTGAAGATTTCGCTGAAAATGCTCAACGCTCATGTTCCCGCGATTGTGGCCGTCGGCCGCTGCACCGGTAATGGCGCCAGCTTAGACCAGACACCCTGGGAATTGTCCATACGGCGGATCGGCGCGGCATCCCTGCCACACCCTGTACCCTCGGAATCGCGTTAGCATCAACTGCGAGCCCTGGAGTTATCCCGAGGTCTCCCGCGACCCAAACCGGCGCGGTTCGGGCGCAAACAACGGCGCCGCCGGAACTTCCCCTCAAGACATCCGCCCGCCCCCAACAGGTTATCCACAGCCTCCCAACATCTTGTGGCTAGCTGATGCAACAACACAAAATCACACAAGCAGTTGTATCAGGTGCTGTTGTCGCACCACGAATCGCCATAGCTTTTGACCTGTCCGCGACGGTTGTGTTTTGCCCCGTGCTTCACCGCCGGTGCCCGTCGCCCATGTCCCGCGTCGTTCCCAGATAATCAGCCATAGTTCGTTGCCTTCCTGCGCCCTCGCTGGCTTTGGGGAAACGAGATCGCTTGGCCAGTCATCATGCGTCCAGACAATAACGCAGCACCCCCTTGTTCGCCGTTGGTCCTGCCTACCTGACAGCTCTCTGCAGCCACGACTCTCGGTCGCTTGGCGCAGCATCACGACACTGGGGGACATTAATCTCATGAAGATCACGCGGCGTTTCACCGAAGCCGGAAAATCACCTTACGACCTTATCCCCTTCCGCCGCGCCACTTCGGAGATCCGCAATCCCGACGGCTCGATCGTCTTCAAGCTCGAAAATATGATGGTGCCCGAGCACTGGAGCCAGGTCGCCGCCGACATCATCGCCCAGAAGTACTTCCGCAAGGCCGGCGTGCCGAAGCGCCTCAAGCGCATTGAAGAAACCCAGGTCCCGTCCTGGCTGTGGCGCTCGCTCCCCGATGAGCGCGCACTTTCCGAACTGCCGCTTGCCGAACGCACCGGCGGCGAAAGCGATTCCCGCCAGGTCTTCGACCGCCTCGCCGGCACCTGGACCTACTGGGGCTGGAAGGGCGGCTACTTCACCACCGAGGACGACGCCCGCGCGTTCTTCGACGAGCACCGCTACATGCTTGCCATGCAGATGGCCGCGCCCAACTCGCCGCAGTGGTTCAACACCGGCCTGCACTGGGCCTATGGCATCGATGGTCCCGGCCAGGGTCACTACTACGCCGACCACGTAACCGGCGAGATCCGCGCCTCGACGTCGGCCTACGAGCGTCCGCAGCCGCACGCCTGCTTCATCCAGTCCGTCAGCGACGACCTCGTCAACGAGAACGGCATCATGGACCTGTGGGTGCGTGAAGCGCGCCTCTTCAAGTACGGCTCCGGCACCGGCACCAATTTCTCCAGCCTGCGCGGCGGCGGCGAAAAGCTTTCCGGCGGCGGCAAATCCTCGGGCCTGATGAGCTTCCTCAAGATCGGCGACCGCGCCGCCGGCGCCATCAAGTCGGGCGGCACCACCCGCCGCGCCGCCAAGATGGTCGTCGTCGATGTCGACCACCCCGACATCGAGGAATACATCAACTGGAAGGTCCGCGAGGAGCAGAAGGTTGCAGCCCTGGTTACCGGTTCGAAGATCTGCGAGAAGCGCCTCAGCGCCATTCTCAAGGCCTGCATCAACTGCGAGGCCGACGGCGACGATTGCTTCAACCCCGCGAAGAACCCCGCCCTCAAGCGCGCGGTGAAGGAAGCCCGCCGCGATCATGTTCCGGACAACTACATCCGCCGCATCATCCAGTTCGCCCAGCAGGGTTTCACCGATCTCAAATTCGAAACCTACAACACCGACTGGGATTCGGACGCCTACCTGACCGTCTCGGGCCAGAACTCGAACAACTCGGTGCGCGTCACCGACGACTTCCTGCGTGCCGTCGAGAACGACGCCGACTGGAACCTGACGAACCGCACTGGCGGGAAAATCTCCAAGACCGTCAAGGCCCGCGACCTGTGGGAACAGATCGGTCACGCCGCCTGGGCCTCCGCCGATCCCGGCATCCAGTTCCACTCGACGATCAACGACTGGCACACCTGCCCGGCTTCCGGTGAAATCCGGGCGTCCAACCCATGCTCGGAGTACATGTTCCTCGACGACACGGCCTGCAACCTGGCGTCGCTGAACCTGATGACTTTTCGTCGTGGTGGAACCGCGCAAGCATCAGCCGTCGCCGGAGGCGCGCAAGCATCAGCTGAAGACGACAAAAGCTTCGACACCGAGAGCTACGCCCACGCCTGCCGGCTGTGGACGATCGTGCTCGAGATCTCGGTGCTGATGGCGCAGTTCCCCTCGCAGCGCATCGCCGAACTTTCCTACCGCTACCGCACGCTGGGTCTGGGCTTTGCCAACATCGGCGGCCTCTTGATGGCTTCCGGCATCCCCTACGATTCGGAAGAAGGCCGCGCCATCTGCGGTGCCATCTCGGCAATCCTGACCGGCGTCTCGTACGCCACCAGCGCCGAAATGGCCGCCGAACTCGGGCCCTTCCCCGGCCATGCAGAGAACGCGGACGCCATGCTGCGTGTCATTCGCAACCATCGCCGCGCTGCCCATGGCGAAACCAGCGGCTACGAAAAGCTCGCCATGCCCCCGGTCCCGCTCGACCACGGTTCAATCAAGGACAAGCGCCTTGTCGAAGCCGCCACCAAGGCCTGGGACGAAGCCCTGGAACTCGGCCAGCGTCACGGCTTCCGCAACGCGCAGGCCTCCGTTGTTGCCCCGACCGGCACCATCGGCCTCGTCATGGATTGCGACACCACCGGCATCGAACCCGACTTCGCGCTCGTGAAGTTCAAGAAGCTGGCCGGCGGCGGCTACTTCAAGATCATCAACCAGGCCGTGCCCGAAGCACTGACCACGCTCGGCTACACTGAAAGGCAGCTCGCCGACATCGAAACCTATGCGGTCGGTCAAGCCACGCTCGTCGATGCTCCCTACATCAACCACAAGAGCCTGAAGGCAAAAGGCTTCGACGACGACGCCCTCGCCCGCATCGAAGGCGGCCTCGAAAGTGCCTTCGACATCAAGTTCGTCTTCAACAAGTGGACGCTCGGGGAAGATTTCCTGACCGGCAAGCTTGGCGTCCCGGCTGAAAAACTCGTCGATCCGAGCTTCG
>Ga0180009_10006755_pt1 | contig 11926 bp, 7 predicted proteins | sample OS_PC_MetaG_FD_123537 | JGI IMG/M metagenome (GOLD analysis project Ga0180009, IMG submission 123537) | Groundwater microbial communities from the Aspo Hard Rock Laboratory (HRL) deep subsurface site, Sweden - OS_PC_MetaG | ecosystem: Environmental > Aquatic > Deep subsurface > Groundwater...
CATCTCAAACGGAAGTTCCATTTGCTCTGCAAACCCCAGGGCGGCGTAATTCCCCGAGTCCGGAATGGGCATGACAAAATCACCCTCCGCCGGACTCTCGGCAGCGAGACGTGCGCCCAGTTTTTTCCGGATCAAATAAACATTCTCACCGAAAATATTGCTATCGGGCCGGGCGAAATAGATGTACTCAAAGATACAGAAAGCTGGCTTGACCTGTGGATAGGGGCGTTCGGAATGCAGCCCATCCTGGTCAATCAGAATGACTTCTCCGGGATCTACGTCCCGCAAGTACTTGGCCTGAACTAAATCCAGGGCGCAGGTCTCTGAGGCCAACACAAAGCTTCCATTCGTCTCACCCAGGCAAAGAGGACGGAACCCCCGAGGGTCCCTGGCCCCGATCAGGGCTTTCTCCGTGAGGAGCACGATGGAATAAGCCCCTCGAACCTGGGAGAGAGCCTGGATTGTTTTCTCCATATATCCCGACTTTTTCGAGCGCGCGATCAGATGGACGAAAATCTCACTATCCATTGTGGACTGGAAGATCGACCCCCTGGCCTCCAGTTTATTTTTCAACTCCCAAGCGTTGACTAAATTTCCGTTGTGGGCCACCGCCAAAAAACCTCCCGAATGCTGAGCCAAAAAAGGCTGGGCATTTTTCAGCAGCGAAGAGCCCGTAGTCGAGTAACGGACATGGCCCACAGCCCCATCGCCGGAGAGCGCCTTTAATGTGTTGGCGTTAAAGGTGTCGGCTACCAATCCCATGCCTTTATGACTCTTCGGTTCCCCTCCATCGGCCGTAACAATCCCCGCGCTCTCTTGCCCCCGATGCTGCAATGCATAAAGGCCAAGGTAAGTAAGGCTGGAGGCCTCGGCATGGCTGAAGATCCCGAAAACCCCGCATTCTTCTTTGGGGTAATCTGACAGGGAAGTTTTTACCCAAGACCCGGGCTCAATTCTCTGGTCGAAGGTTTCCTCTTTTTTTCCTTTAAGGTTTGACATTTTTTCTTCCCCTTCTTCGGGGTTTACCGATCTGAACCCTCGGAGCGGTGGGCTGCAGAAAAATCAAGTGTAGGCTGACTCTCTTGATTATGGCCGAATGCTTCCTCATGATACTCTTGCAAAGATTTCACCTGAACTTCTTCCTTCAGGAGAGCTTCAATACCGTTCACCGAGGCGGCGGCACCGGAGATGGTCGTAATTAACGGTACATTGTGGGCCACAGCCACCGCCCGGATCGAGACCTGGTCTCGCTTAGGACGATGCCCCGTCGGCGTGTTGATGATCAGGTCGATGGCGCGATTTTTGATCAAATCTACGATGTTGGGCCTTCCTTCGTGCACCTTATAAATGACCTCAACAGGAATCCCGTTCTGAGAGAGGGCCTTGCCTGTTCCCCGTGTGGCCACGATCTGAAAACCGAAATCAGAAAGCTTTTTAGCAATAAAGATAATGGCCCTTTTGTCTCTATTTTTCACGCTGATAAAAACCTTCCCCCTCTGGGGAAGAATCTGCCCCGCGGCCAGCTGAGCCTTGGCAAATGCGATTCCAAAAGCGTGGTCGATACCCATAACCTCTCCGGTGGATTTCATCTCCGGTCCCAAAACCGTATCCACCCCTGGAAAGCGGTTGAAAGGAAAGACCGATTCCTTAACCGCAATGTGTTGCACCTCCACCTCTCGGGTGAACCCCAATTCTTGAAGAGTACGGCCGACCATCACTTTGGCCGCCAGTTTCGCCAGGGGGACGCCGGTAGCTTTGGAAACAAAGGGAATGGTTCTCGAGGCGCGCGGGTTCACTTCTAATACGTAGACTACGTCGTTGCGAATGGCGTACTGGATATTCATCAACCCTTTGACGTTGAGCTCTCTGGCCAGAGCATACGTATTCTCCCTAATCACCCCGATCAACTCATCACTCAGGGTGTAAGGCGGAAGGACGCAGGCGCTGTCGCCGGAATGGATGCCCGCTTCCTCAATATGCTCCATGATCCCGCCGATGATGACTCTTTCTCCGTCGGCGATGGCATCCACATCCACTTCGATGGCCTCTTCCAGGAATTTATCGATGAGAATGGGGTGCTCGGGCGAAGCCTTCACGGCATCGCGGATGTAGCGCTCCAAGGTCTCCTCGTTATAGACGATTTCCATGGCCCGCCCCCCCAAAACGTAGGAGGGCCGAACAACCACCGGGTAGCCCACCTCTCTGGCCACGATGCGGGCTTCTTCAAAAGAGCTGGCCGTGCCGTTCGCGGGCTGGACCAGTCCCAATTTTCTGATCAAATCCTGGAAGCGCTGCCGGTCTTCAGCCCGGTCGATACTATCCGGCGATGTACCCAGGATACGCACCCCGGCTTTCTCCAGAGGTACGGCCAGATTGAGGGGGGTTTGTCCACCGAACTGGACGATGATGCCCTCGGGTTTCTCTTTTTCCAAAATATTCAGCACATCTTCACGGGTAAGGGGTTCAAAGTAGAGTCGATCTGAAGTGTCGTAATCCGTGGAGACCGTTTCTGGGTTGCTATTGACCATGATGGTCTCGTACCCTTCTTCCCGCAGGGCTAAGGAAGCATGAACACAGCAGTAATCGAATTCGATTCCCTGGCCTATGCGGTTAGGACCTCCGCCGAGAATCATTACTTTCTTTTTGTTTGTAGGCCGGACTTCATCTTCCGACTCATACGTAGAATAATAATAAGGGGTATAGGCTTCGAATTCGGCGGCGCAAGTGTCCACGAGTTTAAAGGTGGGGAAAATTCCTTTCTTCTGGCGCCAGTGGCGAACGGTCATCTCCTCCGAACCTAAAAGATAGGCGAGCTGAACGTCGGAAAACCCATACTCCTTGGCCTGCCTTAACAGCTCGTGAGGCATCTCCGGAACCTCTTGCCCAAGCGTTCGGAACTGTTTGATCCTTTCCTCATAATCGACAATCTGTTTCATGTTCTCCAAAAACCAGCGGTCAATTTTGGTCGACTCGGAAATTTCTGCCGGGGACATTCCCCCCTTCAAGGCCGTCCGCAGGTAAAAGATGCGCTCGGCGGTTGGCAGAGCCAGCTTCTCCCGAACTACCTCGAGGGGCAACTCCCCCTGGCCATCTCCTCCTAATCCAAAACGGCCGATTTCCAGGGAACGGACGGCTTTTTGCAAAGCTTCTTTGAACGTTCTTCCCACCGCCATGGCTTCCCCCACGGACTTCATCGATGTGGTCAGGATCGGGTCCGCACCGGGAAATTTTTCAAACGTCCAGCGGGGCACCTTTACCACGCAATAGTCAATAGAAGGTTCGAAGGAGGCCATGGTTTCCCGGGTTATATCATTGGGAATTTCATCCAAGGTGTAACCTACGGCCAGCTTGGCCGCGACTTTGGCGATGGGGAATCCGGTCGCTTTGGAAGCCAGCGCGGAACTCCGGGAAACCCGCGGATTCATCTCAATGACCACCATGCGGCCGTTTTCAGGGTTGACTGCAAATTGGATGTTTGATCCCCCCGTCTCAACGCCAATCTCCCGGATAATGGCAATGGCGGCATCACGCATCCGTTGGTATTCCTTGTCACTGAGGGTTTGAGCGGGGACTACGGTAATGCTGTCCCCGGTGTGTACCCCCATCGGATCGAAATTCTCGATGGAACAAATGATAACCACATTGTCCTTGAGATCCCGCATTACTTCGAGTTCATATTCCTTCCACCCGATGACCGACTCCTCGATCATGATCTCATGGATCAGGGAAAGCTCGATCCCCAAGGCGCATAGGCGCTCATACTCCTCCATATTAAAGGCAATCCCGCCACCGGTTCCCCCCAGGGTAAAGCTGGGACGGATGACGGCTGGTAAACCAATCTCTTCTACTACTTTCCGTGCTTCCTGCGGGTTATGAGCAAACCCGCTCCTGGGCACTTCCAGCCCGATGCGGCGCATGGCTTCCTTGAAGAGTTCCCGGTCTTCGGCCTTACGAATGGCCTCCTGATTGGCCCCAATCATCTCCACCCCGAACTTTTCCAGGATGCCCATCTCCACCATTTGGATAGCCGTATTCAGTCCGGTCTGACCTCCCAGGGTCGGAAGCAGGGCCTGGGGGCGCTCCCGCTTCACTATTTTGGCTACGATCTCAGGGGTCACGGGCTCTATGTATGTACGGTCGGCCATCTGCGGATCCGTCATGATCGTTGCCGGGTTGGAGTTGACCAAAATAATCTCGAAACCTTCCTCCTTCAGAGCTTTGCACGCCTGCGTTCCGGAATAATCGAATTCGCAGGCCTGGCTGATGATGATGGGCCCGGAGCCGATGATCAGGATTTTTTGAATGTCCTGGCGCTTGGGCATTACTCTTGGGGATCCCTTTCCTTGATGAATTCGTAAAAAAGCAAAGTTTGCCACAGAGCACACAGAGCTAACAAATTTAAAATAAAATCTTTTCTCTTAGTCCTCTGTACTACTAACGTTCAGTTTCTCGAGACTTTGTTAAGACATTTCATAAAGAACTTTATCTGCGCTTATCTGCGTTCTTTCGGGTTCAAAATTTTTTTATCAAAATTTTTTGGTTATAGCTCTGTGATCTCTGTGCCCTCTGTGGCTAAAAATAAGACTTTTTAAGAATATTTTTCCATCAGGGAAATAAACTCGTCAAAAAGATAGGCCGCATCATGCGGGCCGGCAGAAGCCTCCGGGTGATATTGAACGGAGAAGACCGGAAGACTTCTATGGCGCATCCCTTCCAGGCTCTGGTCGTTGAGGTTGATATGGGTGATTTCCACTTGCCCCGCCGGAAGCGTATCCCTGTCCACGCAAAATCCATGGTTTTGGGTGGTGATTTCAATTTTGCCGTTGAGTAAATTTTTTACGGGCTGATTGGCCCCGCGATGGCCGAATTTTAACTTATACGTCCGGCCCCCCATGGCCAGCCCCAAAAGTTGATGGCCCAGGCAGATCCCAAAAATCGGTTTTTTACCCAGAAGATACCGTATGTTCTCAATGGCATAAGTCAGGGCCGCCGGGTCGCCAGGCCCGTTGGATAGAAAAATTCCGTGGGGATCCAGCGATAAAATTTTCTCTGCTGCCGTCTTGGCCGGGACCACCAAGACCTGGCACCCCCGGCTGGTTAAGTGGCGGATGATGTTATGCTTGATCCCGAAATCCAAGGCGACCACCTTATACTTTTTCTCCAAGGAGGGAGGAACTCCCTGCCCTCTCGCCCATTCCCAGAGGCCGGTTCCCGTACCCATGACCTCCTTCTGGCCCCACTCATACGCCTGGGAACAGGTAACCGCCTGAACCCAATCGCTCCCCACCATAGGGGGAGAATTCCGGGCTTTGGTCACTAAAGACTCGGGATTCAAATCTTCGGTGGATAGAATCCCCTGCATGGCACCGGCCGTACGGATGTGTTTGGTCAAGGCGCGGGTGTCTACGCCTTCGATGCCAATGATCCCATATCTTTTTAAAAAATCGCTTAGACTGCCCTGAGAGCGCCAATTGCTGGGAAAGAGGCTGTTTTCTTTTACTACAAAACCTTCTACCCACGGCTGGGTGGATTCGAAATCTTCCGGGTTCACGCCGTAGTTCCCAATGAGAGGATAAGTCATGGTAACGATCTGACCTTTGTAGGAGGGATCGGTGAGTACCTCCTGGTAACCCGTCATGGAGGTATTGAACACCACTTCACCGCAGCGTTCTCCCGGGGCTCCCCAAGACCAGCCCGGGAAAATTTTTCCGTCTTCTAAGGCCAGAATGGCTCGCGGTCGGTCGCTCTTCATGTTTTTACCAACTTCAAAGCGAGTTCGGTGTTTCTCCGGGTAGCTCCGCGGTTGGCCAGAAGGGCCTCTTTCCCTGCTTCACCCCTTTTTTTCAACTCCTGGGGATGATCCAGGAAAAAAAGACATTGTTCAGCCAGCTCTTCGGCATTGCGAACCATGATCCCCGCGCCTGAATCCTGCAAGAGGCGGTGAGCATCCAGGAAATCTTCCATCGAGGGTCCGTAAAGGACGACTTTGGACCAAGCCGCCGGTTCGAGAATGTTCTGCCCCCGTCGGGGGACCAGGCTACCACCGCAAAAGACAAGGGTGGCCACGCTATAAATTTTAAATAATTCTCCGAATGTATCCCAGAGGACCACCCGTTTCCCTTGCAAGCCATCCGCGCCCAGCTGGCTGCGGCGGATGAAATCTTCCCCTCCCCTCCGCATCAGAAGCTTCTCAACTTTCATTACGCGGTCTATATGCCTGGGAACCAGCACCAAGATCAAATCGGGGTAATGCTGGCGCAGGGTCAAGAAGGCCTGGAAAACAGCTTCTTCTTCACCTTCATGGGTAGAGCCCGCAACGAAGATACGGTCCTGTTCATCCACTCCTAAAAGTTCCTGCATCTCTTTTTCCAAGGCCGGCTCGGCCAAGAAGGCCGCTTGGTCAAATTTGCAATTGCCGTTGACAAAGACATGCACCGGATTGGCCCCCATAGAGATGATTCGTTCTCCATCCTGAACCCGGATCATAGACATAATGTCTAAGTGATCCAAGACCGCCGTCCAGAAAAACCTTGTTTTCCGGTAACGGGGGAAGGAGCGATCGGAGATCCTGCCGTTAGCTAACATCGTTCGTCCCCCCTCTTCTTTCATAATGCGCAAAAAATTGGGCCAGATTTCGGTTTCGGCGAGAATAAAAAGATCCGGACGCACCTGGCGTATCACCTTCCGGACCACAAAGGGTAAATCCAGGGGGAAGAAAAAAATGGCCGTAGCTTCGGTAACCCGCTCTCTGGCGATCTTCTGCCCACTCTCTGTTCCTGTGGAAAGGACCAGGCATCCCCCGGGGTAGGCTGCCCGTAACTCCCTGAGTAAGGGATGGATCGCCGAAACTTCTCCTACGGAAACGGCATGCACCCATATCCTCGGCTTCCCTTTCATTCCGGATAATATTTCCTTGGGAAGGAAGCCGAGCTTCTGGGCGAAGACGTGGTGGCGGTTGGAGTAGAACATCATTTTAAAAAGAAGCAAAGGGAACGCGGCTAAACAGAACGTCCCCAAAAGAAGATTATAGAAGAGAAACACCGGGAGTTATGCCCTTATTCAAAAATCGTAAGTGGGGAGCGGTAAGTCGTGAGTAGTAACAACTCACAACTCATTACTCACGTTTCATTATTTTGCGGACCTTCTCAAGGTCTTCGGAAGTATCCACTTCCTGGGAGTCAAATTTCGTCTCCACAACTTTGACCCTGTAACCATGCTCCAATGCTCTCAACTGCTCCAGGGATTCCCCCTGCTCCAGCACACCCCTTTCCATCTGGGTAAACTTCGTCAAAAATTCCATCCGGTAGGCGTAGGGCCCGATGTGCTTATAATAACGTGGTTTCGAAGACGTCGATATGACATAGGGCATGGGCGAGCGGGAAAAATACAGGGCGAAACCCTTCCGATCAAAAACCACCTTCACCACGCTGGGATTGGCCAACTCTTCAGGGGTGCGAATGGGGTACACTAAAGCACCCATGTTTATGCTTGGATCATTCCGCAAGGGTCCGACGAGTTCATCAATCATCCCGGGTTCGAAAAGTGGCTGGTCTCCTTGAATGTTCACAATCAAGTCTTTATCCTGCGCTCGGAGTATCCGGGCCGCTTCGCATACCCGGTCCGTCCCGGAAGGGTGCGTTGACGAAGTCTCCAATACCTCCCCCCCAAAGGATTTCACCCGGTTATGAATGCGTTCATCATCGGTGGCCACGACCAATCGGTCTAAGGATGGAGACTTGCGGGCGCGTTCATATACCCACTGGATCAAGGGTTTTCCCGCGATGTCCGCCAAAACCTTTGCCGGAAGACGGGTTGATCCATAGCGCGCCGGAATGATGCCGTAAACTTTCATTAACTTCTTTCCTTAACCACAGAGCACACCGAGATCACAGAGATGAAAATAAAATTAAAATCAGAAGTAAATATTTAAAATACTTCCTTCGCCGCCTTGTGCACCCCTTCGATCACCCGGGAAATCTGTTCCTCGCTCATGCGTACGGAGATGGGCAGAGCGATCGACCGCTTCAGCAACGCCTCGGATTGCGGCCAGGCGTTGGTGCGGTAGGGGGGACAGAATTGAATAATATGATTCCACTTCCCCACAAAATGCCAATTCATGGCTGAAGGAAGAATCTTGGTATCGACCTTTTCCTTGGCCAGAACCGCATTGAATTCCCTGGCAGTTTTAGCCTCGGGAAGGAAGAAGGCTAAGGTATCTCCCCCATCTCCCGCAGGGTCGGGTTGATCACGAAACTCGATCCCGGGAATTTCTGCAATGGCTTTTTTAATCTGGGCTTTGTGCTTGCGCTGCTCGGCGAGGACAAAATCCAGCCGTTCCAATTGCACCTTGCCCATTGCTCCCTGAATTTCGTTCATGCGGTAGTTGAATCCGGTAATGCTGTGTGCATCCTCCCCCCGGGGGAGCTCTGGATTGTGCTCGTGCCCATGGTCATGATAATAACTGGCCAGTTCGTAAAGCTTCTTATCATTGGTGGCCACCATGCCGCCTTCGCCTGTAGTTAAAGTCTTCACATAATCAAAGCTATAGGTTCCCAAGGACCCGATGGTCCCGGTCTTTTTACCCCGATAGCTCGACCCACAGGCCTGACAGGAGTCTTCTAATACCGGAACATTCTTCTTCCGGGCTATGGCCATGATTTCGTCCATGCGCGCCGGCACGCCGAGCATATGCACCGGGATGATGACCCGGGTTTTTTCGGTAATCTTGGCCTCTAAGTCTCGGGGATCCATGTTTAAAGATTTGTCCACTTCCGTAAGGATGGGAATTCCGCCGGCCTCCAGGATGGCTTCAATGGTCGCCACAAAAGTAAAAGATTGGGTGATCACCTCGTCTCCCCGTTTCAAGCCCAGTGCGGCTAAGGCCACCCGCAACGCTGCCGAACCCGAGGAAACCCCCAAAGAATGGGTACATCCCATGTATTTATTGAACGCAGCTTCAAACTCCAACACCCGAAAGATATTTTTTCTTTTCTCATTGAATCCATAGCGGAAGAGAACGCCTCGACCGATAACCTCAGCAACAGCTTCCTGCTCTTCTTTTCCGATCAACTCTGCTCCACCCATAGTCTTTTACCTCCTGAAATGGAAACTGATAAAAGTTCGGAGTATTGATTGAATTAATTTGGACACAGATTTTCATGGATAAACACAGAAAACTACTTTAAGTGTTTTTTGCATGAAATATCCTTAAAATCTGTGTTCATCTGTGTCCCAAAAGGAAATTCCTATACAATTGAATTATTCCGCATTCCGCATTCTGAAATCCGCATTTGCCTTGTTTTAAATTCCGAATTTAAAAAACTCTCTCGTAGATCCCAATAGCGTCCTCTAAAGACACCGGCCTGGGATTGTTCTCCAACGGACGAGCCACTTTCATCGCCTCTTCGGCCATTCCGGGAATGGCTGGTTGGGGAATTCCCAGGTCGCTCAGGCGCTGGGGGACTTCCAGGTCTTTCGCCAAGCGCTGGACTGATTCTACGGCCAAAACAGCTGCCTCGGGCATCGAAAGTCCCTGAACATTTTCTCCCATCCAGGCGGCAATCTGGGCAAACTTTTCCGGGCAGGAAAAGACGTTGAATTCCATTACCGCGGGCAAAAGTAAAGCATTGGCCACCCCGTGGGGAACACGATAAACGCCGCCCAAGGGATAAGCCAGGGAATGGGCTGCGGTTACCCCGGCATTGGCCAAGCCGATACCCGCCAGCAGGCTTCCCAGCAACATGTTCGACCGGGCGTTAAGATCTGATCCCTGATGCACAGCCTGGCGCAGGCTCTTGCCGATAAGCCCGATGGCTTCTTGACTGAACATTGCCGATAAGGGACTGGCCGCCTTGGAGGTGTAGGATTCTATGGCGTGCGTGAGAGCATCCATGCCCGTAAAAGCGGTTACCGCAGGAGGAAGGCCCAGGGTCAATTCCGGGTCCAGAATGGAAATCTCCGGGTAAAGATACGGACTGTTAATCCCGGCTTTTTTCTTCTCGTCGGCATTAATAAAAACGGCAGTGAAAGTTACTTCGCTCCCGGTCCCCGCGGTTGTGGGCACCATACCTTTCGGCAATCCAGGCCTGGGCACCTTGTTGAGACCCTGATAATCTCTCGCCCGTCCTTCATTCGTAGCCAGAATCGCCGCGGCTTTGGCCGTGTCCATGGCACTCCCCCCCCCCACGCCCAGAACGAAATCACATCTTTCTTTCTTGGCCAATTGCCCTGATTGATCAGCAACCTCTACCCGTGGTTCCGGTTCCACGGCATCAAAAACTACATAAGATAATTTTTCCTGCTCCAAGACGTCCTTAATTCTTTTTAGAGGACCGGCCTTGGCAAAACCCGGGTCTACCACCAGCAGTACTCTTTTTCCTCCCCATTTTTTAACGATCGCTCCCGCTTGCTGGATGGCCCCCACCCCGAAAGTTATTTCGCCCGCAGCCCGAAAGTTGAAAATTGCCATTTTTAACCCCTTTATAAGAAAAAATCAAAATCAGAATATCGAATTTCGAATTTTAATATTCAGCTATTCTGTAACTCTCTTTATTCAAAGGAGACGAAGGCGTCCCTCCGCCGTTAGACGGATTTTAAATGAAAGATGGGAGGGGTGCTCCGTTTGTGTCTGGAACGGGCCACCATCCCCTTGACATAACTCAGTTGAGCCTTGGAAAATTTGGCCTCTTTTCTTTTTTCTAAGGAAACAATGATTTTGTCCAAGTCATCATACCGGATGTTCATCTCTTCTTCATCGGTCTGCCCTGCCCAGAGGCCGGCGCTGGGGGGTTTTATTATAATTTGCATGGGGATTTTCAATTCTTCTGCCAGCTTTCGTACTTGAGACTTGGTAAGGTCGCCCAAGGGTAAAAGGTCAACTCCCCCATCCCCGAATTTTGTGAAGTAGCCCATCAATCGTTCGGACTTGTTTCCCGTTCCGGCAACCAAATAATTTAATTTGTTGGCGTAGTAATAAAGAGCAGTCATGCGCAGGCGGGGTTTAAGGTTGGCCCGGCACATCTCTCCAGCTTCCGGGAGTTGTTGCGAGAATGTTTCATAGACCGGGGCAAGGTCCACGCGTTCCCGGCGGATTCCAAAAGCATCGGCTATCATCATGGCGTCGCGCTCATCTGCGGGTAGGCTGTAGCAAGGCAGGAGAAGCCCCAGGACGTGATCTCCCATCGCCCGTTGGGCCAAAACTGCAACCACTGCCGAATCGATTCCTCCGCTGAGGCCTACCAAAACACCGGCGGCCCCCGCGGCTTCAACTTGGTCACAAATCCAGCGGCTAATCCGCTCGCTAAGTTTCATCAAATTTTCTCTTTTGTCCCGATGGTCAAAAATTTTTTCCATCATAGACGAAGAAAGGGCCTCTGTCAAAAAAAAACTAACATTAAATACCTTACACCTTATATCTTAATGCCTGGGGCCCTGCGCCTTGCCCCTATCATTCTTCAACCTTGGTTGATGACAGAACCGATAACTTAACCGCCCTTACTTTGCGGTAGACTTCTTCTGGCCGGCGTTTCTTTCCTTCTACGGCCAAAAGGTCATGGTCGATGGAAATTTGAAAGAGGTTTTCGTTTTCTTGCAGATAAGGTTGGATAAGTTGCCAGTCTTTCTCCGTGAACTGGGTAAATTCCCCACCGTTGAGTTGTTCTTCCTCTAAGCGGCTATGGGGATCGCGAACGTAGATGGCTCCTCCGGAGGCCAGGGAAAACAGGTTGGATCCAGGGAAGGGTGTAGGTTGTTCTCGGATTTTCGCGTACTCGTCAAATTCTACTCCGTTCAGGATAACAAACCCTCCCCCTTGGAGGGGGTCGCCGGCCATGAAAGATTCGGCCAAATAATCCAGGCAAGTTCCGTTAATCACGACGCGGGGCTTTCCAGCAGCGTTAATCAAAGGCCGGCCGGCAGCATTGCCCAG
>Ga0180009_10006756_pt1 | contig 11926 bp, 14 predicted proteins | sample OS_PC_MetaG_FD_123537 | JGI IMG/M metagenome (GOLD analysis project Ga0180009, IMG submission 123537) | Groundwater microbial communities from the Aspo Hard Rock Laboratory (HRL) deep subsurface site, Sweden - OS_PC_MetaG | ecosystem: Environmental > Aquatic > Deep subsurface > Groundwater...
CACCCTACCACGTCATAGCCCTCTGCGCTCAGTATCGCCTCGACGACTTTCAATATATCCGGCTCGTCATCCACTACCATCACCTTCATTTTCAATCCACTCTTTCGCTCGAACTTCGTTCTTCCGCAAGGAAGATGGCATTTCTTACCAGCTTCCTATCGGAATCTTCACTCAATCGTGTCTTGACCCACTATATCACTTGGCAATGTACTTTATTAAATCCACCATCCTGCACGAAAAGCCCCACTCGTTGTCGTACCAGGAGAGCACTTTCACGAGGTTTCCATCAATTACATTTGTGCTCAAGCCGTCCACTATTGCGGAATGTGGATTTCCGATTATATCTACAGAAACGAGCGGCAGTTCTGTGTATTCCAGAATTCCCTTCAGTTCTTTTTCCGAGGCTCTCTTGAGAGCGGCATTGACCTCTTCCTTGGTTACTTCCTTTCCGAGTTCTGCGACTAAATCGTTGACAGAACCATTTGGAGTGGGAACTCTAAGCGACAGTCCGTCTAATTTGCCCTGAAGCTCCGGCAGGACGAGTCCGATTGCCCTCGCAGCTCCGGTCGTGGTCGGTATTATAGAGAGAGCTGCTGCTCTTGCCCTGCGCAAGTCTTTGTGCGGCAAGTCAAGAATGCGCTGGTCGTTTGTGTAGGAGTGGCAGGTTGTCATGAATCCCCGCTTTACCGTAAAATTATCGTTGAGAACCTTAACAACGGGCGCAAGGCAGTTCGTTGTGCAGGAAGCGTTCGAGATTATATTGTGCCTTGCTGCGTCGTACTTGTCGTGATTCACTCCCATCACGACGGTTATATCAGGATTTTTTGCAGGTGCCGAGATTATGACTTTTTTAGCGCCTGCACTGAGATGCTTTGCTGCGCCGTCTCTGTCAGTGAAAAAGCCTGTAGATTCAACAGCAATGTCCACGCCGAGAGTTCTCCAGGGCAGATTCGCAGGGTCTCTCTCCGCAAGAACTTTAACCTCCTTGTCATCGACGCTTATCACCCCGTCCTTCGCCTTGACTTCTGCATCGTAAGTACCATGTACTGAATCGTACTTCAGCAGGTGTGCAAGAGTCTTTGCGTCAGTAAGGTCGTTCACCGCTACGATTTCAAGCTTTCTCTTAAACTTCTCATCACCCATCGCAGCCCTGAAAACATTTCTCCCTATCCTCCCAAAACCATTAATTGCTACTCTCATTTTCGGACCTCCTTCCTCTAAAAAGAATTAAACCTAACTAAATTTAAAGTTTTTGAACGTTCAGAACCTAAAAAACTGCCCCTCGACCCTAGATAGCCTTTTATATAGATTCTCGACCTGATGCGTATCTAACTTGCTCAATAAGCTCAGCCTGTATTTTTCATTAATTCTAACGCTTCTCCGGCTTAGATAATTTTTTAATCTCTTGGCAAGCTTGTGCCCGGCCCTGTCCATGTCCGTAAACAGAATTACGTCTGCATATTTCTCTGCTATTGTATCGCAGAGCTCGCAAAAAGGAGAAGAAGAAGTATAGAAAAATTTTGCATCTATGCCCAAACGTCGCAGAGCCTCTTCGTCCCGCCTCCCTTCAACTATTATAGGCAACTCTTCTGACAGTTCCCTGAGCTCTTCGAGCTCTTCCATTATACCTTCGTATTCTGCGAGATTCATGTTTTTCTTGAAATTTTTAAGCCCGCCATGTATCCTACTCTCTAACACACCAGCTCATAGCCTTAGCGCCAGCTAGATACTCGCAGATGGACCCTCTTTTAAGAGAAAGGTTCTTTGGCGAGCTTTTGTTCTGCCCTATGGTCGGCCTCCATCTCATTGATAGCATCAAAGCACTAACTCGCAGAGGAACCCATATAGCGCAGTATACCCATTTGTCTTGCACAAGCGTTCACATTTTATCACGCCTGCCTTCGAACAATGGGCTGATTAGTGCTGGTATATTAACAACAGAAGAGGTTTTTGAAACCCAAACATTTTTAAGAGTATGTAACATTTTATCGACTATGGCAAAAAATAATTTAGAAATCCTGCGCATTCTCGAAAAAGATGCAAGAACCTCGCCGAAGCAGATTGCAGCCATGCTAAACGTGAAAGAGCAGGAAGTAAAGCAGAGGCTTAAGAGCTATGAGAAGAAAGGAATAATCCGCCGCTATAAGACAGTGGTAAACTGGGAGAAGACCGGAAAAGAACCTGTGTATGCGATGATAGATGTAAAGGTTTCTCCCGAACGGGGCAGAGGCTATGATGCGGTTGCTGAGCGAATCATGCGCTTTCCAGAAGTCAAAACATTGTATCTCATGTCCGGTACATACGATTTATCGGTCTTGGTGGAAGGTAGTAATATGAAAGAAGTTGCTACCTTCGTTGCAGAAAAGCTCGCACCCTTGGAGCAGGTAGAAAGCACCGTAACGCACTTCCTGCTGAAGAAGTACAAGGAAGACGGGGATGTGCTGTACGAGAAAGAGGAAAACAAGAGACTTGCCGTTAGCGCTTAACTTTTTCTGGTGGAAGCATGAAAGTATCAAATAGAGCAAGAAGCGTGCCTCCTTCAGGTATCAGAAAATTTTTTGAGCTCGTTTTAGGCGTTGAAGACGTGATTTCTCTCGGAGTAGGAGAGCCTGACTTCGTTACTCCGTGGCACGTAAGGGAGGCTGCAATGTATGCTCTTGAAAAAGGCTACACGATGTACACCTCGAACTACGGCTTGCTGGAGTTGAGAGAAGAAATTACAAGGGCTGTTAAGGAGGACTACTCTATAGAATACGACCCGAAGAGCGAGATACTGATTACGGTCGGCGTTAGCGAGGGCTTTGACCTTGCAGTGAGAGCGACTGTAAACTCTGGTGACGAGGTGATAATACCCGAGCCCTGCTACGTTGCCTACAAGCCCTGCACGATTTTTACTGGAGGAGTGCCGAAGGTTATCGCAACAGGCGTCGAAGACGAGTTCAAGGTTACTCCAGAGCAGATAGAGAAAAAAATAAATAAAAGAACTAAAGCTCTTGTGCTGAACTATCCGAACAATCCTACTGGAGCAACGATGAGCAAAAAAGAGCTCGAAGAAATAGCAGATGTTGTGAACGAGCACGAGTTGATAGTAATTTCAGACGAAGTATACGGCAAGCTTACCTACGACGGCAGGCACACCTGCTTCGCTTCTCTGAATGGAATGCAGGAGCGCACAATTCTGCTGAACGGCTTTTCAAAGGCTTATGCAATGACCGGATGGAGAGTAGGCTATGCCTGCGGCAGCGAGGATGTAATCGAGGCGATGATGAAGATTCACCAGTACAGCATGCTCTGCGCTCCTGTTGCCTCTCAATTCGCCGCAATCGAAGCTTTGCGGAACGGAGAAAAGGAAATGCTTGCAATGGTAAAGCAGTACAACCAGCGCAGGAGGTTGGTGGTAAAAAGGCTGAATGAGATAGGATTGACCTGCTTCGAGCCGAGGGGAGCGTTCTATGCTTTCCCCTCGATTAAAAAAACTGGCTTGAACTCTGAGAAGTTTGCAGAGCGCCTGCTCAAAGAAGAAAAAGTAGCAGTAGTGCCGGGAAATGTTTTCGGAGAGAGCGGCGAGGGTTTCGTTCGCTGCTCCTACGCTGCATCGCTGGAAGATTTAAACGAAGCGCTGAACAGGATGGAGAGATTTACTAAATCACTCTAAGGCTTCTCACATACTCATTTTCAGCCCTCCTCGGGTGAAAGTGCGGGGAAAGTATAATGTCTACAAACTCTATCATGACTTTCGCTTTTAGATTAAATATTTAAACTTATAGTGTTTTTAAAATATTGATGGTCGAAATAGAGCCCATTGAGCAGTACTCCGAAGAACAGGGTGCACGTTGATCCAGTTGGGGTTATCTCTGAAGTTCTAAATAACATATCCGACGGACGTGATGCTATACGAGAGCTTTTATCTAATGCTACGGCTAAAGAGGTTCAAGCTAAACACATTGATGTTAGAATATACGAATCAGAAAAAGGACTTTCTTTTACAGTAGAGGATGATGGCATTGGAATGAATTATGCAAAAGACCCAAAAAATCCAAGTAAGCTTGATAAGTTTTTAAATATAGCCCAAGGTAAACAAGCGGGATATCAATCGGATGAATTCGGTGCTAAAGATTTTTGTACGGTTTTACTTCACAATTCATGTGAGGTAGAAGTTGTGACGTGGGATGGGGGAGAATATTCTTATCGTGTAGTTATAGATGAACCTAGAAGAAGTATTTTAGAACATAAAAAACTAGTAAAACCACTTGTCTATTCTACTCGTGCAGATCCTTTAAGAAAACGAGGCACAAAAGTCACAGTAAAGGGATGGAATGAACAAAGGAGTATAACTAAAGAATATAGATTAAAAGAATTAGAAAAATATTTACGATATCATACCGTGTTAGGTTATACTCGCCTGGATTCGAGGGATACGCCTCTGCCTGACATTACGATCGAGATTGGAAACGAGAGAAAGACGTTAAAAGCTGGTTTCTTTTACATAACTTCGGATGATCCTAAAGATACTAAGACTGTGGTTTTTCAGCCTATAAAGATTACCAAGGAAAATTCTAAAGGCAAAAATGTAATTGTTACCGTTAAGGGTGGCGTGACTACTGATACAAAAAAATTTGGTCTGACTGAAGATACAGGAGGGGTTTGGGTCTCTGTAAATGGCATTCCATATTTCAAACTACTTACCAATAAATACGCACGTAAACTTAACTTAGTTGATGATTTTATTAGGTTTGTTGCAGAATGCGATGAAATTAGGCTTAATATGAGCAGGAGTCAGATAACTGATGACGAAAATTATGAAGCCTTTGAAGACGCATTGCAAGAAGCTTTTAGTCAATTAAGGAGAGATCCTAAACTTCAGAAATTCATTAGAGATCATCGTAAAGAAATGAACATAAAAATGCAGGAAGAAATGACTAAAATAAAAGAAGAATTTTTATCACCAGAACAAAGATTAGTATTTTATAAAAGTCGTATGCTCATTGCTGAACCTAAAAGTGAACAAGATGTTGCAGCTTTGCTTTGGATTCTTGAGGGTATAGAAAAAGGCTTGCCATTCGCTCATTTTAGAACTTTACAATATCCAGGATACCGCAGAGGTATAGATTTGTTGATAGACATACAAGAAGATGCTCAGTCTGAAAAGCATATTTGTACATATGCAGAGCTAGAAAAAAATTTCAGTAGCTTAATTAAGCATATGCACGATATTAGCCAAATGACATTTGCATTTTGTTGGAAAGTTGATACTATGAAGCCTTCGTTAGGTAATATACTTTTGAAATTAGCTCGTTCCTAGATATTTTTGTCGGAACAAAGAAGGAAGCTGAGGATTATTACTCTTCCTAAAATATTTAGAGAATACTTCCTAATTAAAAAAATACAGATTGATTTTTAATTTATACATTCTCAGAAAATGCAGCACTATTTCATCTTTTCAACGTACAGACGTGAAACCTTCCTAAGCCTAATAATGTATCACCCTTCCTCTCTGCTCATTTTGATTATGCCTGCTTCAGCCAAGATGTGACAGTGGGTTTGAATCGTGCCGAATTGATGGTCTTCGATGATTCGACGTGTGAAGCAGATACTATTTCTTTAACTACTCATACAGCGCAACGTATCCCTTCTGCTCTGAATAAGGAAATCTATATATATGTTAGTGCTCCATCGTAAGTCAGGTGAAATTGGTGAGCATAAGAGTTATTTACAAAAAGGGGGCCCTGCAGCCCCTTAAGCCTCTCAAGTACAGAGAAGGGGAAAAGTTAGAAATCGAAGTTAAGCCAAGGGGAGGCATAATTGAGGAGATAGAACGCCTCATAAAACCCACGAAGAAGGAAATAATCGAGGAAGCTATTGAATTAACCGAATCGGGTGCTGATTTTGAATAAGCTCGGTAATTTCCCTTCCAACGGTAAAATTTTTGTTGACTCTAACATAATTGCGTACTTTCTGCTCAAGCATCCAGAATATTACATCGCCTGCAAGAATTTCCTGAAGCGGGTGGAAGATAGAAAGATAACAGCTTTCGTGAACAATATCATCGCCTCTGAGGTTTATTTCATATACGTCCGCGCCAAACTGAGCGAGAAACTAAGCATCTCTACCTCTACTGTCATCAAGGAGCTGAAGCACAACCCAAACTTACTGGAAAAAGTGGACTTGCATCCTGTGAATTTGATATTCCAAACATTAAGTCTATCTTTCTTGAACTTTGACGTCACTAACTTGGGTTCACTAATCTCCAACCATCGTCTCCTCCCTAACGATGCCCTGCACTTGGCGGCGATGCAAGCAAACAAGATTGGAGACATAGCAACAAATGACCAAGACTTCGAGAGGATTGAAGGAGTAAAAGTTTGGAAACCATAGTTGCTGCTATTTCTTTAGTTCCTCATACAGCGCAACGTATCCCTTCTGCGCCAGAGCAACGACGCTTTTTTCCTCTGTTATGCTGATGTGACCTGACTTGCTCTCCTGCACGAAGACCGACCATGCGTCGGTGCTCTCAAGCGCTTTTAAAAAAAGTCTTCCTGTCAACCCATATCGTTACGTCCAGCTCCTCGGAAAGCCCGTCCCTCACGTGAGGCTCTGATTTTTCCCACATCATAGTAGAGCATCCATCTAAACTGCGTTTTATTTGACTTGTTCAGGAAAAAATAGTGCTCAAAATTTTTTCTTGAAATATTGTAGTTCTGGAGGATTACCTCCTCGCCGAGCTTGCCCGCAGCCTCTTTATCCAGAGGTATTTCATCCACCATGTGAGCTAGTTCACTTTTATCGAGCACCAGAATAGGGAGCTCTTCTGGTGTAAAAAAAGAGCGAAATTGCAGCAGGAGGAGAAAACCAGCACAATAAAGATAAACTTTTTCAGCATGCTTGTAGATAGCGGCATCGATTATAAAAAGGGTTTCAAACGATAAGAATTTATATTCAACATAAAAAATAATGTTAGATTGTGAAAGTTGGGTGAAACGCATGGAGGAACCAATCAGACTAAACGAATGCGACCCGGACTTCATTCAGGAAGTGGCAGAAGCTGGGGGCAAGAATGTACAGCTCTGCTTTCAATGCGGCACATGCAGCGGTAGCTGTCCTACTGCCTATGCGATGGATTATACCCCGAGGCAGATAATCGGGATGGTAAACCTCGGGATGAGAAATGAAGTTTTAAAAAGCGACACAATCTGGGTCTGTTCTTCCTGCTATACCTGCATGACCCGCTGCCCGAGAGGAGTTGAGATAACGAAGGTAATGGCAGCGCTGAAGAGCATAGCGATAAAAAGCGGCATAGAAACCAAAAACAAAAAGGCACCCGCATTTTACAAAACCTTCGTCGAGGTAGCTGGAACTTACGGCAGACTTTTCGAGCCCATGCTCTTTCTCAAGTTCGCCCTCAAAGCAGAAGATTCTCTTACAGGCTCAATAGCGAGGCTACTCAAGGACGCTCCATTTGGGCTCGAGCTTACGAAGAAAGGCAAGCTCGCATTTATGCCGAGTAAAGTCAAGAATATGCAGCAGATTAAGAAGATTTATGAAATTGCGCTGGGGGAGAACAAATGAAGCTCGGTTATTATCCCGGATGCTCCCTCGAATCTACTGCAAAAGAATACGACATGTCCATGCGGGAAGTTTTTAAAGCTCTGGACGTTGAGCTCGTCGAATTAGAGGACTGGAACTGCTGCGGCGCAACTGCTGCTCATTCTGTGGATTATTTGCTTTCCCTCGCTCTGCCTGCGAGAAACCTCGCAATAGCAGATAAACACGGCCTAAACATAGTAGTACCCTGTCCTGAGTGCTATCAGAAGGAGTGGTCTGCCGGCGAATCTCTTGGCGCAGATTCTGAGCTACTAGAAAAAGTGAACAAGCTCATTGGAAACGGGCTTCAGTACGAAGGCAACGTAGAAGTCATGCACCCGCTCGACACAATACTCAATAACATAGGGATTGAAAAGCTCTCCCAGAAAGTTGTTAAGCCGCTGAAGCTTAAAGTCGTACCTTACTACGGCTGCGTAATTGTAAAGCCGCCCAGAAAGAAAAAGTTCGACAGCGCAGAGAATCCTGTTTCCATGGACAGAATACTCGCAGCCATAGGCATCGAGGTGCTTCCTTACGATTTGAAAACCAAGTGCTGCGGAGGTCCAGTAATGCTCGCCAGCGAAGAGATTATGCTGAAACTCAGCTACGAGCTGCTTAACAAAGCAAAAACTGCTGGGGCGCAGTGCATTGTAACCGCATGTCCGCTCTGCCATTTAGCACTGGACGCAAAACAAATAAACATTGAAAAAGCATATAACGAAAAAATAAGTATACCTGTGCTATATTTTACCCAGCTAATGGGTCTTGCCTTTGGCATCGCACCCAAAAAACTTGGTTTGGATAGGAATATCGTATCTACTGAAAAATTACTGAAAAGTCTTTAAATAAGTTCGAAAAGTTTATATTAAACATCGTTAAGTCGTAATTGGTGATTTGAATGGTTGAAATACCAACAGCGGCGGCCGATAGAATTATAAGGAATGTAACAGGTTTGAGAGTAGGCGTGGATGCGGCGATGGCACTCGCAGAAGTGCTGGAAAAGAAAGGCTCCCAGCTTTCCATAGAGGCAGGTAAACTTTCAAAGCACGCTGGCAGGAAGACTGTGAAGGCCAGCGACATAAGATTAGCAGCAGAGCATCTAGGGCTGTAAAGCTAACTGCATGATATTAACCTGCCGTAGCCCCTCTTTACAAGCACATCGCCCTCCTCAAACGCCAACTTGCCTCTCAGGAAGACTCTATCAACGCTGCCTGCCGTAGTCCAACCCTCAAAAGGCGAATATTTTGCCTTTGAATAAAATTCATCTACATCTATTCTGCTTTTTTCTTCCGTGTTCAGAATAATCAAGTCTGCATCGCCGCCGACTTTTATTTCTCCCTTGTTTTTTATTCCGAAAATTTTTGCAGGGTTCTCGCACATCCAGCGCACGAGTTCTTGAATAGTGATTTTTCTTTCGTTGACCAAAGTCAGAAATAGCCTGAGCATTACGTCTAAATTCGGAAAACCCGGCAGGGCATTCCCTTCCTTTTCAGAAACTTCGTGCGGAGCATGGTCGCTTGCCACCGCATTAATTCTCTTACTCTTCAGTGCAGCCCATAAAGCTCTATTGTCTGCATGCGTCCTCAAAGGCGGGTTTACCCTTGCAATATCTCCCTGCTCCTTCAGCTCCCTCTCAGTAAGCAGCAAATGGTGCGGCGTTACCTCGCAGGTTGTGTATTCGTTTAGGTAATTCAACGAACTCCTGCAGGAGATGTGGCAGATATGCACATGTTTTTTAAAGTTTGCAGCTAGACTGCAAACTTTTTTCACAGCCTCTTCCTCAGCCTTCGGCTTCCCATCCATGCTTGCATATTCTGCATGCACTGCAACTCTGTTGCGCTCCTTAATTGCCTGCAATAAGACTTCTTCATTTATCTCCCCGAGAGTGCCGTCCATGTAAACCTTGCACGCAACTGGAGCTACTTTTTTGCTCTCCTCCAGATTTCCTGACGTGATTCCAAAATTTAAGCCAAAGTCTACCAAGCTTTTTTTACTTGCAACTTCAAGTCTTCTTTGAAAGGTTTTTGAATCAGTTGCCGGCGGAGAAGAATTCGGCATGTCAACGAAGGTTGTTATTCCACCCGCAAGCGCTGCCCTGCTGCCGGAGAAAAAGTCCTCCTTATAGCCCTGCTCAAAGTCCCGCATGTGCACGTGAACGTCCACCAAGCCGGGTATCACAAACTTATTTTTTGCATCTATTACCTCTCCGCTTCTCAACCCTCTCCCTATATTCACTATCTTTTCACCCTCGATTACAACATCTGCAAGAATTATCTCACTCGAGGTAACTAACCTGCAATTTTTTATCAGCATCGAATCAATACCCAAATATTTCGTAAATTATTCCGGTAATTACGAGTATAATAACTACGGCAGTGAAAAATATTAAACCTCCCAGAAAACCTGCCCAGAAGCCGTAGGCGAACCAGAATATTATAAAACCTATAGCGCTCACAAGTAGAATTATATGCATCGGATATTTTTTGCCGAAGTACGAAATTCCAAGAAAAAGCAATAGTACGAAAATCCATTTGCCTATGGTATTGTAAGTATTTCCCTCTGCAAAAAAATTTTTGATCTGGGCAGCGTTTTTCCCAACCGTCATAACTGCACCCCCTCTCTCTTAGCTACGCTCTCCACGTCCTTATCGCCACGGCCAGAGAGATTAATCATAACCACATCGCTACTACTGAATTTGTCTGCATTATTTAAAATCCATGCCAACGCATGCGCAGACTCTAGCGCAGGAATTATTCCTTCCTTTTCTGACAGAATGTGAAACGCATGCAGGGCTTCCTCGTCAGTGGCATAGTAGTATTTTGCTCTTCTGATTTCCCTCAGCAGTGAGTGCTCAGGTCCGACTGCTGGGTAATCCAAGCCAGCCGAGATGCTGTGCGTTGGCAGAATTTGCCCGTACTTGTCCTGCAAAACGTGGGTATAAGTTCCGTGCAAAACTCCTTTGCCACCGCTTGCAAACCTCGCTGCATGCCTGCTGGTTTCTATTCCCTCGCCTCCTGCTTCTACCCCTATCAGCTCAACTTTTTCCTCGTCAAGGAATGGATAGAAAATGCCGATTGCGTTGCTGCCCCCGCCCACGCATGCCACGATTGCGCTGGGCAGCCTCTTTTCTTTCTTCAATATCTGTCTTTTTGCTTCTCTGCCAATTATGCTCTGAAAATCCCGAATCATCATTGGATAGGGATGCGGACCGAGAACAGAGCCCAAGAGGTAGTGCGTATTTTCTACGTTAGCCAGCCAGTCTCTCAGCGCTTCATTTATTGCATCCTTTAAAGTTCTTGAGCCTGCGTGCACAGGAGTAACCTTTGCCCCCAGAAGGCGCATTCTAAAAACATTTATCTTCTGCCTTTCCATGTCCTCAGTCCCCATGTAAATCTCACACCGCAAGCCCAGAGCTGCGGCTGCCGTGGCAGTGGCAACGCCGTGCTGCCCTGCTCCAGTTTCTGCTATAATGCGCGTTTTTCCCATTCTCCTCGCAAGCAGCGCCTGACCCAGCGTGTTGTTTATTTTGTGGGCGCCCGTATGCGCTAAATCTTCTCTTTTGAGATAGAGTTTAAAACCAATCTCTTTGCTCAGATTTTCGCAGTAGGTGAGGGGAGTTGGCCTTCCTGCATATTCTTTTAAGTAGCAGTTTAGTTCTCTGTGAAATGCCCTGTCTTTTTTTATTTTAAGGTGCTCTCTTTCCAGCTCATATATCGCAGGCATTAGCGTTTCGGGCATGTAGCGCCCGCCGTAGCTGCCGAATCTTCCAGAGCTATCGGGGTATTTATCGAGTAGCATGCGAAATAGATTTATTTACTTAGTAAATAAATTTATCCTCATGGGTGCAGAGGAAATCCTCAGCTTCGTGAACATTATTTTGAAATTGAATCTGCAAGACGCAAAAAGTATGGAGAATCGCGCTGTATTTTATAGCAGCTCCAGACTGCCCCTTTACTGGGCTGCGATGCAACAAACCCGACATACTCTTCATCTCCCTCCACGATAAAAACTAATCGTACACTCGGCTCTATTATTTTACCAAAAGCTAGATTATGAGAAGTTTTAAATTTTATCTCGATGTAGGACGATTTCTCCTTGATGGCAGCTATTTCTATTTCTTCTTTAAAAGTCCTTAATTTTTGCAAATTGAGTAGAACTTGGTGGGAAGATAGCAGCAACCTCCCACCTTCGTCTGACTCCGGGTCTATATTAAAAGTTCTATTTTTATATTTGCCTTCAATCTCTATTTTGGCTCCAATCTCTGGAAGCTCAACTACTTGAGGGGGAATCTTGGAATTTACCCTATATTCTGGAGGCAAAGGCTTTAGGATAGTATAAAGAGATA
>Ga0180009_10006757_pt1 | contig 11925 bp, 8 predicted proteins | sample OS_PC_MetaG_FD_123537 | JGI IMG/M metagenome (GOLD analysis project Ga0180009, IMG submission 123537) | Groundwater microbial communities from the Aspo Hard Rock Laboratory (HRL) deep subsurface site, Sweden - OS_PC_MetaG | ecosystem: Environmental > Aquatic > Deep subsurface > Groundwater...
ACCGCGCTAAAAGCGCATTCCTCAACTTTAGCTCACTTTAGGCACTTCAAATTTAAACTTTTCGACTTCAGCTTATACAGGATAGTCGTCCTGGTAAAAATATGTCATCGAATTTACGAATTATAGCACTTAGAGTTTGCGTTTGTCCTTGAGGATGTGGTTGGAGATCACCACCCGCTGTATCTCAGAGGTGCCTTCATATATGGTGAACACACGGGCATCCCGGTAAAATCGCTCTACCGGATAGTCTTTTGTAAACCCGTAACCGCCATGGATTTGCAGCGCCTTTGCCGTAACCCGGTTGACCATTTCCGATGCAAACAGTTTGGCCATTGAGGCTTGAACCGTATAGTTTTCCCCCCTGTCCTTGTTGGAAGCGGCTGCAAGGGTCAATTGCGCGGCCGCCTCGATTTCAGTTGCCATATCGGCAAATATCCAGCGCAGACCCTGAAATTTGGATATCGGCTGCCCAAATTGATTCCGGCCTTTTGCGTATTTAACCGAAGCGTCCAGAGCGGCCCGGGCAACACCGACGGATTGCGCAGCAATGCCGATTCTGCCTCCGTCCAGGCACTTCATGGCTATTTTAAAACCGTCCCCCTCCTTTCCCAGCCTGTTGTCCGCCGACACACGGCAATCTTCGAAAATGAGGTCGCAGGTGTCCGAAGCGCAAAGTCCCATTTTGTCATCCGTGTGACCCACGATAAATCCCGGGATTCCCTTTTCAACGATGAAAGCGCTGATTCCTTTATGACGCTGGCTTTCATCGGTTTTGGCCGTGACGATAACCAGACCCGAGTTTTTTCCTGATGTGATGAATCGTTTTGTTCCGTTGATGATGTAAGCATCTCCGTCTCTAACTGCGGTGGTGGACTGGCTGACCGGATCCGAACCCGCTTGAGGCTCGGTCAGAGCAAAAGCACCGATGACTCTCCCGGAAGCCAGGGGCTTCAAAAATCTTTCCTTTTGATCTTCAGATCCATACCGGTAAATGCTTTCACATACAATCGAGTTCTGTACCGACATCACCACGGAGGTGGAAGCACAGGCACCTGCGACTTCCATGAGTGCCAAAACATAACTGATCGTGTCTGCTCCGGCCCCTTCATATTCCGGTGGAATCATCATACCCATGAGTCCCAGCTCTCCCATTTTTTCGAAATTTTCCGCTGGGAACGCCTTGGTTCGATCACGCTCCATGGCTGTCGGGGCGACGACTTTCCGGGCAAACTCCCGAACCATGGCCTGAACCATCAGTTGTTCATCGGTCAGATGGAATGGCATACATTGCTCCGTACTCCGTAAGATGCCGAATACTTAAACCATAGTGCTCTAATTCGTGAATTCCATAACGTATTCTTATCAAGTCAACAGTTCTGTATCGGTTGAGGTCCAAGAGTTTAAAATGTGAAGTGACTAAAGTGAGCTAAAATTAATGAATTCTGTCTGATTCATAACGGACGGAGCGAAGCGACACCTCAACTTTAGGCACTTCAAACTTTAGTTTACTTTCAACTATTAATTCGAATCATGAATCAACAGTAATAGATAATCGTACATATGAATTCTTGTACTTCGTCATCTTGTTCGATAGGATCTTTACGGTCCATAGATAACCACCAGCAGTTCCGCCTCTTTCTTGCCGGCGTTTCTCATTTTGTGCCGGATTCCGGAATTGAAATGGAGCGAGTCTCCGGTTTTGAGTTTGTTCACGTGCTCGCCCACGGTAACCTCTAACTTGCCCGAGAGAACATAAACAAACTCTTCGCCTTGATGCAGATAACCGACCCCTTTGTGTTCACCCATGGGGTCCACGGTTACCCGAAAGGCTTTCAGGTGTTTGTTTTCGGCACCGGGCGTCAGGGTGGTATAGGCATAATTTTCCGTTCGCTTGGTGTACGCCTTGATCCGTTTGCTCAGGTTGGATTCCTGTTCTTTCAGAAAATATCCTGAATCCAGATCCAATGCCCTGGATATGGTCAAAAGGGTACCCACCGGGGGTATCATCTTTCCGGATTCTATCTTTTTCAGGTAATCGATGGAATAACCGGTTTCATTGGCCATCCGGTCAAGGGTGATACTTTTGTCTTCTCTTACTTTTTTAATCCGTTTTCCCACGGGTTGAGGCGTGCTTTTTTTCCTGGGCATGGGGACTCCTCTCTGAAATTGAATAATTATTGTTGTGTCTTTCAGTGTTCAGGTGTCAGGTTTCAGTGTTCAATTCTCAAGTACCGGTGCTCCCCGACACCTAACACCCGAAACCTGAAACCTTGACGTTATCTCAGGATATATTTCATGCAATCGAACAAACTGTTACTTGCACGAACTGCATAACCAGGATATTCAATATTCAATAGGCAATATTCAATGAATGGCTTCTAATATTCATAGAACCCTCTTCCGGTCTTCCTGCCCAGCCAACCGGCCTCCACATATTTACGAAGCAGCGGGCACGGTCTGTATTTCGAGTCTTTAAATCCGTCATAGAGGGTTTCCATAATGGCCAGACACGTATCGAGCCCGATTAAATCCGCCAGTGCCAGAGGCCCCATGGGGTGATTCATGCCCAGTTTCATCACCGTGTCGATATCTTCTCGTTTACCCACGCCGTGATAGAGGCAGTAAACGGCCTCGTTGATCATGGGCAGAAGGATTCGATTGGCAATGAATCCCGGAAAGTCGGACGCTTCCGCCGGGGTTTTTCCGAATTTTTCGGACAACGCCCATGTGGTATTAAAAGTCTCGTCTGAGGTTGCAATTCCCCGGATGACTTCCACCAGCTTCATTACCGGCACCGGGTTCATAAAGTGCATACCGATGACCTTGCCGGGGCGACCGGTCCGAGCCGCAATCCGGCCAATGGGAATGGAAGAGGTATTGGTGGCCAGAATCACCTCCGGGCGGCAAGTCGCGTCGAGATCCTTGAAAATCTGATATTTAATAGGCTCGTTTTCGGTTGCGGCTTCCACCACAAAATCCGCCGGTGCCATATCGCCAAGGTCCACACTGGTTTTGATCCGACCGAGGACCGTATTCTTTTCATCCTCCGTCATTCTTCCCTTTTCCACACCGCGGCTCAGGATTTTATTGATGGCGGATACGCCTTTTTCCACGAATTCCGTTTTTATATCGTTCATTATCACTTCAAGCCCGCTCATGGCCGCCACCTGAGCGATACCGTTTCCCATCTGACCGGCCCCAATCACACCAAATGTTTTTATCTCCATTGTTGTCTCCTTGTTGTTTAGTTCTGAGTTCTGAGTTCTGAGTTCTGAGTTTGGAGATTGAAATTCGTTAACAAAAACTTTGAACGCAGAACGTTGAACTCGCAACTGTCATCTCTTGACGATCATTGCCACCGCTTCTCCACCGCCGAGGCAAAGGGAAGCAAGCCCGGTTTTTTTGTCCTGCTTGATCATTTCGTGCAGCAGCGTCACCAGGATACGGCACCCGCTAGCCCCGATGGGATGCCCCAGGGATACGCTGCCGCCGTTTACGTTCACTTTCGAATGATCGAGCTCGAGTTCTTTCATAACCGCTGCCGTCGATCCGCTGAACGCTTCATTGATTTCATATAGGTCAACATCTTCTTTGCTGAGGCCTTCTTTTTCGAGACACTTGGGAATCGCCCAAATCGGGGCAACCAGCACATACTTCATGTCGATGCCGTAAGATGCCTGGGCGCCGATGCTTGCAAGGATGGTGCACCCCAGTGATTCCGCTTTTTCCCTGGACATGGCCACGACGGCCGCGGCGCCGTCGCTGATGACGGAGGCGTTTCCCACCGTCGCGAACCCCTCTTTTTGAAATGCCGGTCTCATTTTTGCCAGGGCTTCATAAGGTGTTTCCCGTGGGCATTCGTCCGTATCAAAAATAACCGGATCCCCTTTCCGCTGGGGTATGGGTACCGGAACAATTTCATCCTTGAACCGACCGGTACTGATGGCGTTCATGGTTCGTTTATACGATTCTGCAGCATAACGATCCTGGTCTTCTCTGGTGACATTGTATTTTTCCGAGCAGAGGTCGTTTGAAATCCCCATATGAAAATCGTTTACATGATCCCATAAGCCGTCGTAAACCATATGATCCTGAAGTTTTCCCGGCCCCATACGATATCCGAATCTGGCCTTTTCCAAAAAATAAGGCGCCATACTCATATTCTCCATGCCGCCGGCCACCACAACCTCGGCATCACCGAGCTGAATGGCCTGGGCTGCCAGCATAACCGATTTCAGGGCCGATCCGCAGACTTTATTCACGGTGATGCTCTCCACCTCCCATGGCAAACCGGCTTTGACTGCCGCCTGCTTGGCGGGATTTTGACCGTAGCCGCAGGGCAAAACCAGTCCCATGATCGCTTCATTCACGGCTTCTTTCGGAATACCGGCTTTCTCGATAGCCGCGTTCATGATAAAGCCACCCAGTTCGGTGGCCCCCATATTTCCCAAGGTTCCGTTAAAGCTACCCAAGGGGGTGCGAACCGCACTTACAATCACAGCTTCCTTCATTGCTTATCTCCTTAAATATATAGTTGCGAGTTCAGAGTTCTGAGTGTAGGGTTCAGGGTTCAGAGTTCAGGGTTCAGGGTTCAGAGTTCTGAGTTCAGGGTTCAGGGTTCAGAGTTCTGAGTTCAGAGGGATTTGCGTTGCTTATCTCCCCTAACTTTGAACCCGGAACGTTGAACCCGGAACTCATACTTTACATATTCCTTCGATATTTTCCGCCGACGTCGAACAGGGCCTGGGTGATTTCCCCCAGTGTACATGATCGTACCGTATTCATGAGCTCGGCGAAGATGTTCTCTCCACTCAAAGCGACTTCCTGCAGTTTTTTCAACGCATGGGGAGCTTCTTTTTCATGGCGTTTTTTAAATTCAGCCAGCCGTCTGAGTTGAGACCGTTTCTCTGCTTCCGTTGCACGGGCAAGTTCTACAGATTCACTCAGTTCTTCATCGCTGCGATCCGGATCTCGGAATGTATTCACACCGATGATGGGAAGTTCCCCGCGGTTTTTCAAGTTTTCATAGTAGATGGACTCTTCCTGTATTTTACTCCTCTGATACCCGGTCTCCATTGCCCCCAAAACGCCGCCCCGCTCGCTGATCCGGTCAAATTCCATCAGAACCGCTTCCTCCACCAGCCGGGTCAGTTCTTCCACCAGAAAGCTTCCCTGGATCATATTTTCGCTCTTGGTCAATCCCCACTCTTTATTGACGATGAGCTGAATGGCCAGGGCACGCCTCACCGACTCCCGGCTGGGTGTGGTGATGGCTTCATCGAACGCATTGGTATGAAGGCTGTTGCAGTTGTCATAAATGGCGCACAATGCCTGGAGTGTTGTTCTCACATCGTTGAACTGAATGTCCTGCGCATGCAGTGAGCGGCCGGATGTCTGAATATGGTATTTCAGCATCTGAGATCGATCGGATCCTCGATACTTATCTCGCATGGCGATTGCCCAAATTCGCCGGGCCACGCGTCCGATGACATTGTATTCCGGATCCATACCATTTGAGAAGAAAAAGGACAAGTTCGGAGCAAAGCTGTCCAAGGGCATGCGGCGGGAAAGGTAGTATTCCACGTAGGTGAATCCGTTTGCAAGGGTAAAGGCCAGCTGGGTGACGGGGTTGGCGCCGGCCTCGGCGATGTGGTATCCTGAAATGGACACGGAGTAGAAGTTTCGAACATTGTTGTTTATGAAATATTCCTGAATATCCCCCATCATCTTCAGGGCAAAATCGATGGAAAAGATACAGGTATTCTGTCCCTGATCCTCCTTCAGTATGTCGGCCTGAACCGTACCCCGCACATTGGAGAAGACATCCGACCGGATTTTTGCCGTTTCATCATCGGTGGGTTCCCTGCCGGTTTCATCAGTGAAGTGGTTCACTTGCTGATCGATGGCCGTGTTCAGAAACATGGCCAGTATCATGGGCGCCGGACCGTTAATGGTCATGGAAACCGATGTGTTCGGTGCACATAAATCGAACCCGCCGTAGAGGATCTTCACGTCTTCCAGAGAACAGATGCTGACGCCGGATGTGCCGACCTTACCGTATATATCCGGCCGCTCATGGGGATCACAGCCGTATAGCGTTACGGAGTCGAATGCTGTTGAAAGCCGCTTGGCGTCGGAATCTTCAGACAACAGCTTGAACCGTTGGTTGGTCCGTGCCGGATCGCCTTCTCCGGCAAACATGCGGGTGGGGTATTCGTCCACGCGTTTCAGCGGGAAGACGCCGGCGGTGTACGGAAATTTTCCGGGTACGTTTTCCTCCCGCAGCCACCTGTAGATTTCCCCCGGATCTTTGAATTTCGGCAGCACGATCTTAGGGATCCGTGTACGGGATAAGGACTCTGAATAGAGGGGAAGCCGGATCTCCCGATCCCGAACCTTATATACCAGTTCGTCTTTGCTATAGGTTTCCTGAATCTCTTTCCATTCTTCCAGAACCTGCTTGGTTTCAGTTTTCAACAGTGCACCGGCTTTTTGAATTTCTTCCTTCAGACGGGAAATCAGTTCGGCGGTGTCGCCGGGTTGTTCTTTTTCTATGGCATTCAAGGCCTCTTTCAGCTGCCATGTTTTTCTGATTGCGTCTGCCTGCGCTTCCGTCTCTTTATGGTATGTTCTGACGGCATCGGCAATTTCGGATAAATACCGCGTTCTTTCAGGTGGAATAATGATGGTTTTCGAGGTGGAGGTTTTGGTTGCCGGACGGGCCAGAGAGGGATTGAATTCAACGCCGGTTTTGCTTGAGATGGTGTCGATGACGGCATGGTACAATGCGGTGACGCCGTCATCGTTGAATTTGGAAGCAATGGTGCCGAATACCGGCATTTCGTTCGGGGACCGGTTAAAGGCGTTTCGGTTTCGCTGGATCTGTTTCCGAACATCCCTTACAGCGTCTTCACCCCCCCGCTTTTCAAACTTATTGACAACCACCAGGTCGGCGTAATCGAGCATGTCGATTTTTTCGAGCTGCGATGCAGCCCCGAACTCACTGGTCATGACGTACATGGACACATCGGATAGGTTTGTGATGATGGAGTCTCCCTGGCCGATACCGGCTGTTTCTGCAATGATCAACCCGAAACCGGCCGCCTTTACCACATCGATGGCGTCGGCCAGTGCAGTCGATATTTCGGTATTGGATTTCCGTGTGGCCAGCGAGCGCATGTAAACCCGGCTGCTGTCAATGGCATTCATTCGGATCCGATCGCCCAGCAACGCACCGCCGGTCTTGCGGCGGGAAGGATCGCAGCTCACAATGGCCACGGTGAGATCATCAAGGTCCATAAGCATTCGGGTGATGAGCTCGTCGGTGAGCGACGATTTGCCGGAGCCCCCGGTGCCGGTAATTCCCAGGACCGGCGTTTTTCGATTTTTGACCGCCTTCCGGATATCGGACCTCAGCTTTTGTAAATCTCCATTTTCATCCGCCTTTGCCAGCTCCATTGCTGTAATAAGGCCGGCGATCAGACCGTCGTTGTCTGCAGAGAGATCACCGAGATCGAGGGAACGATTTTCAATGGTGGAAAAGTCAAGGGTCTTTACCATATGGTTGATAATGCCCTGCAGGCCCATTTTTGCGCCGTCTTCCGGCGTATAGATCTTGGCAACGCCATATTCCTCCAGCTCCCTTATCTCTTCAGGAACGATGACACCGCCGCCGCCGCCCAATACTCTGATCTGAGAGGATCTTTTTTCTTTAAGCAGGTCGATGATGTATTTAAAAAACTCGATATGGCCGCCCTGATAGCAGGACACCCCGATGCCATGTGCATCTTCTTCAATGGCGGCGTTGACGATTTCTTCTGCCGATCGGTTGTGCCCGAGGTGTATCACCTCGCACCCGGTGGCTTGAAGTATTCTTCGCATGATGTTGATGGACGCATCATGCCCATCGAAAAGAGAAGTTGCCGTTACCACACGGATGTGGTGTTTGGGTTGGTATACTTCAACTTCGCTGCCCATGTTTCCTCCTCAGAGTAATATTGGAGTACTGGAGTGATGGCGTGTTGCTCCGTCACACCAGTCGATTTTTATCCTAACCCGGATAAACTGGAAATTCCAAACCACAAATATCAAATATCAAACAAATCACAATGACCGAAATTCAAAATATCAAACATCCTCAGGATATCGAAAAATGAACAAAACTGTTTTGGTCATTGGATATTGGAATTTGGAATTTGTTTGTAATTTGCTTGCCCGCCGTTTTTCTGGCGGGGTGCTTGTGTATTGTTTTTTTCATAAAATGCAAAGAATTATCAATTAAGACTTTAAAATACTTATAATTATCGATGGGTTATCGTCGCTATATTTTTTTTATGCTGGTTGCTTTCCCGTTGCAAGGCCAAGAATAAATTCGGTCTGAAGTTTGATGTAATCGTCAATGCTGTAGTGGCGAGCCAGAAACCATCGCCTGAACGTCCACATATGACCCAATACCGAAATATTATGAGCTATCAGTTCAACGGAATCCTCTGTCAATCGCGGCAGATCCCCGTTAGACATCAGATGGGCCAGTTCTTCTACAAAAATTCCGGTAATCCGGACTTCGTTTTCAAGTACCCGCTTTTTCCATTCACCCGGAAGCGAGTGCATTTCCGCATAAATGAGTTGAATATGGTCGCTCATTTTGTGACAGACCATAAAGTAAGCACGGATCATCTCGATGAGTGTCTGTTTACCTTCCTTTGCTTTGTTCAGGGCACGGGTGGTACCGGTTTCGATTTCAGCATGGATGGCATCGCATACCAGATAAAGGACATCTTCTTTAGACGCTACATATTCGTAAAGCGAACCGATGGAAAAACCGGATGCCCGGGCAATCTGCCGTGTTGTGGTTTTGTGAAACCCATGTTCTATGAACAGTTGAACGCTTGCATCCACAATTTGGCGCCGCCTCTGCTCCACGAGCGCCCGATTTTTTATGTGAGTCGGTACATCTTTGGTCCGCTGCGATGGTGGGTTCATGTTGTCATCCGCCTAACGTCTAAAAGTTTGAGATTATGGCATAGGTTTTATTGTCGAGCATTTAATGTCGAAGATATGGTCTGGTCCTGCACAATTCCGAACGATCGCTCAATGAAGCTTAACATGTGATTTCCTTCTATGTCAAGGTCTTAAGATGAATGCCATAATAGCAATTATAATAATAATTACAAACAGATACGGTTGATTTTTTATCGTTTAAATGTCTCCGTTTGGGGTTGTTCTAATAATAACCTCAGTGAATGTTTTTCAAGATCACATATTTTGCTTAATACTTTCCTCCTTTTTATCAATTATGTAATATAACCGTTGCGTTGTTTCGCAGATTTATATTGACAAGCCTGAATTTGCTTTTATAAGGTACTTGAAAAAAATTTATGAGCGCCCGTTCAGGACGGGGTGCATTTAATAGGCTTTACGCCCTTCGAAAGATTCTGCATTCCATTCAATTCAGTGTTGCTCGGTTTATAAAAACCGGTGTAAGATATTGTGATTTTGAACAGACAAAATACTTGATGGGTCGTGTGTTGGAAAACCCCAACTGTTGAGATCCTTTGTTTTTTGCAGAGAGGAGGCCCCGTTGGATTTCGATCTAAATAAAGAACAGGAAATGATCCGAAAAGAGGTTCGGAGGTTTGCTGAAAGCGAAATTGTTCCCATCGCCCAGGAATTGGACGAAACCGAGACTTTTTCCGCTGAACTCACGAAAAAAATGGGAGAGATCGGTCTATTCGGCATGTGTGTCTCTGAAGATTACGAGGGGCAGGGCATGGACTATCTATCCTATATTATTGCTGTTGAGGAAATCGCCCGGGTGGATGGATCCCAGGCCGCCACTATCGCCGCAGGTAACTCTTTGGGTATCGGGCCCATCTATTATTATGGTACGGAGGAACAGAAACAAAAATATCTTCCCAGGCTTTGCTCGGGCGAAGCGCTCTGGGGTTTCGGCCTCACCGAACCCACAGCCGGATCTGATGCCGGCGGCAGCAAGACGACAGCGGTGGAAGATGGCGATCATTGGGTTCTCAACGGTTCCAAAATTTTCATTACCAATGCGGCTTGTGAACTTTCACTTGGAGTAACGGTTCAGGCCGTTACCGGTAAAATTGCCAGCGGGAAACCGGAGTATACGTGTTTCATCGTTGAACACGGGACCCCCGGGTTTAAAGCGATTCCCATGCATAAAAAAATGATGTGGCGATCATCCAACACGGCCGAGCTCTATTTCGACAATGTCAGAGTCCCCAAAGAGAACGTGTTGGGGAGCAAGGGAGACGGATTTCATCAAATGCTGGCCACCCTTGATGGAGGGCGACTCTCCATCGGCGCCATGGGTCTCGGAGGCGCACAAGGGGCGTATGAGGCGGCCCTGAAATACTCAAAAGAAAGGGTTCAATTCAATCAACCGATCTGTAAATTTCAAGCGGTTGCATTTAAGCTTGCCGATTGCGCCCTTGAAATCGAGTGCGGCAGAAATCTGCTTTATAAAGCCTGCTGGCTTAGAGATCATGAAAGAGCGTTTGAAAAGGAAGCGGCCATGGCAAAGCTCTATTGTTCGGAGCTCATGGGAAGAGTGGCCAATCATGCCGTTCAAATTCATGGCGGATACGGATTGATGAAAGACTATAATGTCGAAAGGTTTTACAGAGATCAAAAACTGCTGGATATCGGGGAGGGAACTTCCGAGATTCAGCGGCTCGTAATTTCACGCTATATCGGGTGTTAGGATTTGGAGCAATGGGGTCTTGGAATACGGGATTGAATAATAATTATGACGCTTGCATGATTTGGTATAACCCAACCCGGATAAACAGGAAATCTCAAATCTCAAATCACAAATCTCAAACAAATCACAATGACCGAAATTCAAAATTCGAAACATGTTATGATCTAGAGGATAAACATGTCTAACCGGTTTGGGTCATTGGATATTGGAATTTGAGATTTATTTGTATTTTGGTGCTTGGGTATTGGTTTTTGCATAAAATGCAAAGAAATAACAATTAAGACTCTAAAACGTGATATTTGGGGGTAATCATGAACGATCAGGTCTTATTGACGGAAGAGCAGGAGGGAATATCAATTCTAACCCTGAATCGTCCCGAGGTGATGAATGCCTTTAATTTTGAACTGCTGCGCGCGCTGAAGGAGGAGATTAATCGTCTTCGGTTTAATACCGATATTCGGGTGATCATTATCACCGGAGCAGGGGAAAAGGCTTTCAGTGCGGGGGCGGATTTGAAAGAACGAAGAACCCTTTCCGATATTCAGGTCAAAGAGTATATTTATACCATCAGAAATCTGTTTACTTCTATTGAGCAACTCAATAAACCGGTGATTGCAGCCGTAAACGGGATTGCTCTGGGCGGTGGGACGGAACTTGCCCTGGCCTGTGATATCCGCATTGTTTCAACCGATGCCACCATGGGGCAGACAGAGACCCGACTTGCGATCATACCGGGGGCCGGCGGTACCCAGCGGCTTCCGAGACTGGTTGGTAAGGGTAAAGCGAAGGAACTCATATTTACCGGACGTCGAATCGGAGCCGAGGAAGCGCTGAATATCGGATTGGCCAATAAAATATGCGAACCGGATCAACTCTTGGCAGAATGCAGACAAATGGCCGCGATGATTTGTGAAGCCGGCCCCATCGCCGTTGAACAGGCCAAATACGCCATCAACTACGGCCTCGAGACCGATCTTCACACCGGACTTGCCATTGAATCCAATGCCTATTGGGTTACCATTCCCACTGAAGACCGGCTTGAGGCGCTCGCGGCCTTTAGAGAAAAGAGAAAGCCGGTGTTCAAGGGGAAGTGATGGAAGATTTGAGTGTCGAATATCGAACAAGGAATTTAGAACCGAAGAAGTGTAGCAAACCTTCGAATTTCGACATTCCTTGTTCAGTATTCTGCGGTTCAT
>Ga0180009_10006758_pt1 | contig 11925 bp, 9 predicted proteins | sample OS_PC_MetaG_FD_123537 | JGI IMG/M metagenome (GOLD analysis project Ga0180009, IMG submission 123537) | Groundwater microbial communities from the Aspo Hard Rock Laboratory (HRL) deep subsurface site, Sweden - OS_PC_MetaG | ecosystem: Environmental > Aquatic > Deep subsurface > Groundwater...
AAGGGATGGTGTTTTCGTGGAACAAATCACTGTCAATCCGTGACATCTGGAGAACAGCCTCCCTGGCAGGCCGGATTGATTTTCGCAGGTAATTGATTTCCCGCTTAAATGAATTGATCTTTTCCATAACACTGGCGTCATTCCCTGCAAGGATTACTTCCTCAAGATCTTCGATTTTTTCTCCAATCAGTTCAATCACATAAATATAATTGTCCACAACCGTATCTATGAGTGCATAGGCAAGGTAATCCGTCCCGGATCCTCGAATACGTGATTTTTGTTTTCTGATTCTCTCCCGGACAGGATCAAAGACATCTCCGGGCTGTTCCTGAAATGTCAGCAAAAATTTATCTCCCAGGATGATACTCAATTGCTCGTTGACAATCATTTGGGTTTTTGTGTCAAACCGGATCATCTTTAAAACAATGAAAATATAGGTATCAAATTCCTCTATTTTAGGTCTCTGGCCCGTATTCAGGATATCCTCCATCACAAGGGGGTGTAATTCAAAAATCTGACCCACCTCCCGGATTAACTCAATGTCATGCAGGCCATTAATATTCAGCCAGGTCACGGTTTCTGTTTTTTTAAAATGAGATCCGTCTTTAATATCCAATAATTCCTGCTCTGTCAGGTTCACAGAATCATAATCAATAACCCGCGCCTGCACGGATTCCATTTTCTGTTTTCCGATGAAGATCAGGGCTCCAGGACTTTGGCCCCGGCTTTCCGAGCGTTTTTTTAAAAATCGTGCCATAAAAGGTTTTCCTCTTTTGTATAAAAGTTATGATGTGACGTCTTTTGCCACTCAAACATCCCTATTGACATAAGTTTTAAGAATAAGATTTTTTACGATAGCATCTACCTTAATCCAAATCAACACGCAACTTTTTTGGGACAGACACTTTTTATTTTAAACAATTTCTTTTACAAATCAGGATATGATATTTTAATGCTGTAAGGAAAGCAACAATTGATCAACGCCCAATTTTATCATACAGGTGGCATCATGAAATCATTGAAAAAAACATCTGAAAAGACCGGTTTCTCGCCAGGAACACTGGTTCATATCGGAGAAAAAAGAATTGAAAAAACAAGAATCAGAATCATGGACTATAACCCTGATCAGATCCGGGAAAAAGAGATAAAACATATTGAAGAGTGCTTTCCCTTCAAGGATGAGCCCAGCATCACCTGGATCAATATTGACGGCCTTCATGAAACAGATCTGATTGAAAAAATCGGCGGGCATTTTGATGTTCACCCATTAATTCTTGAGGATATCGTTCACGCCGGAACCCGTCCGAAAATTGAGGAATTTGATAGTTTTACCTTTATTGTTTTCAAGATGCTTTATTATGATGAAAATGCGGAAGATATACTGGACGAGCAGATAAGTATTCTTCTGGGGACCAATTTTGTCATTTCTTTCCAGGAAAGAGAGGGCACGGTTTTCAACCCGTTAAGAGACAGGATAAGAAACCCAAAAAGCCGAATTCGAAGAAAAGGGGCGGACTATCTGACCTATGCCTTGATTGACACGGTGGTTGACAATTATTTCATTATCCTTGAAATGTTAGAGGATAAAATTGAAGCCCTGGATGAAGATCTTTTTACGTCCATGTCCAAAGAAACCTTTCATTCCATCAACAACATGAAAAGAAAGCTGATCGCATTGAGAAAAGCCGTCTCGCCGCTTAGAGAGCTTGTCAACGCGGTTCAAAAAAAAGAGTTCAGCCTGATTGAGGAAAGCAATTTAATTTATTTTAAGGATATCTACGATCATGTGGTCCAGATAATGGAGACCGTTGACATATACCGGGAACTGGTTTCAGGGCTTCATGACATATTTTTGACCAATGTGAACAACAAAATGAATGAAATCATGAAGACCCTTACCATTACAGCAACGATCTTTATTCCACTGACATTTATTGCCGGCATCTACGGCATGAATTTCAAGTATATGCCGGAACTGGAATGGGAGTGGGGGTATGTTGCCGTCTGGGCGGTTATCATCGGGGTGGTTGGAACCATGTTTTATTATTTTAAAAAGAAAGACTGGCTCTGATTTGGGTTTGAATAAGCGCAATAGTTGCTTTCAAATATATTTCAGATTTTTAATAATCTAACGCTTCAGGCCGAACCGTTTCTCAAGAAGTTGGTAGAGAATATTGATATCATTGGTTTGGCCTGCAACAAAAAGATTCCCGATCATTAGCTGAGGCATTTTGAGGGTTCCGTGTTTGTTGTAATTGGCTTCATGGATGGCCCCGGCCAATTGCAAGGTTTCATTTACCCATGTGTCTGCCAGCGCTTTATCAAGTTTTTTTTCTCCAATCAGGCTTTTTGCATATGAACGCGCCATGTCTATCGGCGGCGGCTCTTTTGTCTTGAATATCCAGTTGTCAAATTTTTGATAAGATTTCCTGTTGACCAACCAGACGGCCAACCCTATTCGGGCATATTGGCAAGCATTTTCATGGTCGGATAGGGTTTTTATATTGGCCCGCTGCATCCATTGATTGCACGTTGCATCTAAGGGCACCGGAAGTAAAAGAATTGCCAATTTTGTTTTGAATGTAGCCTGAACCTTCAATAATTGGTCGTGCATAAAGCGGCAGGATTTGCAGGTATAATCGAAGAGGATTACGATTACTTGATCAGCCGAAGGCAATCCTATGATCGGTAATTCATTCAGATCCAATGCAAATTTTTCGTTATGTAAGGTAATAATCCATTTTTTATCAGTATAAAAACTTTGGGCTTTGTTGCTGGAAAGTTCGATTGTTTTATGAGTGTCCGGCTGATAAAGAAGTTGTCCCAGAATCAGGGCAAAGGTTCCTGCCAACCCCCATAAGCCTAAGGTAAACAATGATTTTGTTGTGGTTTTCACCATTGGGTTGAATGGTTTTTTCAAGGCAGCCGTCGCGGCGGAGTGCTGTATGCGACGGAATTGCAAAAGAACCATCAATGCCCCAAGCAATCCTAAGAGGTGGCTTGCCATACAAAAATAACAAATGCTTTCAATCAGGACCAATTGCACAAACAAAAACCATATACCTGCCCCTGCCACTATAAAGGATAAGGAGATGATATAATTCCAGGGCTGCCGGACGGTCTTGATCACTTTGGGAAAGGATAATTTTATTATCCCAATAATAAGCCCCACATAAACCGGTATGGCCAACAAGCTGACGGGGATGCCCATCAATGACGACCAGCGACTGCTCAGTACCTGATTGCATCCTGAAGTTGGACCACAACCGGCAACCATATCCCCGGTTAAAGAAAACCATGATAAATAACCGGCAATCAGCGTAGTAAGGGCAAACAAAATCAGGGGAAAAACAAGGAGTGGAATGACCTGATCCGGCATTTTTGGCGGCTCATTTGGTTTAGTTGCTTTTTTTGACATAGGCTTAGTTCTGGCTGATTCAAAGGAGGAATTATGTTATATGAGTGAGATTTACCCGGTTCGATTTATAAAAAGAAGGCAGGGAATTTATGAATTGCCCTGCCTTCTTTTTTGAATGTTACAGCACACTCGATCAACTATATATGTCTAACTTTTTTTTCTTGTCAAACCAGCCAAAGAGAGTAAGCCGCAGCCAAAGAGGAACATGGTGGCAGGTTCAGGAATCTGACCAGAGACTGAACCCTCTTCTACAGTTGCCCACCGAATCGTTCCACCGGCGACCAGGTACTCACCAAAGCCGTCACCATAGAAAGTAACCGTGGAGAAAGTACTGGTATCGTCTATTGCACCGATAAAATTTTCATATCCCAGACCTGCAACATAACCGGGATTATCATTTGAAGAATAAGCATTTGCCACCAGGTTGTTTGATCCGCCGTCAAACGAGATATAGAGACCAGAGGGAAGATAGCAACAGGTGGCCCAGTCACCGATTTCTAAACCAAAGGCATTAACAGGCGTGTCAAAGGTAAATGTCAGACCTGATAAATTGGCAGGTGACGCAGGGTTAATTACAATGGATTGACCGACAAGATAGCTGTTATCAATACCTCGAGAAATTCCGTTTGTGGCTGTTATAGTATAGTCACCCCTATCCCAGCTAGTGCCGGAAGAAAGGCCGGAAAGCGTATCTGTATTAACTGTTCCGCCAACTGAAGTGATTAGGGTATCAAATGCACTTGTACCGGCCGGAATAGTATTGTTGTAGATTACGGGTGTGGCAAAACTGGTTGAGACCGCAACCAGCAACAATAAACAGATTTGTAAAAAAATTGTTCTCATTTTTTTCATAAATACCTCCATAAAATTATTTTAAAATTTAAAAAAATCACAGCTTTAATATAGTAATTTTTTATATAAACGACATCAAATCATTTAAAGAAGATTAAAGCAAAGATGGTGCCAAGTGAATTTTTATGAGGAGCGTCTGCCTTTTTGGGTTTAGTTTGATTTGAAATTTTTAAGGTTTGATATGTCATTCGGCATTCGGTATTCTATGGAACGTTAAAAGCTTTAAGGTATTCAAAATACTATCAGTTTGAATTTGTATAATGCTCTATATCAGCGGAAAAAAATCTATATCCAGGTTTTGACAAAGATAAAACCCCTCTTTTTTTTGCAGCTGCTGGAAAGCTTCGCTCCCAAAGGAATACAGACTTTATTGCCGGAATAATTGATTGGGCTGCAGTGGTGAAAAAATAAGAGCTGAGAGCTGAAATATTTTTTTTGACCAGATTGCGCGGAATCCCCCACCACGTTTTGGATGATACTTTTTTTCCATAGAAGGATAAAAAAAGTAATAAATTGTGTAAATTTTTACTTAATACCCCAAAAATTCATCACCCTATAGTTCTGTGGTTCTGATAGCTGTTTGAATATTGTAAGAACTCAACCCGTGATCCAGATGATTAATTATACGGCGTCTGTTGGTTTTACTCTTTTTCAGAAGGTTTTTTTGAAACCGGCATTCCCAGAACATCATCAGCTGTTTTTGCCACATCTTCGGCTTTTGTTTTTGCTCTGGCAGCCTTGCGGAATGCTTTTTGGGCATCGGCCTGGGCTGTGTCCAGCTCCTGTTTTAATTCTTTGTGTTTATCCAGGGGGATTGCACCTGAAGTGCCGGTCTCAAGCTTGGTGAGTTTCTGATTGAGAACCGCCACTGATTCACGGACGGTATCTGCGTATTCCTGTGCTTTTTGAGCTTTTTTCCTGGCAACTTCCAGGGCATCTGTGGCAGCGGCTATCAATGCGGCCTGCCCTTCTTCAGGTTCGGAATCCAGATCAATGTCTTCAGCAGCAAGCACCAGGACACTGCTGGGTAATCGGGGCAGGGAGTTGTCAAAAGCATTTCCCGTGGCATCCGTTAACCGGTTGGCCTTAAGGGTAAAGGGCAAAAAAACCATGGCGGCATTTTGAGAATTTTCCACCAAAACGTCTGGTTCAAACGAAGGAACGATAATGGCCTCGGCTTCAATGCGCACATCTTCAAGAATTTTGTTTAAAGCGGTTTTTTCAATCTTAATATTGGCTCCTGACCCCTGGGTCAGGACACGGATGGCAGCCTCACTCCACGGTTTTGTGCGGGTCATTAAATAGGCAAAGAGCAGCATCAGGCGGCTTGTGGCATCGTTCTGCCACCAGACATCGATGAAACGTTCCTCAACAGGCGTTTGCCGGAGGCGGTCCCAGGTTTCGGGCGTGGTATGCAGCACGACAATATTAAACCCAAACCGGAACATGGTTCTTAACAGCTGGGTATACTGATACCGGTTACTACTGGGAATGGTGTCGCCGGGTGTGTCAAACCAGTTGAGGACAATGGTATTGGGAGTTATGGGACCAAATCCAATGCTCTGGATGAGCACATCTAAGGCATCGGAAAATTCAGGAGTGCAAACAGTGAGGGGGAAAATCGGCAATTCTTTTTCTGTGATGAAATTTACCAGTTCTTTTTGCATCTCGGTGCTCTGTTTTCTGGCAAGGATACCTGTTCCTTGATTGACTTGCAGGGCTGTAGCAAATCCAGACCCGCCTTCAATCCATGAAGAAAAGGCGAGCAAGGCTTCCCGGTTTTTATTGCCATGATTAAAAATTAGCAGTCGCGGCTGCCAATCCCTGTCATGGGCCGGATGCTTATTGGCTTGCAACAGATGGTTTCTCACCTGCTGCATATGGTATGCACGGGCACTGTCAGCCCATCTTGCAGGACCGGCAGTGCGTTTGAGGTATTGATGGATGGCAAACAAGACCGCAATGGCTGCTGCCCCGCTCCTGAGATCAATGGCCATCATGACGCCGCCGCAGGTCAAAAATCCGATCAGGCTCAAATGCGGTGAGAACCATTTGAATCGGGGTCGAAAGGACGGGCTTTCAGTTCGTGCTTCGAAAAAAGTGGCATAGTTGAGCAGGCCATAGGAAATGAGAAAAAACATGGAGACCACGCGGGCAACCAGATTCAACTGACCCAGGGCAATGACGGCAACAGCAATGGCGGCTGACAATAAAATGCCGCGTCTTGGATTATTGGAAGGTCCAAAACCTTTTGCAAACAGATTTAAAAAAGAAAAGACCCGGTCGGCAGACAGAGACTGGAGAATCCTTGGGGCGCCCATAAAAGAAGCCATGGCCGATGACAGGGTTGCTGCGATAACACCGGCATCAATGAGAAACCCATATTTTGCAACAGACTTCATGGCCATGTAATTGGCGGCAAGTTCAGCATTGGGCATCACAGCAGAAAAAACCAGTGCTGTGCTAAAATAGACAAGGATGGAAACGCCCACGGCAAGAAAGGTGCCCATGGGCAGGCTTTTGCCCGGGTCTGCCAGATCCCCGGACATGCTGACCCCCTGGGTGAACCCGGTCACTGCAGGAAAGAAGATGGCAAAAAGAACCCAGAAGGGTACTGAGCTGTTACTGTTGATCCAGTTGGCTTTCAGCAATGCCGAATCCCAGTGAACAGCACCGCCCCAGAAAAAGGATATCAATGCGGCAACCAGCAGGGCCATAACGACAAATTGAAATTTAGTAGCCCAGTCCGCACCCAGCCAGGCAAAAATAAAAAGAAAGCTGACCGCACCAAATGCAATCAACCGGGTGGTCAGTGCTGTGGAATCCGGGAAAAAAGCTGCCATTGCTTCGGCAAAACCAATACAGTAAAAGGCGATTGAAACCGATTGGGCCAGAAACAGCACAAGACCGATTGAACCGCCGAATTCCATCCCCAGGGTTCTGGAAATCAGGTAATAGTCCCCTCCGCCTTTGACCTTGAGGTTTGTGGCCACGGCAGACAGGCTGATGCTGGTAAGAATGGAAATGGTATTGGCAAGAAAAAGAATAATCAAAGCCTGGCCTAGGCCGGCACTGCCCACCACATATCCCAGCCGCAGAAATAGAATAATCCCCAGAATGGTCAGAACGCTGGGCGTGAAAACACCGGCAAAAGTACCCAGTTTTCCGTTTTTTGTCACATTGAGGTGTTCTGGATCTGTTGTGCTGGAGATAGACTGTTTCAACCTTATTTTTTTATCCTTTCAGCTTTGTAAAAACCCAAAGCGGGTGCGTCCTTAGGGCTTTTAAACGGAATGTTTTTCAGCTTAAGGCGCCAGACAATTTCTTTTTGAGGGGTGATTTCAACCAATCCTGTGGAACCGGTAATTAATATATTTCCATTGGGCAGTTGGTTGGCATCCCTGACAGGCCACATTTTTCTGCTGCCAAGGGTAAATCGCCAGATAACCGTCTGGGTCTTTCTGTCAATTTCCAGTATTTCATTGGGTCTGTCATGATTGGCAACAAGAATGTTTCCATTGGCCAGAATCTGCGGGTCATGCTGGTGATCCAGATATCCTTTCCCGATAAGATTGATGACCTTGCCTTCAGGGGATATTTCCACAAGGCAGTTGAAATTTCTCGGGCTGATCAGGGTGTTCCCGGAGTTTAATCTTACCACTGCATTGGTGTGGGACCATCCCTGCTCATAATAATTGTCATAAGGCGGGATATCAAAATTGTCTTTGGCGTGCCAGGTCCATACAGACCGGCCCATGGAATTTACTTCCATAACCTGGGCATCGCTTTTTTTATCCTGATTTCCATAGACATACAGGGTGTTTCCATTGGCAAGCCGATCCGCATCATGGGATACCTTGCGATCCAGGTGAGACCAGATAGTGTTCCCAGTCCGGTCAATTTCAAAGATGCCTTTTCCCGGCAGTACAAACAGGATGTTGTTATTTGACAACGGTTCCACATCAAATCCGGGATTGTTGAACCGCCTTAAATCAGAGGGGACTACATATTCCCACAGGATATTCCCTTTCATGTCCACTTCAATGATTCTCGGGCGGTTCCGGATATGATTGTCTGAAAAAATTGTTGTGCCGTGACAGGCTTTATCCGGCAGATAAATGTCAACAATAAAGTCAGGTTCCTGTAAAGGGTCTGCATAGGTTACAGCTTTTGAATTCAATGCGGATTTGCACCCGGTTAAAACGAGAACTATTGTAATGATGATATAAAATAATGCATGCTTCATCATTCATCCTTATGGTCGAGATTAGGTTCGTCCCCGACTTCTTTTTAATTGGCAACTCTTGACAGGGTTTTATCTTTTTTTTGCATGTGCCTTGATTTATTATTGGCTGTATTTTCCTGCCAGTAAATCATCTGTAAACTTGTTATATATACCCTTTTTTTTTATCTTGGCAAGCCCTTGATTGAAAACCTGCAAAAGGTTTTCAGATTTTTTGCCGGTCTTGGGAAACAGCAAGTGTCCCGTTGTTTCGGATAATGGTTTTGAATTAAAGGAAATTAAATTTGATGCACTTTTATCGAATTCCTTTTGAAGGACACTATGCCCACTCACTAATCCAGAGGGGAAAATATCAATTCTTCCGCTTAACAGCTTTTGAAAATTCTGTCTGTCAGTTGTCGCTACATCAATTGTCAGTTGTTTTGATTCTGCGGCATCCCAAAATTCTTTGGTGTAGGTATACCCCCCTGTTGCGCCAATACGATAGTTTTTTAGGTCGCTCAATATGTTCCAGTCTTTCTATCAGTTATGAAGCTGTCGGTTTGTTGCTGGATTGAATATTTTTTCTATTGATGAGGGTAGGCGTTTTTGTCTAATTCTTCAAGACTTCACCCTTCTGTATGGCCACTTTTTTTATACGTTCGTATCTTCCATGGTCAGGGCTTTTTGTCGGCTACATCATTTGTGAGTTGACCAACAATATTTTCAAGTCTTTCATAATTCATTCTTCCCTCAAGCCATGAAGATTTAGCATTTACACATGCCTGATATGCAGAGATGTCTCCATTCTTTGGGTTGCCGCCATCGGGTGTGCTTGCCAGCAGGATGGCTTTTGTAGCAATGCTGGTAACCTTTGTAGCAGCAGAAGCTCTGTCCAATACCTGCCATCCAATACCTGCGAACATTACGGCAAGTGCACTGCATATCAATCCTCTCTGGGATAAGATTATTTCCCAGAATCCAAGACTGTCCGGTTTGATCGATCCCAAGACAGAACCAAATATGGCAAGCAGACCACTCAGCATGACAAAAAGCCATCCTGCCAGGGTCAGTGTGAAACTCAATGCCTGGGTATTTTCTGCAAGTTCCTGTGCATACGCTAAGCCTTTTCCCTCTTCATAGGGCGGGGGGTGTGGGACGATGGTTCTCAACAATAATGTCATGATTGACTCCTTTTAATATGTTGCGCCATGACGGCTTTTATTAAATTCGGATCAATGGAAACCACATAATAAATACCATTAATATTTGCTATCGTATCTCTAATAAATTCTGTCATTGCTTCTTGTGAATAGTTTTGTTCTTTAAGGTCCATAATTTCTCTTTTTAATGCAAGGATCAAGGATTCTTCAGGAGATTTATAAATAGCAACACCTCCGAATACATTCCAATGCCGACTTTTATCTGAACCATCTTCTTTATTGCCCGGCAATAAAAAATTTTCTAAAGCAACAGAACCGGGCAATAAATTTTTAGGGATGCTTTTGACCCAGCCTAACGGGATTCTTATGGCTTCATCAAGCAGTCCAACAGCTGATTTTTTGTCATTCCCGGCAATTTTTAGAGCTTTGCGAAATAAAAGAATCATTGGTAAATTATGGTTTTGAAGTTGAATATCCGTAAGTTTAGGCGATGTTTTGGAGACAGTCCTTAAATATCTGCGATCATATTGCGCATACAAGACAAGCTGTTTAAAATCATCCCGCTTTGTTTTGCTTTTAAAAGCCTGCCACTCAGCTCTATCTATATAATTTTTCAGGTTTGACAAGTCTCGTGGCGCAGATAAGGAATTTAAATCTAAAGCAATATCTAAATCTGATTTAAGATGACCTTCAATTGTTTTAAACATATCCTGATAGGAAATCCGGTCAAGGTTAAAAGCTGAAAATTCTTTGGAAACAAGTAATGCTTTAAGGTTGTCACGGAAAAATAAAATCTTTTTTATAAATTCAGATTGTGTTTTGATCGTTAACGTTTCAGCATCTTCCACCAGGCTTATCAAACCCAGTAATGCTTCATCGTATTTTTTTTGTTCAAAAAGAATATCGCAGTATTGGATTTTTTTGCTTACATACTCACTTTCAAGCCTGGTAAGCTGGTTTTTCCGAAGATTATAGGCAAATGAGAAGCGAAGCGCCTCATTGTATATTTCATGAAGGAGCTGTTCTTCATAGGGAGACGATGTTTGATGAAGCACAAAAGTGCGTAAGAATAAGAAAGGAGAAGTTGTTGTAACAGGATGCTTGAGCAAAAAAAGCGGTCGTTGAACATACTCATATTTTGGTAAATATTTGAAAAATTCTCTTGGTCTTGGATAGTTGATTCCTTTTCTCTTTGCCGTCTGTTCTGCAATGTAAGGGTTTGAAAAATCATAAAGATGTTCCAAAAATAACAGGTCTTCCTCATCTATTCGTTCATTTTTATTAATGTCTATTTTTAGTTGCGTTAAACTGTCGGTAAAAAAAGGATTGGTTATCACATCCTTTAATCTGTTTTTATCCTTCTGATCCCATTTATTGTCGTTATTAAGATCACCAAGCATTATTAATTCAGAACTGATGCCGACTCTATTAACCGGAAGATAAAAATATGAAAAAACAATTGCCGCAATAATGAATGCAATTATTACAAAAGTAATTTTTAAGGATTGACGCATGTTTTCTCCTGGTTCATATCTGTCATTAGACGTGAAGGGTTATTCCTGTAAAAAGAGGACTCACCCGGTCTTTTAATGCCGCTATGCCTGGTTTGCCGCCAGAAACATGAAAGCACTGCCGGCCAAAAGGCAGAAAGGCGAGTAAAGCCAGCTGTCATATGTTGCAAAGTCACTGCCCCGAACCCGTTTGAAGAATCCCACATACCTGAATTCGCCAATTGCCCTTAGAACAAGGATTGTTCCAACAGCAAAACCTGAAAATTTTACGTAAGGCCGATAATCAACAGATACCCTATCACAAAAGCCGAGAGCAATTGCAATTGCGGCAAAGAAGAAAAGCACTATTGCGACAACAACTGCACCAAAAGCTTTGGGTGTAAAAACAGGCTTACCATTGACAACCGGAATCATTTTTTTAGTATCGAGCTTACCACCCAAGGCCCAGTAAATGTGCAGGATTGCCAATCCGGCAAAGGCTGCGGCAACAAGAATTGATATCATATGCATGGAATCCTCCTAAAAAGAATAGATTGCTCAACCGGCAATTTGAAACCAGACTTTTTGAACCAATGGATTGAGAACGGTCTTGTCAGGTCTTGTCAATCTTTATGGGCTAGGTGGTTTTGTTTAATTTGCCGCCGTGATAATAAAGAACATATGCTTTCTCATCATTCTCATAAATGCTCTCAATGCCGTGAAATCTATCCAGAGATCCATTTTGCACGTTTTTATATTTGAAATTTTGTTTTTCTAATT
>Ga0180009_10006760_pt1 | contig 11923 bp, 9 predicted proteins | sample OS_PC_MetaG_FD_123537 | JGI IMG/M metagenome (GOLD analysis project Ga0180009, IMG submission 123537) | Groundwater microbial communities from the Aspo Hard Rock Laboratory (HRL) deep subsurface site, Sweden - OS_PC_MetaG | ecosystem: Environmental > Aquatic > Deep subsurface > Groundwater...
TTGGGGATATTTTGGTTTCAAATCCAGCGCGGCAGCCGGAAAATATATGGCTGAATTTTTGGCAACCGGCAAGTGCCCGGACATATTGAAACCCTTCAACCTGAATCGTTTTAAAGCGCACCGATTGATGGGTGAAACGGGAACGCCGGTATACTACAGTCCGTGGAACTAGCGAGACAGCTTTTATACAACCAGGGAGTAACGACAATGACGCTAATGATTACCTGTCCCATTTGCGGTGTGCGAAGCGGATATGAATTCCGTTTTGGCGGGGAAGATAAAGGGCAACGCCCCGAAGATCGTGAACTGGAAACACCCGAATCCTGGTGCGATTATGTTCATATGAATAAAAGCATCGCCGGTGTTCAGGAAGAATGGTGGTGTCATCGGGACGGCTGTGGTGCCTGGTTTGCCATCCATAGAGATACCACACGAAACATTGAAGTATCCGGTCCCAGCCCGAAAAACCCGGAGGCATGAGATGGAGCGGCTTGTTCATTTAGAAACATCGAGAATAGACCCGGAAAACAAAATCGGTTTTATATTCCAGGGGAAACCGTATCAAGGTGTGGAGGGAGATACCATTGCCACTGCCCTGCATGCCGAAGGTATCCGCATTCTTTCCCGAAGCCTGAAATATCACCGCCCAAGGGGGCTATACAGCCTGGATGGGGAATGCAGCAACTGTTTCGTGAAAGTGGATGGCATACCGAACGTGCCGGCGGAAATCACGGCAGCAAAGGATGGAATGGTAGTCCAGCCACAGAATGTCATAGGGAGCGCGGACAAGGATCGTTTGAGTTTTTTGGACAAGCTCGGCTTTGCAATGCCCACCGGTTTTTATTACCGCACCATGCACAAACCGCAAGCCGTTTGGCCCGTTGCCCTTAAACAGATCCGAAAAGCCGCCGGAATCGGCGCCCTTTCTCCGGATTTTGAAATGAAAGGGGTTTACGATGAAATCTTCACCCACGCGGATGTCTGCGTTATAGGGGGCGGTCCGGCCGGTATGATGGCCGCCTTGGCCGCAGCAACCCAGGGGCTCAGAGTGGTGCTTTTCGAAAAACGGCCTTGGTTGGGAGGTAGTTTCGAATACCGGACGAATGAATATGCTGAAGATCAAAAACTATGGGCAAGAGCTCGAATATTGGAAGATAAGATTAATTCGGAATCGAATATCCGAACCTTTAAACAGGCGGCTGTAACCGGACTTTACAACAACAACTTAATTACAGCCTTTCAAAAAGGAAAAATTTTTGACGCGTTTACCGAGCGGTATATTGAAATCCGCGCCAACAGTATCGTTGCGGCAACCGGATGCATCGAAAGGCCGTTGCTGTTTGAAAACAACGACCGGCCCGGTGTCATGCAGGTCGGCTGTGCACACCGCCTGGCAAGAACTTACGGCATCCTTCCAGGGAAAACCGCCGTGTTCTGTGTGGGACACGATCTCGGGCTTGAGGCTGCCGTCGATCTGTTCGATTTGGGGCTCTCCGTCTCTTGTGTGGCGGATCTAAGAGAGGAGGGGCAGAACGAAACCTTGATAACCGCCATCGAGGACCGGAAAATCCCCTTTTATCGTGGATGGACGGTAGAAAAGGTTCACGGGAAAAAAACCGTCGGAAAGGTGACCCTCACTGCTCTCACCGGGCCCGATCATCGGGACGCGGCGTGCGACACACTGGTGGCATCAGCCGGACTGAGCCCTTTAAATGCTATACTGACTATGGCTCACGCAACCCTTGAATACGACAAACGTACCGGTTATTTCCTGGCCGGTTCCATTCCTGAAAGAATCAACCCCGCCGGCCGCATACTGGGATATGAAGATCCCCACGCCATAGAATCCTCAGGCTGGATTGCCGGATTGAAGGCAGCTGCAGACTGCGGAGCCAGGATCGAAACGATGCTGACGGATGAAGAAGAAAAAATAGCCGGACTTCCCGGACCCCATAAGGGATCGACATTTGTAACTTTGCCGACGCCTGGGAAAAAAACGTTCATCTGTTTTGATGAAGACACCACCATAAAAGATATGGACAACGCCATCGAAGCCGGTTTTGATGTTCCGGAATTGATCAAGCGATACACCGCAGCCGGAACCGGACCTGGTCAAGGCGGAATACCCGGCCACAATCTGCCGCTATATGTAAAGCAGAAGACAGTATCCTCGAACCCGAATCTCAAACCCACGACAACCCGATCCCCACTGGTGCCGACATACCTTGCCACTTATGCCGGTTCCCGCCACGATATGAGCAAACGAACGCCGGTTCATGACATGCAGGTGGCAGCCGGCGGGAAAATGGATCGAATCGGAGCCTGGAATCGGGCCAGGTATTTTTCAGACGACAGGCAGTGCCGGGATGAAATTGAAACCGTTCGCAATAATGTGGGCATCCTGGACGCGTCGACGTTGGGTAAATTCCGGATTTTCGGCCCGGATGCATTAAATGCGTTGCAGCGGGTTTACGTGGGTGACATATCGAGGTTATCTACGGAAAAAATCAAATATTCCGCCATGTGCAATGAAGATGGATGCATCATCGACGACGGGGTCATCGTCAAGCGTAGCGAAGACGATTACTATTTCACCACTTCAACCGGACGTGCAGGAGATACGGCCGCCTGGATCAGATATCACACCCGTTACGATCATTGGGATTTTAAAATCGTAAATCTGACGGATGCATTCGGCGTGATCAACCTTGCCGGCCCCAATGCAAGAAACGTCTTGGAAATAATCACCGATGAAGATGTATCCGACAAAGCATTTCCTTTTGCCGCATACCGGGAGTTTTCAACAAACGAAGGTATTCCGGTACGCTCCATGAGGCTCGGTTTTGTCGGAGAGTTATCATATGAACTGCATGTTCCGGCTTCTTATATGCCGGGCCTTTGGAAAATATTGGAAGCGGCAGGCAAAGGATTCGGAATAAGAAACTTCGGTCTTGAAGCCCAGAACTGTCTTCGCCTGGAGAAATGCCACATCATCATCGGATCGGAATCCGAACAGCGGACGACACTTCACGATGTGGGCCTCGGCTTCCTGTGGGATCGAAGCAAGCCGGGAGCAAGAACCGTCGGCGTGCCGGCGTTGATTCAAACCGAGAATCAAAAGGGGCGGTTGAAGCTTGTTGGATTTAAAATGGGAGATTCCTTAGATGCCCCCCCAAAAGACGGCAGCATTATTGTCGACGAAAAAATCCGGGGTTATGTTTGCACGGCCCGGTACAGTTTCTCCCTTAGAGAGCCCATCGGCCTGGCCCTGGTTGACGATGATTTGTCTGATCCTGGTACGAAACTTTCAATCTATGAAGACGAATGCAACGGCCGGCTCATGAGCGCAGAAGTTGCAACAACGCCGTTTTACGACCCAAAGGGAGAGCGGATGAGGATGTAGGAAGAAGATATATCTAACACCGATAGAACAAAATTCCAAATCACAAATATCAAATACCAAACAATCGACAATGACCGAAATTCAAAATTCGAAACATGCAAATAATCAATATGAACAAACATTCCGGACCAGTTTAGGTCATTGGATATTGGAATTTGAGATTTGTTTGTAATTTGGTGCTTGGGTATTGGTTTTTCCTTGAATGCAAAGAAATAGATGGAGGATATTAAGGTGATTCCCGTGCGTAGACATTCACCCGTGGTATTCCCTGCCGAGCCCGTAAAAACAGAAGAAAGAGACGGATGGACAGTGGTCCTGAAATATGAAGAGGAGGGACCTGGACCTCACCTCATCGATTTGAGTCACAGGTCCAAATGGGATGTTCAGGGCGTCGATTTTTCCAACAGCAGCCCATGGAAAATTAAATACCCGGAAAAACCCGGCACTTGTGTTTACGATAAAGGAATCCTGATAAACCGATTGAATCGAACCCAGGCATCCGTATGGCATCTATCCGGTATGCTTCAAAACCCGCCGGAAGACAACGCATTTACCGATATGACCGATGCCGTCACATGCCTGGCGGTTGCAGGAAAGGGGCTGTTCTTAATAGTGGAGAAGTTGTGCGCACTCGATCTTTTCGATCCGAAGCATGTGCCTCCCCATTTGATTCAGGGACCTTTCGCCCATGTGACCTGTCAGTTGGTGGTAATGAATCGAAACGACGGCGGCGGCACCCTCATCTTTACATGTTCCCGGGGGTATGCAAACGATATGGTTCATGCCGTGCTCGAAGCAGGTAATACATTCGGAATCCGCCCGGCAGGCGAGAACGCTCTGGATCAATGGATATCGTTTTCGGAAAATCCCTGAATTAACTTTTGTAGTTGACAATGGTTATCCCGACGCCAACCAGGATCATACTGCCGACCAGTCCGATGGAAATCGCCTCCCCCAGAAGAATGTTACTGAATACGACGCCGAAAATCGGTGTGGCAAAATGAAAAACGCCGAGTTTGCTGGCTACGAACCGCTTGAGCAGTATCGTGTGCAGCATGAATCCGAATCCGGCTATGACCAGCCCTTGATATAGGATGCCGAATACGACCTCGGAGTTCAATTGGTATGCATGATCGCCTTCGAAAATCAGACTCAACAACAAAAATGCCGGAATGCTCAAGGCCCCCTGCCAGAGGAGAAGTTTTCCCGGATGGATCCCCTGGGTGAGACGCTTTGTATAGACAAGCCTGAGCCCCAGGAGGCAACCGCTGACAAGCACCATCAGATCCCCGAAAAGATATTGAAAATCACCGAGTACGAAGCTTTCGGCAAAAATAAATATCACACCCAGAAAGGACAGCGTCATCCCCACAATCTTTAACGGGCTTAAGCTGTCGCCCGGAAGGAGCAGGTGGGCAAAAAGTGCAACGAAAAAGGGGAAGGTGGAAATAATAACCGTGGAACGACCGGCCAGTGTGTAATGAACCCCTGCGGTCATCAAATAGATCTGGACTGCAAAAAGAAAGGCGAGTTGAAAAAGGCCCTGTTTTTCACCGGATTCCATCCGTATAGGAACCCGGGACACGTATACCCAGATGAGTATAAATGCAGAACCCAGCACAAATCGGACAGCGGCAAGTGCGAATGGAGGAAACCCGATTAAGGCAAATTTGATGGCGATATTATTTCCCCCCCAAAGCATGGCCAACAATGACGTTAAACATGCAGCCTGGGGAGTGAGGCGTTCGTTGAGTACATTCACAGGCAAAGATCACAGATTCAGAATTTTCAACCCATGGCAAAAAAACGCCTGGATCATAGGGATAACACGTACGGTTGTCAAGGGCTCGGCAAGGAGAGTTGTCATCTAAGAATACAGGTCTTGATCCAAGTCGAACGATCACATATATTATTGGTTCTGTTGACTCTCAGAACTGATCAGGTTATCAAGAGAGCCCAAGTCGGGCGGATTCGGCGTTGAAGGTAACGAGATGAAATTGACAAAAAAAGAAATCTTAGAAACACTTCGAAAGTGGAATCAAGCGTGGGATGCCCATGACTTAGAAAAAGTAATGGAGCTTTTTCACGAAGATGTCTATTTCGAAAACTGGACCGGCGGCCGAACCAGAGGCAAAGCAGCCCTCAGGCAGGCATGGGGGGACTGGTTTGAAAACCATGGCGGGTTTCGATTCATCGAAGAAGAATTATTTGCCGATGAGGGGGGGCAAAAAGCACTCTATCGGTGGGAGCTTGAATGGCCGTCATTGGAAGATGGATATGAAGGGCGGTTTGAAAAACGTCGGGGTGTGGATGTCATACACTTTCAGGATGGAAAAATCATTAACAAATTGACCTATTCAAAAACCGTTGTTGAGATCGACGGAAAACGGATTCGGTTGGCTCCGGGAAAAAATACAGCTTGAACCGGAATTGAGGGTTGATTAATCTCACAAAAAATATTTAATAGTCTCTGTGTGCTAAAATCATGACCATCGGAAACATTTTTCACTACAAGAAATTTTAATGAACGGATAATTCAGAAAAAGGAGAATGCATCATGAGTGAAACACTAGGATTCATCGGACTCGGTATTATGGGCAAACCAATGGCTAAAAACCTCATTAACGCAGGCTACAGCCTCATCGTACTCGATATCCATCCCGGACCGGTTGAAGAGCTTGTGGCAATGGGCGCAACCGCCGCCGGCTCACCCGCTGAGGTTACCAAGCAAGTCAAAAAAGTTATCACGATGCTTCCCGACGGCCCGGATGTCGAAAAAGTGGTCATGGGTGAAAACGGTGTTCTGGAGGCGGCCAATTCAGAAACAATCCTTGTGGATATGAGCAGTATTTCACCGACGGTTACCCATAAAATTGCAGCCGCCCTGAAGAAAAAAGGGGCGCGTGCACTCGATGCACCGGTCAGCGGCGGGGAGCCCGGAGCCATTAAAGGAGAACTGGCCATTATGGTCGGCGGACCCGAAGATCTATTTAATGAAATAAGACCGATTTTCGAAGTGCTGGGTAAGAGCGCTGTGCTCGTCGGTGATACCGGAGCCGGTCAGACGACCAAGCTGACCAACCAGATTCTGGTGGGTGTGCACATCCAGGCAATGGGAGAAGCATTCCTGCTGGCTTGCAAAGCCGGTTGCGATCCGATAAAGGTCTTTGACGCCATCAAAGGCGGGCTTGCCGGTTCCAGTGTATTGAATGCCAAAGTGCCCATGGTGGTGGAACGCAATTTCAAAGCGGGCTTTAAAATCGTTTTGCATCAGAAAGATCTTAAAAACGCCCTTGAAGCCGCTTCCTCATTGGGTCTGACCTTACCGGTCACCAGCCAGGTTAAAGGATATGTGGATGCTTTGGTGGATAAGGGCAAGGGAGAAAATGATCACGGCGGGATTGTCCAGGAACTCGAAGCTCTGAACAACGCTGAAATTCATAAATAATCCTGAATTAAAACAGCAAGAACCACGAAGAGCACGAAGAAGAAAAAATGAATACTCTATCTTCGTGCTCTTCTTATACTTCGTGTTAAGAACTATTATCTCACAACGTCAGGATATCAACCTTGCTTCCTCTTCCAATCCCAGCGAAGCCAGCTTCTCCGGGGTGGGGTATCCTTTCTCGTCCCAGCCCCTGAAAGCGTAATATTCCGTCATCATCTCGGCCATGGGCGGAAGCTTTGTCTGCCACCCTTCTGCCGTTTTCGGCATTTTCAATACCCGGGAGGGAACCGTATCGTCTCTTTTCGGGTCGTAGCCGCATTTCAGGTTGAAGAGTCTTTTCATATTAAAGATGCGTTCACCGGTTTGCATGAAAGCATCCACATCCATGGCTTCTCCGGTAATGGCCTGATACCAATCGGTGATATGAGGAATCCGAAGCCCGCCAAAGAGCGGGAATTTGCAAATCTTCAGCGAATCCAGCATCCCCATGACGTTTTGTGCCAATGCGGTGAGCTTTCCTTTGTTATCGACGGACATCCGGTCCGGGACTTCATTCAGTCCGATTTCAGGCAGGGTCAACATCCGCTCGAATGCATGAGAAAGGCCTGCCAGGTGGCAGGCACCCCGGGATGACGTGGCATAACCCACCGAAAGACTCATATAGGCTCTTGCATCATGCAATGGGAACTCGAGCCCGCTGCTGTGTATGGCGAATTCCTCCGCACCGCCGCCTAAAATTTTGGCTGCTTCACGGACGCCTTTTGCCAGGACTTCTCCCAATCCCCTGCTTTCTCCGATCATCTTGATGGTCTCCACCATGGCCTGTCCGTTGCCCCAGGTGAGTTGGATGCCGTCGGTGTCCTTTTCACTGATGATCCCCTGCTCAAAGGCTTCCATGGCAAATGCCACCATGGACCCGGCTGATATGGTGTCCAGTCCGTACCGGTTGCACAGATCATTGGCCATGGCGATGGCTTCCAGGTCACTCACCAGGCAAAGAGACCCTAAAGAAGCCAGGGTCTCATATTCCGGCCCTGCCCCTTCAAGTCCGGCGTAAGGACCGCTTTTCACTTTGATCTCGCGACCGCATCGGATCACACACCGTTCGCAACCGTAATTACCGACCCCCATCTTTTCCGCCATGGTTGCACCGGTGATTTTGGCTGCTTCATTATTCCACCGCTCTGAGCCCTTCCAGTTCTGTAGCGGAAGCGACCCCATCTCCTCAAATGTAGCAAGCCCGCCGGCCGTACCGAAATTGGTCATTCCCGCCAGTTTCTCACTGAGCATTTTGGCAAGCTCCTTTATCGAGCCGGACAGTCGACCCTTATCATGAATGGGAGTCTTTTGATTGCCGATTGCAGCTATTCCTTTTAAGTTCTTCGATCCCAACACCGCACCCAAACCGCATCGGCCTGCCGCGCGTGCGGCACGACCGTCATTTATCACGGCCGCCATTCGCACCATTTTTTCTCCACTGGGTCCGATGCAGCTGGTGACGGCTTTGTCTGCGGTCTCGGAACGTATGGCAGCATCGGTTTCAAAAACATCTTTCCCCCAGATATGCTTTGCATCGCGGATTTCCACCCCGTCTTCAGACACCCACAGATAAACCGGCCCATCTGATTTTCCGGTGATGACCACACCGTCATATCCGGCTCGTTTCAAGGCGGGGCCGAAGGTGCCACCGGAATCGGATTCCCCAAAAATTCCCGTAAGCGGTGATTTAGCCAAAACCTCATGCCGCCCTGACGTGAGTGCAGGAGTGTTGGCAAAAGGACCGGTCATAAATATCAAAACATTATCCGCAGACAACGGTTCCGCCTCATACGCTTTTCGATCATAGAGTATCTTTGTGCCAAGGCCGCTGCCGCCGATGAATTTTCGATATAAATCCTCGGAAATCGTTTCTTCCTCTGTCTTTCCCGAGCTTAAATCTACGTTGAGAATTCGATTCATGTAACCTTTCATGTGATCCCTCCTATTAAAAGTTTTAATACTGGAATGATGGAGTATTGGAAAAACAATCAGGGTGAATCCATCACTCCAATACTCCGAATAACAAAAACCGCCTTATATGTTCATAGGTTAAGCGGTTCAGCGTTCAGGGTTAAAGATGCCTAACCAGCGATTATCAAAGGATTCTCGTCTTCACTCTGGCTAAAAGACCGACTCAACTAAGGGACTATGCTGATTATTAAAAAATCTTGATAAGCGTTGTTTATAGTTTCAATTGGTTATAACCTTTGAACTCTGAACCCTGAACCTGGAACCGATCAGTTCAGGATATACTATCCTGTATTTGACTAATGAGCATATGGCAAAGGCCTGATTTAAAAAAGACCATACCACATATCCCGCCAGTATTGGACGGCATCTTCCGGTCCCATGGGCCTGGGATTGAACGGACGCGGATAGAGCTTCAGCATCAGGTCCGCAGCGTTTTCAATATCGGTTTCCAGAACCCCGCCGTATTCCTGAAGCGTCGTCGGAATCCCCACATTTTCCATCAAACAGAATATGGATTGAACGGAAAGCCTTGCTGCATCGATTTCGCTAAGGGTTGCGGCGGATTCTCCAAGCGCATCCGCAATCCTCGCCAGTTTCTCACTACAGACGGGCAGATTGTATGCCATCAGATAGGGCAGCCCCAGTGCGCATCCGAGACCATGTGGTGTCGGCTTATACTTTCCCACGATAAATGCAACGCTGTGTGCATAAAGACCACCGGACATGCCCATTCCCATCATGCTGAATGTGGCCGCCAATGACATGTAATAGCGGGCTTCCAGATCCTCTCCGTCTGCATATGCCCGTCTCAGGTATGCACCGGCCAGTTCAATACCCCCCAGGCAGAGGATATCGGTGAGGGGGGTCGCATTCTTGTGCATCATAGCTTCAATCGCGTGAGTCAACGCATCCAGACCGGTTGTAGCCGTTACATTGGGCGGCATGCTGACCGTGAGTACAGGATCGACAATCGATATATCTGAATACAGATATGGGTTGTTTAAAAACCATTTGTCTCCATCTATGGTCACAACGAATATGGGACTGACCTCGCTGCCGGTTCCGGATGTCGTGGGCGCCAATATCATGGGAATACCGCGTGAATCCGGAATATACTCTCCATTACCGATTGATCGAGGGGCAACTTGATGGGCGAGGCATTGGGCACTGAGCTTGGTGATGTCCATCACACTTCCGCCCCCAAGTCCGATAATCACAGAAACATCATCGCTCTTATTCTCATCGAATATTTTCTCGGCAGTTTCCAGGTGCGGCTCCGGCTCGACGCCTGCAAAAACGGCGACCTCTAATCCCGCGGCCTCCAGTCTGTCCTTGACCTGGCTTACGGTTCCGATCATTTCGAGAATCTCATCACTGATGATCAAGGCCCTGCCTTTGCCCAGTTTTACTGCCTCCTCTCCGATTTTATCAATTGCCCCGCAACCGAAGACAATGCGGTTGGGATGCTGCATCCCAACCGTCCGGAAATCGAATACACGATGAATATCATAGGAAATATCTTTCGCTAGGGATCTCATGGGTATTTCCTCCTTCTGGTTTTACTGCGGATTTGTGATGAATGGGCCGCTTGGACATGTTTCGGAATTCTCCCCAAGTTAAAGCATGTATGGAAAGGGCCGTCTTTGCGGTCTATCGCACAGGTAATGCATCTATCATAGATGATATGATGGTACAACATCACAATTCCGCCGACAGTTCTTGCAATTCAAGCAAAGGTCGTTTAAGCATCTGGCAAGAATAATTTATCCTCATGTTTTGACTTTAACATCGTTTAGATAAGGAGATTCCATGAAAATTAAAGCCATCGAAACCGGTCATTATCTCATACCGTTACCGACGGTCCTTTCCGATTCCACCCATGGAGACATCTCTCATTTCGAATTGATCGTAGTGAAGCTGACTTCAGATGATGCAGTTGACGGCATCGGCTACACCTATACGGTCGGGTCCGGTGGATCTGCGGTGCATGCTGTGATTCAGAAGGATTTAGCGCCGCTCCTGATGGAGGCGGACCCAAGAAGAATCGAAGCATTATGGGAACGGATGTGGTGGAAGCTGCATTATGTCGGAAGGGGCGGCATTGCCGTCTTTTCCATATCTGCTGTGGATATCGCCCTGTGGGATCTGATAGCCAAAAAAGAAAACGAACCCTGGTGGCGATTTTTGGGGGGAAGCTCGAATCGGGTCAAAGCCTATGCCGGAGGAATCGATCTTCAATTCTCAATGGATGAGTTAACGGATCAGACCCGCTCTAATTTCGAGAAAGGGTTTCGCGCCATCAAAATGAAAGTCGGACGGGAGAGCCTGAAAGAAGATATTGAAAGGGTTGAATCCATGAGAAATAATGTCGGCCCTGAAATAACCCTGATGGTGGACGCCAACATGCGGTGGTCCGTGGAAACCGCCATCCGGGCTGCCCGAGCATTCCAACCCTATGATATCTACTGGCTGGAAGAACCCACCATACCCGACGATGTGAAAGGACACGCCAGGATTGCCAGGGAAGGAGGGCTTCCCATCGCAACCGGTGAAAACCTTCACACCATTTACGAATTTCAATCCATGATTGAATACGGATGCATATCGTTTCCGGAGCCGGATGTGTCAAATATCGGAGGCGTAACGGGTTGGATGAGAGTGGCCAAACTGGCGTATGCCAACAATCTGCCCGTAACATCTCACGGGGTTCACGACCTGCATGTCCATCTGCTGGCAGCCGTTCCCAATAACTCTTATCTCGAAGCCCACGGGTTCGGTCTTGAAAATTATATCGCTCATCCCCTGCAGATTGAAAACGGAGAGGCCATAGCACCGGATCGGCCGGGGCATGGCGTCATATTCAATTGGGAAGCGCTTGAGGAGCACAAGGTTGGATGAAAGTTCGGAGTTCAGCGTTCAGCGTTCAGCGTTCTGAGTTTTGAGTTGAAAGTTCAGTGTTTAATAATATTTCGTATAGAGCACCGAATAATTACAACGCTAAAGAAGAGGAGGTTTAATGAAAGACGACACGGCATTGGTTCATTTGGGGCGAGAACCGGAAA
>Ga0180009_10006761_pt1 | contig 11922 bp, 12 predicted proteins | sample OS_PC_MetaG_FD_123537 | JGI IMG/M metagenome (GOLD analysis project Ga0180009, IMG submission 123537) | Groundwater microbial communities from the Aspo Hard Rock Laboratory (HRL) deep subsurface site, Sweden - OS_PC_MetaG | ecosystem: Environmental > Aquatic > Deep subsurface > Groundwater...
AATTTGGTAAGTCGTTGAAGACATTATGCTTTCGATAGCATCATTATTGGTAAACTCCAGTTATACATAGCTATAAGTCATTGATTTTGTTGCATCTGATACGGTTTTACTGAAACCTTACAAGGACAAATACTATGAGAACGATCAAATATATGCAAGCGATCAACGAGGCATTTTACCAGGCCATGAGATACGATCATAATGTCTTCCAGATCGGTGTTGGGATCAATTCGCCGTGGTACGTCGGACAGACGACCCGCGGGCTTATTGATGCCTTTGGCGAAGACCGGATGTACGACACCCCCGTATCAGAGAACGGCGGCATGGGGATTGCTATCGGCGCAGCTATAACGGGAAAGCGACCTATTATAACGTTCCCCCGGATGGATTTCATGTACTATGCTATGGACCAGATCTGCAACCATGCCGCCATTCTGAACTATACCTTCGGTGGCTGCATAACAATACCCCTGACGATCAGGGCAATTATCAACAGGGGTGGCGAGCAGGGGGCCCAGCACTCCCAGGCGATCCAGGCGATATTTGCCCACATTCCGGGGATTAGGGTTGTCATGCCGGCGAACGCCTACGACGCAAAGGGGATGCTCATCGCGGCGATCGAGGAGAACAGTCCGGTCCTTTATATTGATGACCGGTGGCTCTACGATTCGGCCTGCGATGTTCCTGACAGGTATTACACCGTCCCACTAACAGGGGCAAAGGTAGTGCAAGAAGGAACCGATGTGACGCTTGTGGCCTCGTCTTATATGGTTGCCGAATCGAAAAAAGCAATCAAGACACTTAAGCTGAAGCGGGTCAGTGTGGAGCTCATCGACCTCCGGTCTATAAAGCCGATCGATGAGGAAACGATCCTCTCTTCGCTCAAAAAGACCGGGAGGCTCGTGGTCGCCGATGGCGGCTGGAAGACCTGCGGAGTCGCTGCCGAGGTGATCGCCATCGCTGCGGGAGATGGGTATCGATACCTGAAGTCACCTGTGGAACGAGTGACGCTGCCTGATATCCCTGCAGCCGCATCACCAAGTTTGGAACAATGTTACTATCCCACGGCCGAGGACATTGTGTTTGCAGTCCTCCGTTGCCGGACATAAAGAGTTCACTCTATTGCGAGAAAGGATGGAATGATGAAAGTACTTTTTGTCGACTTACCCCAACAGATATTGCCTTACGAAAAGGAACTGCGGCAGGTACTGGACAGCGTAATCTTCAACCAGGCCGACTTTATTATGCGCCAAGATCTGCTCGATTTCGAACAGGCATTCGCGGAATTCATCGGCGTCAAGCACGCTGTCGGTGTCGCTAACGGGAGTGACGCCTTGAACCTTTGCCTCAAGGTGCTCGGTATTGGTCCGGGTAACGAGGTAATCACAGTGTCACACACCTTTGTCGCGACGATAGCCGCAATCCATCACGCTGGCGCGACGCCGGTCCTCGTGGACGTGGCCAACGACTACAATATGGATATCCACCGTCTCCAGGAGGCAATTACACCCAGGACGAAGGCGATCATGCCGGTTCACCTTAATGGTCGGATCTGTGATATGGATTCGATCCTCGAGATCGCGAAGGAGTACAATCTCCATGTCATCGAGGATTCGGCCCAAGCCTGTGGTGCAACATATAGGGGAAAGAAAGCAGGTTCCTTCGGCATTCTCTCAACCAACAGTTTCTACCCTTTTAAGATATTAGGTTGCTTTGGCGACGGCGGAATGATCACGACCGATAATCCCGACATCAACTATAACCTACGCTGCCTCAGGGACAACGGACAGGATCGGCAGAAAGGAGATATCCTCTTTTGGGGATGGAACTCGCGATTGGACAATCTCCAAGCAGCGATCCTGTTGGTTATGCTGAAGCATCTGCCTGACATTATCAAGCGGAGGAGGATGCTGGCCGAGCTCTACCAAACAAGCCTGTCCGGTATACCGGGGTTAAGCCTGCCGCAGGGTCCGGTAACCACGGGCACCTATTACGACGTGTTCCAGAACTATGTACTCAGGACGAAGCGGCGAGACGACCTGGTCAAGCACCTGAACAGCAATGACATCGGAACGCTCATTTCCTGGCCGGTCCCGACTCATTTTCACAAAGGCCTTGGTCTGACGAACTTCGTACTGCCGAACACGGAAAGTATCTCCCGGGAGGTCGTCTCGCTACCGATGCACCCGGCCCTGTCGGATGAGGAAGTTCTCTATATCTGCGATGTCATCAAAACATTTTTTTCGCGCTGACAAGGCGTGAAAGTCTTTCAGTGAGGTGGATACTTGCAAACGCTTATTTTAGCAGGGGGAAAAGGGGCGCGGCTCCAACCCTACACAATGATATTCCCCAAGCCGATGCTGCCCATCGGGGGCATGCCCATCATCGCCATCATCGTGCAGCAGTTGGCCTACTCTGGCTTCAAAGATATAATCATTTCCCTGGGGTACTTGGGTGACTACATCAAGCGCTACTTCGACGACAAGAACCATGTCCCTGCAGGCACCACTATTCGCTATGTGGAAGAAACCGAGCCTCTGGGGACGGCGGGACCCATTTCACTTCTGGAGAACTATACTGACGACTTCCTCGTCCTGAATGGCGACCTGCTTACAAGCATCGATTTCATGGAATTCCTCAATTTCCACCGGAACCAGGATGCATTGTTAAGCATCGCCGTCGGCATCAAAAATGTGAAGATGAACCTCGGAATCATAGAGTTGGAGGGCAACCGGGTGACGAATTTCAAAGAAAAACCCGTCTTTACCTATCACGACAACATGGGTATCTATATTTATAACCGGAAGGTGCTGAACTACATCGAGAAGAACAAGCGCCTCGATTTCAATGAGCTGGTACGCTTACTCCTGGACAAGAAAGAAAAGGTGCTTGGCTACCTTTCGGAGAAACCCTACTACTGGATCGACATTGGGCAGCATGCAGACTACGAGAGGGCGAATAAAGAATTCAAAAAGTTTAGGGGAGAGTTCCTAAAAGCATGAACATAATGACCGGGGCCACAATCAAAATCTTTTATCTCGCGGTAATGAATAGCATCCATTCGCGGCGCTGGATCAGTTACTTCGCTAACAAGGGCCATGTAGTCCATGTAATGTACTTCGACGAGACGCCGCTGGCCGACCTGCAGGATATGAGCAACATCACCTTTCACAAGGTGCCAAGCCCGCCTAAGAAACCTGGCAGCGTGAAAGTTAAATACCTCAGCTTTTTGATAAACATGGCACGGGAAATACCGCAGATCGGAAGAATTATCCGTGAGGTAGATCCGGACCTCATCCATGTCCATTACATTGATTACCATGCTTACCTGGCATCCATATTCGGTTCTCCGCTGATGCTGACGGCGTGGGGGTCGGATATCCTCGTCCACCCGAAACAGAATTTCGTGTACAGATATATCGCCAGGACATCACTTAACCGAGCCGACATGGTTACCTGCGATGCAGATCATATGAAACAGGCCATCCAGAAATTTGGAGTCTCTGCCGACAAGGTGAAGGTCATCTGTTTCGGAACGGACATGACCAAATTCAACCCAAGTAAAAAAGACTCTGACATCCGGAAGGAACTGGGTTTTTCCGATGACGCGAAGTTGGTCATCAGCCTGCGCACCCTACGGCCCATCTACGACATCACGACCTTCATCAAGACCATACCTCTGGTACTGGAACAGGCAAAAGAGGCACGTTTTGTCATCGTCGGCGACGGCCCCGAGAAGAATAATCTGGTCCAGCTCTCGCAGGAGCTGGGCGTAGCCGACGCGGTCCGGTTTACTGGAAGGCTCTCCGACGAAAACCTTCAGCGGTACATCGCATCTAGTGATATCTATGTTTCGACATCCCTCTCGGACGGAGGGTTAGCGGCAAGCACGGCTGAGGCGATGGCTTCAGAGATTCCAGTAATCATTACCGATTTCGGTAACAATGCGGAATGGGTGGAGCATGGTCGTGGCGGTCTCCTCTTCCCGCTTCAAGATTTTAGAGCTCTATCCAACCATATTGTTTATTGCTTGAGGAATCCTGAGAGGGCTGCACAGATGGCCCGCTGTGGCAAGGATATCATTAGCGAGAAGAACAATTGGGAAAAGGAAATGGAAAAGGTAGACCTGATGTACCACGAAATTGCGCGGACGAAGGGCAGGGCGCGATAACCGGCCGCACTTACCGGTACGGCAGATTGCTCATACGGTATCAATAAAATTTCTGAAGAACGGAGGTTTGACATGTTGAAAAAATCAACGATAAGAGAAATCATTAAAAAGATACCCTTTTCGGTCAGCATCTACCACTGGGTAATCGAGACGCTTCCATATCTTTTCTACCGAAAGCCGGAAGTACTGATCATCCAGGGCAGTAAAATGTACCTTAACGTCTGGGAATCGGATAAGAACATACGGAAGACTTTCAGGGTTTATGCACGACTTGGTATCCACGAGCCTATAACGACACATTTTATACAGGAAATTCTGAAGGAGAGAGACATCTTCATCGATTTGGGCGCCAATATAGGCTATTTCAGTATGCTCGCGGCGCGAGCGGTGGGCGCGAAGGGACAGGTGTTCTCCTTCGAGCCTGAGGAAAGAAATTTCAAGTACCTCACAAGAAACAAAGAGCTTAACAATTACAGTCAAATGAAACCACTTAACATGGCGGTTTCCAACAAGAAGGGCCGGGTGAAGCTCTACATATGCCCTTATGATACAGGTCACCACACGATACAACAGGCAGAGGGCATCACGTCATATACAACTACAACGGCATTGTCCTATGAGGCAAACAAAATATCATACATCGAAATTGAGACTATTACTCTGGACGAGTTCCTTACATCGGAAGGCGTCTCGCGGGTCGACTTTATCAAGATGGACGTCGAAGGCGCCGAGCTCCTCGCCCTCCAGGGAATGGACAAGACCATCAAACGCAATGAAAATATCAAAATGATCATCGAGTTCTTTCCTTTACTCCTAGACAAAATGGAGAGTTCGCCAAGAGAGTTCCTTCGGATGCTCTCCGAAAAGTACGGTTTTCAGTTGTACGAAATTGCCGATGACTACAGTGCCAGGAAAACGGATAGTTCCATTATTCTGAAAAAGATCACTGACCGGGAAGAACTCATGCGTAATTATACGGTAGACAGGAGATACCACATTAATCTTTTTGCCATCAAGACTGGCAATAAAGATTTCAAGGCAATCATTTCGCAGAGATCCTAATGGCAGTGCAACGCTGATCACAACCAGACGATGTTCAAAATTGATTATCTTAAGACACTTTTGTTTCAGCGCATCCTGGTACCGGCTTATAGTCGTTGGGTGCGGTTCAAGGCCGAATGGCTGGGCATGGGTCAGCGTGATTGGACAAAGGAAGATGTCGAATTAATCCGTGCTCACTGGGGACAGCGACACCACGAACGGAACTATTTTGTTTGCGACAAGATCGCTCAATTCTATCCTGCCAGTGTCCTTGAGATCGGTTGTGGGTGCGGAAATATCCTCTACCTGCTTGCTAAACAGTTTCCCCTTATTCAGATCACCGGGATAGAAATCAACCCTGTGGCGGTCCGGTGCGGCACCGAATGGATAAAGGAGGAACATATCTCCAACGTCTCGCTGCAGGAAGGCAGAGCCGAACGGTTGACAAGTGTTGCCGATAAAAACTTCGATGTCGTGTTTTCCTGTGCAGCGCTTATGTACGTCACCCCCGACCATATCAGGGACGTGTTGTGGAACATGATAAGGCTATCACAGAAGGCGGTACTTCTCGTCGAGATGCATGAGGAAACGATGAAAAAATACCTTGGTGAATTTCACTTGCCGAATAACTGGAAGAGGGACTATCGAAAGATATTCAATGAGATCGGGCTTAACGATGACCGGATTCGCATTGAGCCGATCCCTGAACGGCTCTGGCAACCGGGCGGCGGTGGAGCGACCTATATCGAAGTGAGGACGGGATAATGGCGTCAGAAACACCGAAAAAGGTGCTGTACATTGATTATTTCTTCCCGCCCCTCGAAGCGGACTGGCGGGCGATTGCCTTCGCCAAACACATGCCGGGAATGGGGTGGCACCCCGTGGTTGTCTCTGCAGCAGAAACGGTCAGCTACGGGAAGGACTACAGTACCCTTGAAGGCATTTCTCCAGAGGTGTCCGTCCACCGCATCGGTCACCGGGAGCGTTCGAAAACTTGGAACTATGTCCGGATAATGTTGCGAATGGCTACTGATTTTCCCGACACCTACAAAACATGGTACGGCCCCGCCTACCGTGTGGCAAGGAAGATCATTCAGAGTGAAAAGATCGACCTCATCTACAGCGCCTCGCCAACATTCACCACGGCGATGGTCGCGATGGCACTAAAAGAAGAGTTTAATATCCCGTGGGTGGCTGATTTCCTCGACGGATGGGCAGTCAATGACTTTCTTATGGATTACCTGAAACGCTATCTCGCAGCACCGATGCGGCAGGTACTCCTCTGGCGAATCAGAAACGCCGAGCAGGCAATACTGACCACGGCAGACCATGTGGTCTCGATCCATTATCATGTCGTCGAGCGATGGAAGAAGTTGCACGGGGTAAGGGGCGACAATATTCATGTTGTAACTGATGGCTACGAGGAGGAGGTCTTCTGCGGCCTCTCGCCGCGATTTCTGTCGTTCGCAAAAATCAAGATCATGTTCATGGGATCCTACTATTATCAGTTCCACGACACAATCCGGAATTTTCTCCGTGCCATTTATGATATCGAGCCGGAGGCTGAGATCATCTTCATCGGGCGCAACTTGGACGCCGTGCATCAGATGCGAATACCAAACACAATTTGCATGCTTAACCTCCCACGGCGGAAAGCTTTCGAGTACGCCCTGGCAAGCGATTTTCTCTATGTAGTAATGCCTGCTTATGCCCATTGGACTCCGACAAAGACCTACGACTATCTCCGCCTTGGGAAGCCGATCCTGGGATCTGTCCCCACTGACGGTGATGCGGCAATGCATATCACTAAGGCAAGGGCGGGATATGTGTTACCCTATGGTATAGAAGCAATGAAGGCACAGCTTCGAGACATCTTCGCACAGTATAAGAGCGGCATACTGAAGGACTTTGCTCCCAATCAGGACTATATTGCCCAATTCGAACGAAATCGCCTGACAGAGAGAATGGTGACTATCTTCAACAGCGCCTTAAAGGAACGAGTTTGATCACCTGTGTCTGACTGCCATGAGAAGAAATATCCTGAAAAAATTTCTAACCTATGGAGCAGGAAATGTTCTCCAGAGCGGACTTTCGTTCCTTCTCCTGCCTCTCTACCTGATGTACTTTATGCCCCAAGAATATGGGGTCATTGCCACCCTTACGGTGATCGTCGCTTTTCTCACACTCCTGCTTAGCTGTGGTGTGACGAACGGCCTTGTTCGACTCTACTATGAATTTGAAGGCTTGCGGCGAAAAGAGTTGGTCGGTAATACCATTGCGTGGTATCTGATCGTCGCTACAGTCGGTGGTGTTATGTTGTACGCATCATCGTCGTTGCTTTCCCTGATATTCTTTCATACTCGGGGATACGAACACGCCATCCGGATCCTTGCATTACTGTTCTTTTCATCGATGCTGATGAGTATTCCTCTCTATATCCTTCGGCTCGAGAAGAAGGCGGTCCATTTTGTCGCCGTTTCTCTGTTTTCTTTCCTGGTCGATTTCGCCTTGAAGCTTTACTTCATCGTCTATCTCAAGCGGGGGGTCAACGGCTATTTTGAATCAAGCGTCGTCGCCAAATTTTTGTCCTTGGCAGTAGCGACCATCATGGTTTCGGGTTATGTGCGGATATCCATTGATGCTTCTATTTTCAAGCAGCTTTTGAGGTTGGGAACACCGTACATTGTGAGCGGGTTAGCCATGTGGACGCTTGACGTGTCCGACCGGCTGATTCTGATACATTTCTCAGGTGAGGCGGCGGTCGGGATTTATGCCCTGGCCTACAATTTCGCTAATCTCTTCGGGATATTCCTTGCGACGCCGATTGCCTTCCTGATCGACCCGTTTTTTTTCTCCCATACGAGTGGAAAGACCGATGCAGAAAAAAAACAGCTTCTTCGGCGGATGCTGATATACTACATCATCGTGGGCAGCGCATTGTACCTGGCCATCGCTGTTGGAAGTGGGGATGCCTTGCGGGTGTTCACGATGTACTTTGGCGCCAAGGAACAGTATCTTGATGCAGCCAAACTTGTACCGATAATCGTTATAGCGCCATTATTATATTTCATCGAGTCGCAGGCGACGTTGGCAGCTCTCCTAATCAAGAAACCGGAAATTATCTCTTTGGCATGTGCAGCAGCCGCAGTGTTCAATTTTTTGCTGAATTTAATTATCATCCCTCATTTTGCTGCAGTAGGTGCAGCCATAACTACCGTACTTGCATATCTTTTATTGCTACTGCTTGCCTACTGGCTCATGGAGAGAGAATATGCAGTCGGTTATCAATGGAGTAAAATCATGCTTCTCGTATGCTATCTGTTGATATCGCTTTTTATTGGATTAATAATCAGAATAGATGAACCAGTCGTATCCTTTTTTGTAAAGACGGCTACTGCGCTTCTGACATTCTTGGCTCTGGCCTTGTTCACGGGCAATATTTTGAACAAGCACGAGCGTGACACATTGCACATATATTTTTCAAGATATAAGAAGAGGATTATTTCTTTGTAGCGGATGTTCCCCTGGCATTTTTTCTTAAGATATTGTGCGCACAGTATTTAGCTTCTATTTGGCCACCAAAATGTAGCCACTAATATGCTATAATTTTGCCAACTTTTGCCAGTTTTTCTCTTGACATTCAATTTGTATTATGATAAAATACAAATTGTGTAAGTTGTTATTTGACAGAGACATCAATGTAGCCACGAGTGAAAATTGGCTTAGGGTCTGCAACTCTTTAAAAAACCGCAGGTTGCAGCGCAGCAATGCTTGTCATTTTGGGGGAACATCCATTGTAGTGTGAATATCACTATACGAAAAAATGTAATCCCCTAACAACAGGGGGGAAAGATTATGAAACCATCTGAACAACAGCAATATTATGCAGACTTGTGGAGACAGACAGGAACATCCATCGGGTTCGATGAACGCTCACGGCTCCACGAGATCCGAAAGGCAATCCACCTTTATTTGGATTCTTCTTCCAAGAAACAGCCCCTAAAGGTTTTCGATTTTGGCTGTGGGGCCGGGTGGCTGGGGCAACACTTGTTATCTTACGGTGAGGTTCACGCCGCTGATTTTGGGCATGAGGCAATTAAACATGCTGCATCTGTATTCCCGGAGGTCAAATATCATGTATTAAAAGATAACTTGCCTCTTTACGGCATCCTTGAGAAGTCTTTTGATATAGTCGTGGCCACAGAGGTAATAGAGCATGTTAAGGACAAGGTATCCTTTGTCAGGAACCTCCATGCGCTATTGGGTGTTGAGGGTTGTCTTATATTGACTACCCCGAAAGGTGAGTTATATTCACAATGGTCTAACTGGATCACGGGTGAACAGCAGCCTGTTGAAGAGTGGTTGACAACGAAGGAGCTGGCAAATCTGCTGACAGACAATGGGTTTAATATCCTTTACCAGCACACCTTTTATTATGTGCGCCTCAGCAATTCACTGTTTGACAGATTGCTTTCTTTTCTCCGGGTTTATGTGTTTAATCGGTTGCCCCTATTGCACAATATATGGCGCTGGGCTACCGACCAATATGGGATATACCAGATTATTACAGCTGTTAAATATCAGGAAAAACCGCTGAAGGCACACGAAGATTACCCCTCCAATAGAACCATCTATGAAAAAATGCTTAAAATTAAAAGAAGGTTACAAGGCCTGCCGGTAAGATAATAAAAGGGGAATATTTATGATAGATAAATTAAAGCCGGCTCTTCTTGAGAAACATATATCAAGAAGAGCGGCGCATCGAAGTCTTACTGTGAATTTAACAAAGATGAGGTATGTTCAAACTTCACTATTTTCCATGGTTCCGGAAGATAATCGAAAACGAGCGCTTTATGTGGGTGTCGGCCATGGTCACGATGCTACTTTAGCTTTATTATCCGAAATGGTAGAAGAAGTAATCGGTGTTGATCCTTTCATCGAAACCGATGGTAATGGAGATGAGGATTATCGAGCCCTTCTCGAATTGATTGATGAGTTAGAGCTTAATAATTCATTTACTGTGGAGCGAAAGACTATTCAGGATTATCTTGCTACTTGCAACAAGACCTTTGATCTTATTATCGTAAGTGATGCTTTGCACCATATATTCGTAACTACTGACTTACTTAGTCATTCTGAGTTATTTGCAGATGCCGTTTCACTTTTTTCCGATTTGTATCGTGTTTCTAATAAATCGGGAATGATGGTTATTTCAGAAGTAGAAAAGTATGGCCTTCGTCCATGGCTCAACCGGACAGGTGTTTTAAAAGGGAACATTGATTTCTCCACTAAACAGCCTTCTTGCGAATGGAAAAAAGCAGCTGAAAAAGCTTCATGGAAGTTGTGTAATGTTCGCAATTATATTCCTTATCAACTACGTTTTTTTACTTTTTTAGGTTCTGGTTTTTTGAGCCGGCATACTTTTTGTAATGGAGTTATCCTTTATTTTTCGGCAGTAAAATTGTAAATCCCATATTTCGCACCTTAATTATGAATATTATTTTAATCCTGGGAATTGATAACTTCTCTAGAAAAAATATACCACAAGTTGAATATTTTAATAAAATTGGGTATGTATTTGATGTTTTTACAACCGACCGGCTAAAAGACTCAAAAAGAAATCTTCCAGGAGGTAATGATTTATTCATCTTAGAGCCATCTTTTTTTAAGAGGATATTGCAAATATATCGCTATTTAAAAAAAAGATCTAATTGTATCAAGCATGTTGAAGCTTACCCTGGTGGTAGATTCTCCATGTTTTATGTGCTTTTCTCTAAGCTATTTAAATTAAAGATGATAACAGTTGAGAGAGGTGATCTGCTCTATCTAAATAGATACCCTCTTATTACTAAATTATCAATGATTTTATGTTATAAATTTTCAGATGTGGTGTGGTACAAAGAATTTTATATGAAGAAAATCCTGGATAAATTAAAGGTTAAGAATACTTTTTTCTTGCATAATTCAATCAAGAATACTTCTTATAATACTAATTATTTGGATAAAAGAGTAGAATTTTTATGGGTTAACAGAATAATACCAGAGAGAAAAATATCCTGGTTTACGGATATCCTAAAAGAAAATAAATTTAAAGATACGAAAAATTTACTTTTGGGTTTTCAAGATATACTGGAAAACGAGCAGAGAAGAAGCAGCTCAAAGGTTTTGAGCTTAAATAATTTAAAAGTGTGTGGTTATATTGAGCCAGAAGATAGTTATCTTAGCTCTAAGTATTTTGTTTTACCATCCGATATAGTTTTTTGCAATAATTCATTGTTAGAGGCAATGTCACATGGTGTTGTTCCTTTGGTTTCGGATGTTGAAGGTGCAAGGCTTATTGTTGAGGATGGTGTTAGCGGAATTGTATTTGAGCACAATAAAAGAGCTTTTCAATCGGCCATGGAAAAGGCGTTAAACATTTCAAAAGAGCAATATGAAATTATGGCTAAAAATGCAGTGGAAAAAGTAAGAAAAGATTTTTCATACAAAAAATGGGGAGAAAAACTTCTTGCCAAGTATAAAGAACTTGAAAAAGAAGAGGTTTGGCCTTAATTTTCGGGCTAACAAACATGTGTGGAATCTGTGGAAAGCTAAATTTTGATGGCCGGCCGGTGGATGAAAGTCTTATCCGAAAGATGTTAAATAAGTATTTTGAGAGGACAAGAGACGGCAAGTTACTGTTACGCAAAGCGATGGAGCAGTATTAAATG
>Ga0180009_10006762_pt1 | contig 11922 bp, 9 predicted proteins | sample OS_PC_MetaG_FD_123537 | JGI IMG/M metagenome (GOLD analysis project Ga0180009, IMG submission 123537) | Groundwater microbial communities from the Aspo Hard Rock Laboratory (HRL) deep subsurface site, Sweden - OS_PC_MetaG | ecosystem: Environmental > Aquatic > Deep subsurface > Groundwater...
CAATCAGGACCAATCGCGGAGGAAAACCTGCGGAATATCAGCTACATGAATGCGGCCAACCGACGTTTGACGCCGTAGGGAAATCCTGACGATCGCGGAGCAGATCGCGCTCGGGCTCAAGGCGCTCCACGGCGCCGGTGTGGTCCACCGCGACCTCAAGCCGGCCAACATCTTCCTCGTGCAGCAGCCGGACGGGCCCATGCGGGTCAAGCTGCTGGACTTCGGACTGGCGAAGCTGAGCGAGGAGACCCATGTGCGTGGCGAGCCAGCGCCAAAGAACCCCGAGACCCTGGTAGGGACCCCGGAGTACATGTCGCCCGAGCAGATCCGTGGCGTCGAGGCCGTCGACCACCGCATCGACATCTACTCGCTGGGAGTCGTGCTGTACGAGATGGTCGCGCTGCGGCGGCCGATCGTCGCGAGCTCGATGGGGGGGCTGCTGGTGAACATCGTCACCGAGCCGCCCCGCCCGCTCGAGCCCGACAGCGCGCCGCCGCCGCTGGAACGGCTGATCATGCAGTGCCTGGAGAAGCAGCCGGACGACCGCCCCCCGTCAGCCGAAGAGCTGGTGCAGGTCGTGCGCTCACTCGCCCCGCGAGAGGCTGCACGCCGCCGACCGGCCTGGATCTGGGCCGCGGTTCTCGCCGCGCTTGTCGTCGCTGGCGTGGCCCTGTTCGCGCTGATCTCCCGTGATCGCCGAAGCTCCGCTCCGCCTCCGGCCCGCACCGAAAGACCGATCGCCGCGCTGAAGAACCAGTGGCAGGAGGTCAAGCACCGGTCAAGGGAAGGCGTGCACTGGGCGGCCGCCAGGCCCCGGATGGACCTGTTTCACCTCGATGGGCTGAAGACCGGTGCGGGGGCGCGGGCCGAGGTGACCTTTCGCGTCGGCGGCAGCCTGCAGGTCGACGAACGTTCGGTCGTCCTGATCGAGGCGCCGGACCCGACCGCCAGCCAGCCGGGGCCGGTGGCCCGCATCAAGTCCGGACGGGTGCGCGGCACCGCGGCGGTCGGGCGACCGCTGCTGTTCTACACACCGGACGGCAAGCTCGGCAAGCTGACCGCGACCGGGGGGAAACCGGCAGCGTTCCGGCTGGTGGCACGCGACGACGGCACGGTCGGCGTGGCGGTGCTCAAGGGAACGGCAAAGATCGAGGCGGCGGGTCGGACCATCGAGCTCCAGGCCGGTCGCGTGGTCGATCTCGCGCAGGGCCGCCTTGGCGCGCCGCTCGCGCTGCTGCCCTACCCGGCGCTGCTGGCACCAGGTGTCGACGAGCAGATCGATGCACGGCCTGTCGTGCTCCGCTGGGAGGCGGTCCCGAAGGCCGCACGCTATCGCCTGCAGGTCAGCACCATGATGGCGTTCGACCACCGGACCGAGGACCGGATGGTGGAAGGGACCAGCCGCCTGCTGGCCGCTCCTTCCCCCGGCAGCTGCGCCTGGCGGGTCGCCAGCGTCGACCAGGCAGGACGCGAGGGGGAGTTCGGCTTCGCGCGCCGTTTCTCTGTCCGCGCCGCCGCGTCGGCGCCGTCGTCCGTGGAGGCCACCCCCCCCGACAACGCCGTGGTCAAGGTCGCCGAGGGGCCGGCGCAGATCCCGTTTCGGTGGGCAGGCGGGCGGCCTCCCTTCCTGGTGCTGGTGGCGAGGAGCCCGACGCTCAAGCGCTTCGTCGTGGCACGGTCGAGGATGACGACCCGCTCGACCGAGGTCACCCTCGCGCCCGGCATCTACTACTGGAGGCTGTTCGAGATCAAGGGGGCGAAGCGCGATCCCGTGATCCCGGCGCGCCGGCTGGTCGTGCGTAAGAAACAGCCTCCCGAGCTCCACCTGCCGGAGATCGACTGGAAGCCCAAATGAGATGGGCCATCGTCGCGACGCTGGGCGTCATGGTCGGCCGAACGGTATTTGCGGCCCCCACGGTGCAAGTCTCACCGTCCCCCATCGTTCTGGGCGATGTCGAGCGCGTCACGATTGCGGTCAAGGGCCTCCCGGGAAGCGGGGAGGCACAGGCGTGGGTCAACGTCGGGGAGGTCGAGAGCGTCAGCACCGCCGGCGAGACGATCCGTCTGGGGTACAGGCCGCCGAAGGACCATTTTCCGCAGATGCTCTGTCTGCTCCTGTGGCGGGATCCCGTCCGGCCGCTCGTCGTGCGCCTGCCGATGCTGGCTCACACCGAGCTACCGGTGCGCACCCAGCCCGACGCCCAGGTGACGCTGGCGGTGGGAGACCGGGTCTTCGGACCGCACTCCAGCGGGAAGACCGGTCGGCTCAAGATCACCGTGCTGGTTCCGCCCGGCATGTCGCAGGGCCGGGCGGAGGCCATCGGGCGCAACGGGCTGGTGACCACCAGGACGGTCCACATCCGGCAGCCGCCCTACAACACGTTGGCCCTCGGGGTCTCCCCCTCGACAGGCCAATTGCGCCGCTTCATCCCGCGTGCCGCTGCGGCACCCCGCAGCGCCGCGAGAGGGGCGCGAGGACCGGCACGCCGCCCCGCAGGGGCGCGAGGAACGCAATTGCCCGGTGTGCGCTTCGAGATCATCGTGGCCTCTGCCGTTGCAGCCGGTGCGACACCGACGTTGATGGTGGCACGGCAGACGGGTCCATCCGTTGGGCTCCCGCCGAGGCAGGACGCGCCCGGACGATGGTCCGCCACATGGTCGCCCGACGCGAGCGGCGAGTGGACGGTGACCGCGGCGGGCCAGGGCCCGTCCCGGCGCAGCGTCCGGGTGGTCGTGGCGCCAGCGCCGAGTCCCCCTCCGCCCGCGTCGATGCCCCTGCCAGTCGTGCGGCTGCCGTTACCCCCAAGACCCACGCCTGCAGGGTTCTGGAAGGCGCTGGGCTGGGGCCTGACCATCGCCGCGGGTGCGATGCACAACACCGGCGAGCTGCTGACGCCACGGTTCTCGCTGGAGGGAGGGGCGGATCATCGGCTGTGGATCGGTCGGCTCGGGCTGCGGCTGCACGTGGGTCTGGGGTGGGGAGGCAAGGAGATCAGGCTCGACAAGACGACCTCTTCTGCCAGCGTCGTCCTGGTCCCCATCGGCGTGCTGGCGAGCTATCAGCTGCCGATCGGTCGACTGACGCCCGGCATCGCGCTGGGACCGCTGGCGCAGGTTGTGAGCTACCGATCCGACGGAACGGACACCGGGCAGGTCGGCAGGTCCGAGGTGGTCGCCGGAATCCTGGCGCTGGTGGAGGCGCGCCTGGCATTCGGCCCGGGCGCTCTCCTGCTTCGTGCCGGCTACCAGCACAGTCGGTTGGACAGCCTCGATGTGACGCTACTTGCCGGCGGCATCCTGGCGGAAGCGGGCTACCAGCTCGACCTGTAGGCTCAGCCGAGGATCTGTCCCAGCATGGCGACCAGCAGCTCCGGATCCACCGGCTTCGGCAGGAACCCGTTCTCCCCCCCCAGCAGATCGCGGATGTCGGCCGACTCCACCTCACCGGAGATCATGATCACCCGAACGCGAGGGTTGATCGTCCTCAGGATCCGCAGGGTGTCCCGACCGTCGAGAAGCGGCATCACCACGTCGAGGACCACGCAGCCGATCCGGCCCCGGTTCTTCTCGTAGCTGACAACGGCCTCCTTGCCATCGCCAGCGCACAGCACTTCGAACCCCCGCGCGCGTAGCAGACGCTGTGTGCTGCTCAGCACCGCGGGGTCGTCGTCGACCACGAGCACCACGCGCCCCGTGGGACCTGCCCCGGGCTCGGTCGCCGCCGGTAGCCGTTGCTGGTCCTGCTGAGGACAGTCAGCCCTCGCAACGTCGGCCAGGGGGAGCCAGATACGAAACGTGGTCCCGTGGCCCGGCAGGCTGGTCACGCCGATGTCTCCGCCGTGGTTGCGGACGATGTTGTACACGGTCGCCAGGCCCAGGCCAGTGCCCCTCTCGCCCTTGGTGGTGAAGAACGGCTCGAAGATGCGAACCCGGGTCTGCTCGTCCATTCCGATCCCCTCATCGGCCACCGTGATGGCTGCGCACAGCCCCGAGGGGACGAGCAGGGACGTAACGGTCGGGAGCTGCTCCCGGTGCACACGCAGCGAAATGGTGCCTCCGTCCGGCATCGCGTCCCGGGCGTTGATGCACAGGTTCATCAGCACCTGGTGCAGCTGCGGTCGGACGCCGGTCACGGTCAGGTTGGTGTGGATCGAATCCCGGAGCGAGACGGCTCCGAAAGTCCGGCGGCAGAGCTGGACCACCTCGGCGGCCAGCGCGCCCAGATCCACCTGCGAGTCGTGCGGCTCGGCTCGCCGCGAGAAGCCCAGCAGCTGACGCGTGATCTCGGTGGCCCTGGTGATCGCGGTCGTGGTCTCGTCCAGGCAGGCCAGGACTTCGTTCCGATCGAAGGTGTCGCACTTCACCTCGGTCATGACATACTCGAGGTTGCTCTGCATCGCGCCGAGCAGGTTGTTGAAGTCGTGGGCCACTCCCGCTGCGAGCTGTCCCACCGCCTCGATCTTCTGCAGCTCCAGCACTTTCTCCTCGATCGCGTCATAGCGGGCGAAGAGGAACAGCGCGCTGTTGCCCAGCTGCAGACGATCTCCAAAGCGGATCGGAACCGGTCTGATGGATGCGAGCGGCACGCCGTTGAGCTGGGTCCCGTTGCTGCTGCCCAGATCCTCGATGTGCCACAGGTTCCCGCCTTGGGTGAACCGCACGTGTTGCCGGGAGATGTCCTGCGCGTCGACAAATATCCCAACGCCCGGGTCTCTACCGACCACCACCCCATCGTGGACCGAGTAGGTGCGCCCGTACTCGCCCTTGGCGACCGAGATCAGTCGGGCCCGGCCCGGAGAGCCATCATCGGTGACGAGGACCGTCTCGGCCGGTTTGCTGCGTGGCCCGTCCATCACGCACCAGCATGCTGCATGTTCCCAACAAGAGCAACTCCCGGGCACTCCCGGGCCAGGGCAGATCGACCGAGATCGATTGCGCCCGCGATTGCGCCCGCGTTGACTTTCCACGTCCCGGGCCAGATACTGCCCGCCACTCTTTGGGAGGAGCATGGAATCGTCGCCCACGGATCTGATCCAGCGCGCGCGAGGGCGGCTCCTTGCACGGCTGGCGACGTCGGCCGCCGACCTGCTGATGGCCGCCCCGAGCAAGCGGCGCCTCGGCGCGCTCGCCTGGCTGCTGGAGCACATCGCGGTCACCGAGGTCACGCGGGAGCGCGCCCGCAAGATCGGCTGGCTGGTCGATAGCGGCCACCCCTTCACCGCGTGGCTCGAGCGGATCGCCAGTGAGCTGACCCCCCTGGCCCGTCGACGCTGGATCGGCAACGTCTACGTCCGGCAGTACTTTTTGGCCAAGGTGCAGCGGGAGCGCTTCAAGCAGACCCACGGGTTCCTGCCGCCCTACACCATCGTGGTCAGCCCCACCGGCCGCTGCAACTACCGCTGCGGCGGCTGCTGGGCCGCCGAGTACCGCGGCGCGGCCGACCTGCCGCTCGAGCTGTTCGCCCGGGCGGTGCGCGAGGCCCGCGACGTGATGGGCATCCACTGGGTCACCATCAGCGGCGGCGAGCCCTTCCTGCGCCGCGATCTGCTGCAGCTATTCCGCGAGTTCCCGGATGTCTTCTTCCTGGTCTACACCAACGGGAGCCTGATCACGGAGGCGATGGCCGCCAGGCTGGCACGGCTGGCCAACGTCGCGCCCATGATCAGCGTGGAGGGCGGCGAGGCGCTGACCGACGCCCGGCGGGGCGAGGGCGCGTACCGGCGGGCCATGGCTGCCATGAGCGCCCTGCGGGCGCAGCGCGTCGCGTTCGGCTTCTCCGCCACCGCTACACGTGACACAGCCGACGTCATCGTCAGCCCCGAGTTCGTCGACGACATGATCGGCCGCGGGGCGCTGTACGGCTGGTACTTCCACTACTGCCCCATCGGACGCGACCCGGACGCGGCGCAGATGCCAACCCCGCGCCAGCGCTCCGACATGCGCCATGCGATCTACCGGCTGCGCGAGACGCGGCCGATCTTCCTCATCGACTTCTGGAACGACGGCCCCGAGGTGGGCGGCTGCATGGCCGGCGGCCGCGGCTACCTGCACGTGAGCGCGGGGGGAGACATCGAGCCCTGCGCCTTCGTGCACCTGGCCACCGACAACCTGCGCGATCGATCGCTGACCGATGCGCTGCACTCACCCTTCTTCAGCGCCATCCGCGACGGGATCCCCTACGACGGCAACGAGATCCGCCCCTGCATGATCATCGATCGGCCGGAGGTGCTGAGGCAGCACCACCGCGAGCACGCCCCCGCGTCGACCCACCCTGGCGCCGACCGCTACCTCACGGACCCGGCCATCGTCGAGGCCATCGACGCCTACGCCGATGAGTACCGCGCCATCGCCGACGGGGACTGGTGCAAGGGGCAGTGGATGCGGGTGTTCCCCGAGCGCCCCGCCACCGGCGAGCGGATGTATCAGCTGGCCGCCGCGGACCGGATGGTCGCCCGCTGGACGCCGCGGGACCGGCGGGTGCCGGCGATGGTGGACCGTCTGGCGCTCGAGACGGAGGCGGGGGGCTCGACCCGAAAGCGATCTTGAGCGCTGTCGGCCGGCTGGCCTTCGCCGGGACCCTCGCCGCCGCGCTGCTCCGCGACCGCCTGCGCAACCTGCGCTGGGCGCGTCAGCTGCGCCGCCGACTGGCCGCGGGCTCGCTGCTCGCTCCACCTCCACCCCTGGTGCAGATCCTGCCCACCGAGCGCTGCAACCTGGCCTGCAAGATGTGCAACCAGTGGGGCGAGAGGGGAACCTATCGCAACGGCCACCGCCCGGCACAGATGGACCCCGCGCTGCTGCTGCGGCTGGTGCGGCAGCTGCGGCCGGATCGGAGCCTGGTCAGCATCCACGGCGGCGAGCCGTTCGCCTACCCTGAGGTCGGGCGGCTGCTGGCCGCCCTGGAGCGCCAGCGCCTCGACGTACTGTTCACCACCAACGGCACGTTGCTGGGCCCGTACGCCGAGGGGCTCGCCCGGCTGCCCAACGCGTTCTTCATCGTCTCTGTCGAAGGGGCGGAGCCGGCGAACGACCGCATCCGGGGCGCTGGCTCCTTTTGCGCCATGCAGGACGGAGTACGCGCGCTGACCCGGGCCACCGAGCGCAGGTGGGGACGACCGCCGCACGTCGCGATGAACGTCACCATCTCCGAGCACACCCGGCCAGCTGATCTCGCCGCGTGTCTCGACGTGGCCCGCGAGCTCGGCGCCGTGCTGCTCAACTTCACCCTGCGCTGGTTCGTCACCGAGGAGGCCGGGCTGCGGTGGGAGCGACAGCTCCGGCGCCACTTCGGTCTGAGCTCCTCGGGGGCGTGGCGCGGCTTCGTCGCTGACCTGTCCGGCGTCGACCCCGGACCCCTCGCGGCGGCGCTGCGCGAGGTCAGCCGGCGCGCCCGGGGCCCCCGGCCGCCGTACGTGCGTATCTTTCCCCGGCTGCGCCGGATCGACGGCTCGACGGTGGAGCGCTACTTCCATTCGCCCCACGACACCTTTGGCCGCCAGCGATGCCTGTTTCCGTTCTACGCCCCCAGGGTGCATGCCAGCGGCGACGTGATCTACTGCCACGGTATCCACGAGCCAGTGGTGGGCAACCTGGAGCATGAGACCCTGGAACAGGCGAGCCAGAGCCCGACGGCCCGGCGGCTGAGGGCCCTGTGCCTCGAGCGGCGCTTCGCCGTCTGCAGCCGCTGCTGCGGCCTGTTCCTCGCCTTTCGGGCCGAGCCGTTCCAGCGGCTGTGGCAGGGCAGCTCTGTGAACGCCGATTCACAGCGAGTGTGAGTGATTGACCACTCCCCCGGGGTCTGTCCCCAGTCAACCGGTCGAAATAACTATATGTCTGATCGGCATACGGCTTGCTCCTCCGAGTGCTCACAGGAGGCACCCATGGCCCAAAAGTACAGTCGACGGGTTGCAGCGCTGGCCTTCGTCGCGACCCTGGCGCTGGTCGGCATGCTGGCCACGGGCTGGGCCAAACGCCCGCGCAGCTTCTGTGGGCCGTGGAACCAGCTCACCGTGAGGGTCGAGTCGGTCCCGGCCGGCGCCGCGGTCCACGTCGACGGTCGGCCGGTCGGTCAGGCCCCGCTCGTCGTGAAGCAGTGCCGCGACAGGCGCCACAACATCCGGGTCTCGCAGCCAGGCTACGTGAGCTGGGAGTGGAGCGGCGTGCTCTCCTCGCCGCTCGCGCTCGACGCCCACCTGCTCCACCGCTGACCGAGACCCTGCGCCGCCAGCCTGAACGCCACGTGGCCGGCGATGCGCAGCACCGCCCCGGCCAGCTCGCGATCGCCGCAGCGGGCCAGCTTGAGCAGCGCGTGCTGCAGGTATGCACGGCGCAGGTAGAACGACCGCACCGCATGGCCGTGCAGGCGGGCCAGCTCGGCCCTCGAGAAGCGGCCAAGCCCCCGCTCCCGGCAGGCCAGCACCACCTCCTCCTCGTCGGACACCAGGCCGCGCTGGCGCGCCTCGCCCCACAGCGCCGACCCTCGCCGGTAGCCCAGCACGTTGAAGAACACCGTGTCGATCGGCAGCTCCCGAACCAGCTCGATGGTGCGGCGCACCTGCCGCTCCTCCTCGTGGGGCGCCCCGATGATGACGTGGGCGTGAACGAAGATGCCCCGCTCGTCCGCCAGCCGCACCGCGCGCCGTCCCTGCTCCACCGTGGTCCCCTTGCCGTAGAAATCCAGCAGATCCTGACAGCCCGACTCGAGGCCGAAGTCGACGAACCGCACGCCGGCGCGATGGAGCGCGTCGTACAGCTCGGCGTCGGCCACGTCCACCCTGGCGACGATCTTGAGGTACAGATCGATCTTGCGCTGCACGATGCCCCGCATCAGCGCCAGCGCCCGCTGTCGGTCTGCCAGCAGGTTGTCGTCGGTGATGTACAGGAAGCGGGAGCCTGCCCGGGCCACCGCCTCGATCTCGTCCAGCACGTCCTGGACCGGCCGCGCCCGGTAGCGGTGGTAGGCGTACGCCGGCCGCGCGCAGAAGCGGCAGTGACCGGTGCATCCGCGGCCGGTGATCAGGCTGGCGGTCCGCCCACGAAAGCCGCCGAACAGCGAGTAGTCGCGCCGGTCGACGATGTCGCGCGCCGGACGGGGCAGCGACTCGAGGCGCTCGCACACGTCGAGCTCGTCGGTGCTGGCCAGCTCACCCCCGGGCCGACGGAAGATCACCCCCGGCAGCCGCGAGAGGGGCAGCATATTCTCCGCGCGCTCGGCTCGCACTCCGGGGCAGGCTCCCCGCCTCGTACCCAGCAGGCAGGCCGCCGCGTCGCCGACGGTCCGCTCCACCTCGCCCGGCAGGGCCAGGTCGACGCCCTGGGGCAGGTGACGGAACAGGGTGACGTCGGGGCCCCCCGCCATGACGCGGATCTCCGGCCGGATGCACCGCGCATCACGGGCGATGCGGGCGGCGGAGTCACGACAGTGGGTCTGCGTGTGCAGTCCGAGCAGATCACAGCCCTCGAGCCGTCGACGGAGGTCGGCGCTGTCGTAGGGCCAGACAGAGTAGTCGACGAACCGGACCTCGAAGCCGGCCTGCTGCAGTGCCCCGGCCACGTACAGCGGGCCGAGCGGCGGGTAGATGGCGCCCAGACGCTCGACCTTGAGGTCGGAGCGCTTGAGGTCGCCGCTGCCGTAGTTCGCGCGGGCCTCGGGGAAGACCAGCAGGATCCGGCCCCGGGGGCTGCTCTGCACCACCGTCACGCCGCGCCTCTCGGGCCGGGGCGCCAGGCCCGGCGCATCTCGGTCAGGAAGTAGCGGGCGCACAGCTTGCCCACCAGCACGAGGAAGTAGGGCTCGCGCAGCCGGACCGCCTTGACCGCCTGACGTGCCCAGTAGCTGCCGCGCAAGAAGAAGGTCCGCAGCATTCGCTTCAGCTCCCGGCGCAGCTCGGCCTCGGACAGCTGCCCCAGGCCGTTGTCCGCCGTGGACAGCTTGTTCAGCTCGCCGTCGGCGATCCTGCCCTCCTGGTGCGCCCGCTGCCACAGCGGCGAGCCGTACTGGTAGGCCAGGATGTTGACGAAGATCGAGTCCAGCGGCAGCTCGAGCGCGAAGCGCCGCGTGCGCTCCACGTGCTGCAGCGTCTCGTTGCCGCTGCCGATGATGAAGTTGCCGTGGACGAACAGCCCGGCCCGGTCGGCCAGCCGCACCGCCTGCCGATTGCGCTCGACGCTGGTGCGCTTGTTGAGGAACGCAAGGCTGTCCTGGTTGCCGGACTCCAGGCCGAGGGAGATCAGGAACACGCCCGCCCGCCGCATTCGGCGGTAGATCTCGGCGTCGGCCGCGTCGGCCCGCCCGGCAACCACGATGCGCAGATCGTTGAGGCCGCGCGCGACGATACCGTCCATGATGGAGCACACCCGCCCCCTGTCGAGCATGAAGTTGTTGTCGCCGAAGAACAGGAAGCGATAGCCGTCGCGGTGCAGCAGCGCAAGCTCGTCGAGGACGTTGTCCGGCGACCGCACCCGGTAGCCGTGCTGCGTCAGGGCGACCCTCGAGCAGAAGGAGCAATCGAAGGGGCAACCGCGGGAGGTGATGACCAGGGCGGTGCGCCCGCGGTTCCGCTCGTCGAACATCGAGTAGCGCATCCGGTCGCACAGCGATCGGTCGGGCAGCGGGATGGCGTCGAGGTCGGCGGGCAGGACGGGGGGGGAAGCCTGGCGCGGCTGTCCGTCGCGAGGATCGCGGCTCAGCACCCCGGGCAGCCCACAGATGCCGTCGCCGCGGAGGAGCCGCTCGACGAGCTCCACGATGATCTGCTCCGCCTCGCCGCACACGGTGGCGACGCAGTGGTCGAAGAGCACCGGCCTCAGCGTGACGTCGGGGCCTCCGACGATGATCGGTGCCCGGCTGCCGCCGCGGTGGAGGTCCTCGATCACCCGCCGCACCTGGTGGCGGTTGTCGCGCACCACCGACAGGCCGACCACGTCGGCGTCGCGGGCGGCCGCCAGCAGCCGCCCGACCGAGTAGGGCTCGCCGCCGAAGTCGACCACCTCCGCGGCCCAGTCCGCGCGACGCAGCACCGCCGCCAGGTAGAGCAGGCCCAGCGGGGGAAAGGTGTAGGGCAGCTCCGTCCCGGCGTCGGGCAGGTGACCGCTGCCCAGCCGGAAGTGGGCCGGCGGGAAGACCAGCAGCACCCTGCCGTGAACGGGCCGGCTCATGGCCCGCCCTGCGCCTGCGCCCCGTGGCGAGCCGCCGCGAGCAGCAGCAGCGTGGTGGAGGCGACGAACAGCAGGGCAGCGCAGCCCTGGCAGCCGGAACGAAGCCAGGCCCAGGGGGCATAGGCCGATCCCAGCAGGGTGGCCACGATCGGAGCGCCGAAACCGAGCACCCGCGGAACGAGGTAGACCTGGGGATAGGCCCGGCCCCTGCGCAGGAGCACCACGGCCAGGGTGGTCTGGATCAGGTCCTTGACCACCAGCAGCCCGATCAGCCACAGCGGGACCAGCCCCCTGATGGCCCACGCCGCGAGCACCGCCACAATGGAGACGGCGTCGACGAGCTTGTCGAACTGGGCGCCAAATCGGCTGCACTGGTCCAGCAGCCGCGCGAGGTGCCCGTCGAGCAGATCGAGGAAATAGGACAGGGCGATCAGCCCGACCAGCAGCCGGTCCTGGCCCCCGAGGCCCGCCACCACCATCGGCGCCACCAGCAGCAGCCGCACCAGGGTGATCAGGTTGGGCCAGGTCAGCACGCTCCCCCCGCCTCGCACCCGGCGCGAGCGCAGCTTGAGCCGGAAGTAGCCCCGCGCCCCGAATGAGTATCCAGCACGTTCGGTCCCCGGCCTCGCGTCCAGATCACTCATCGTCGGGCTCCCGCTGCAGCTGACGGGCGGCCCGCAGGATGGCGCAGGCGGCGAGGGTTGCGGCCAGCGGCAGGTAGATCAGCAGCGCCCAGTCGACCAGGGACAGCCCGAGCAGGTGCAG
>Ga0180009_10006763_pt1 | contig 11922 bp, 8 predicted proteins | sample OS_PC_MetaG_FD_123537 | JGI IMG/M metagenome (GOLD analysis project Ga0180009, IMG submission 123537) | Groundwater microbial communities from the Aspo Hard Rock Laboratory (HRL) deep subsurface site, Sweden - OS_PC_MetaG | ecosystem: Environmental > Aquatic > Deep subsurface > Groundwater...
GCTTCATCTAACTCCAACATTTTTTTATATCGCGGAAAAATATGAATATGGAAATGTTTAGTCACTTCTCCAACGCTTGCAAAATAGACCCGTTCAATTTCTTTTTTTTGTTTTAATATTCGTATTGCTTTTTGCATTACTAAAGATAGTCTATTGATTTCATTTTCGGATAAATTTTCGTAGGTTTCGATATGGTTTTTTGGTGTTACTATTAAATATCCAGGAACTTTCACATCAAGACAGTGAGACAACATGACATACTCATCTTCGTAAATTATTCCTCCAGGCGGAACAAATTTTCCTTCTTTCATTTCGCACATGATACACATAACGATACTCCTGATAGTTTATCGATTAATTAACCGGCTTTAGCATAACATAGTTTTTAAAATTGCAAATTGAGTAAATCAACTGTAGCTTCAAGTTTCCATGATATCGTTTCTACTATATAATATTTATTTAGCTGTAATTACGGAATAATTAAAATTTTTAAAGAGGATTTAACGCATGCCAGAAGGACTCATTTTTGCTCTCTCTTGCGGAGGCTTCGCCTTACTCTACGGTTTATTTTCAATTCACTGGATTCTTAAACAGCCCACTGGCACAGCGCGCATGCAAGAGATTGCAAGTGCTATTCAGCAAGGCGCGTCTGCTTACTTAAATCGTCAATATATTACAATTACGATCGTTGGCTTGATTCTTTTTATCATCATTGGCTTTGTTCCCGCTTTAGGTTGGTATACCGCCTCTGCCTTTGCATTAGGGGCAATACTTTCTGGCGTTGCAGGGTATATTGGAATGAACATTGCCGTTCGTGCCAATATTCGAACAGCAGAGGCAGCAAGAACCAGCGTAAGAAGAGCGCTCGCGGTATCATTTCGTGGTGGCGCAATTACAGGCATGTTAGTTGTTGGACTTGCGTTGTTAGGCCTTTCAGGCTATTTCTTTTTTTTACTTAAAGTGAATACAACTGACGGAATTACTTTTAATTCTGTAATAAAACCTCTGATTGGACTTGCATTCGGAGGCTCTCTCATTTCTATTTTTGCACGTTTAGGCGGTGGCATTTTTACAAAAGGCGCGGATGTTGGCGCTGATTTGGTCGGAAAAATTGAAGCGGGTATTCCAGAAGATGATCCTCGTAATCCAGCAGTCATTGCTGATAATGTTGGTGACAATGTTGGTGACTGCGCAGGGATGGCGGCTGACTTATTTGAAACTTATGCGGTAACTATTGTTGCAACAATGCTGCTCGGGTCTTTGGTATTCAAATCCTTTTCAATGGATGCCGTTATTTATCCATTAGCTTTAGGCGGCATGTCAATCATCACTTCTATTGTGGGTTGTTTCTTTGTAAGAACATCCTCGTCCAAAAAAGTCTCTAGCGCCTTATATCGCGGATTAATCGCATCTGAAATATTATCACTAATCTGCTTTTATCCCATCACGAGTTGGATAATGAAAAACGCTGTCACTCAATATCCAGAACTAACCGTTACAAGATTATATTTCACTGCTGTTGTTGGATTGGCGCTTACTGCATTAATGGTGATATTCACAGAATATTACACAGCCGCCGAACACGCCCCTGTACGTCGGGTTGCTGCCGCCTCCATGACAGGGGATGCTACAAATATTATTGCAGGGTTAGGTGTCTCGTTAAAAGCAACCGCTTGGCCAGTCATCGCTGTCTGCGCCAGTATTCTTTTGGCCTATCATTGGGCAGGACTATATGGCATTGCGATCGCTGCGACGGCAATGTTATCCATGACTGGTATCATTGTCGCCTTAGATGCCTTTGGGCCAATTACCGATAATGCGGGCGGTATCGCTGAAATGTCAGAATTACCTAAATCCGTTAGAACGATTACCGATGCCTTAGATTCCGTTGGGAATACAACTAAAGCAATCACTAAAGGTTATGCGATTGGTTCTGCGGGTCTTGCCGCCTTAGTTTTATTTGGTGACTATACTCATGCTCTCGATATTCTTCACAAATCGACCGTCTTCGATCTCTCTGATGAACTTGTCATTATTGGTCTGTTTATAGGGGGATTAATTCCCTATCTTTTCAGTGCAATGGCTATTGAAGCCGTTGGAAGAGCTGCTGAATCCGTCGTCATCGAAGTACGACGTCAATTTAAAGAGATCCCCGGCATTATGAAAGGACTCGGAAAACCTGACTATTCAAAGGCTGTTGATTTACTTACTAAGGCCGCAATTAAAGAAATGATTATTCCTTCATTATTACCCATTTTATTACCTGTTTTCGTTGGTATTCTCTTAGGGCCAAAAGCACTCGGCGGATTACTGATGGGAACAATCGTTACTGGATTATTTGTCGCCATTTCTATGACTGTCGGTGGTGGCGCCTGGGATAACGCAAAAAAATATATTGAAGAAGGACATCATGGTGCAAAAGGCAGTGAAGCTCATAAAGCAGCAATTACAGGCGATACTGTTGGAGATCCGTATAAAGATACAGCAGGCCCTGCAATCAATCCTTTAATTAAAATTGTTAATATTGTTGCCTTATTAATTGTTACATTAATTTAATTATATTTATTATTCAGGATTTATTAACGTAATAATCGATCATTAGGATTGTTGCTTTACTATTCATTTAATATAAAATTCAACTTTGTTAAAAATAAGAAATTCTAATTAACCTCTGTTCGAGTTAACTTATCCAAGGAATGGAAAAAAATGGCTGTGCAATTAACGCCAAATAACAATAATAATTTTAGAACCAACTTCCAACAAAAAATTAATCAGTGGAAATCATCTGATACATTACTTGATTCCATACAAAAGATTACTTCAAAAGACGAGCATGAGAAGGCAGTTAATCAATTTCATTGTCAACTTGTTGATTTTATTGACGTTCTCAATGAAACTCCTATTTTCACCCAATTAATTAGCGAAGATGAAATAGAAGAGAATTGTAAAGACGAAGCAAACAAAAAAATTTTGGCAAGAAAAAATTTTTTGGTTTCTCTTGGAAAACAACTTTCAAAGAAAATAGTATTGTCTCCAAAATATGAATTAAATCCTGAATTGATTCTTAACTGTTTTATTGCCCATGAAATTAAATTACTAGAGTGTGAATCGATCATCTCCAAAACAAAAGAACTATCTGATTGGATAGCTTTATTTGATGTCGATAAAAGAATCAAAGAACTAGACTATTACCTGACTTTAACAAAAAAACGCCTCAACAAAGATGAGGAAATTTCACTTCGTAAACTTATTCGAGAGAAAAAATCCTGGTTTGATAAAGAAGGATCTATTCTTCTTCCCATAAAACAACTCAATAATATTCGAAACTTATTAACTCAATACACAACGGAATTACCACAAGAATATCGTATTATCACTAAAAGAAATTCTATAGGGCTAAGAGAAAGCGCATTATTAGATCAAATTCAAAAAACAATTACACTAATTAATCCTGCTGTTAATAAATTAGAAGGGCTTAAACAACTTTCGCTTCAAAATACTGTTAAATGCCTGATTGAAAAACAGTCTGAATTACTCAAATGGGCTCTCAATGATATGCAAATAGAACAAGACAAAAGTGTTTTCTCGTTAAAAGACGAAGAAATTTTATCAAAAAGATTTTTAATAACTTCTAATGATGAACTTAACTTAAAAATAAATTTTCTTGATTTAGGCGGGATTCTTCTTTTCAATGGGCTACATGAATTTGAAATGCTTAGAAACAACGCCGTCGCAATATTAGATCAAAATTTCAACTTTGATGAATTTGATAAAAAAATATATTCGGCTCAATCTATTAATCAATTAATTGAATTAACAAAAATTTTAGTTGCGCAAATTGAAGAGATGCTACCTACAATTTCATCCTATAACCATTTCCTCGAAGAAATAAAAAAAATTGATCTATTAAGAAGGTATTACAACATCAAACGCTATCGTCTCCAAAAAGCCAATCACGATCACTTTTCAGATTGCCCCGTTCTATCGGAGCCACCACTGAAATCTTTCCATGATGAATTGAGACATTATCGTTCCTTATTAGTAGATTCTTTATCCTTATCAGAAAATGATGAAGCCATATTATCGATCAACAATGCATTGAAATCCATAAATAGCGCCTTTGATGCCAAGAAATCACTTGAAGACAAACAAAAAAAAGTTTCTCAGATAAAAGAAATCGATAACAAAATGATTAAAGATCTTACTGAAAGAATAATTTCAATCTCAGATTTGCTACTTTTTCTTGATATTGAAAACATTGATAATCAACTTAAAAACTATGAAAAACTTATTACTATTTCAACGACCGACGAACAAAAGAAAATTGTTAGCGATGAAGTAAACCGCTTCAAGATAACTCCTTTTTATTCAACACAAAACCCCTGGTTTTTGATTTTACAAACAACCAGACAAAAGGAAGAACTTGAATTATTAAACAATAAGCTTGTTAAATACCAAAAAAAATACTCACTAGGACATTTGGTTGAGATAATAGAGAAAGCTAATGAATCAATTATCCAAATAGATAAGTTCAAACATGAATTAGAAAATTTTTATGACAGAGAATATTCAATAAGTAATTGGGCAAACAATCATGATTTAAAAATTAAAAAGAATAAATCTACTTCGAAGAAAAATGAAAAAATATTTGAGACTTTATATCAAAAAACCAGAATATCCTCGTTGCAATGTTTTATTAAAATTGCAAAAGCCCTATTTAATCACGAACTTTCCATCAGTGGTTTCCCATTATTGAGACATTATCAAACATTAGCAAATCGTCTTGCTGATACCTTTCCACATCCATCGCTAGAAAAAACTTTGCTTTTACTCGAACAAGCCGAATCTGAGACTCACTTAAAAGAATTTTCTGATCAATGGCTTAAAATTCCTTCTCAGACCCGTGACCTTATAAAAACAAGCGAGCAATTTAATGAAAGCGCAAAAAAATTATCTCGTATCTATTTTGGATTAACTGAGGCATTAAAGGCTTATCATAATAACGAACCCATATTTGATATAACGACGAATCTTGTCTATGAGACCTTATTACAATATCGTGATATTATCGATGCAAAGGACGAATTATCGGCAAATCCAAATTTTAAATCAATTTATAAAATTCAGAATTTTATAAATCATCATCATCTTTATGAAATCTCTAAAATAATCGCTGATAAAAATGAATTTATCTCCTATCGTAGACAAAATAACCATGAGTATATAGATGATATTCACAAACTCATCAGTGAACCATTGCCCGATGACATTATTCATATCAAGACAAAAGAATATGAAATTAGACTTCTCATGAATGAAATCTCTTTGAATAATCCTGAGACTGTAATGCTATCCCAATACGAAAAGCTTAATGATCGCATTTTATTCATTAATAAAGCCATTTTAAAACTTAAAGATTCAATTGAAGAATTCTCTTGCAAAATAAAACTAATCAACGAAATACCTTCTTGTGATCTTTCTCAACATATCAAAAAAAGCATTCTTTCCGCGATATCATTACGTATTGAAGAGGCCGAAACAATCTACAAACGTATTTTTACACTCTATGAAGCACTTATTGATAAAAAAAATTTAATTACTTCTTTAATAGAAAATATTGACCCGGTCTTTTTAGATAATGAAAAGAAAATATTTGAAGCGACCCTCTTTATTATAAAAAACGAGGGAGGACAATTTCGTTTTTCAATATCGGACTTACCTCAAAAAAGCACAAACTCACTTAACTCATCGTTAATCTATCTGATTACTCTGAATTCGTCTTATCTTAATATCGTAACTCAACAAAATACCTTGAGAGAACTTATCTTACAGGCAAACGGTGAGAAAGAAAAAATTAATCAGCTTATCATTAGCGAATCGAAGAAAGATTATTTGATTTCCTGTTTAAATAGATTACAAAAAAAATGGCAACTTATTAGTAATAATTTTTCGCCAATTATAAATAAAATTGAACAAGATATTTCTTCGGTGAAAGAAGTTATCAATAATTTGAAAAAATTACAATTTAATCACTATTCGTCTGTTATTAAATATTTATCAGTATGTAATAATCAATGGAATACAATTATTGATGATATTAATCTACTAAATAAAAACTTAATTAAGCCATCTGCCATTTTAAAACAACATGATATTAATATTATTAAAAACAAGCTAATTTACCTTCAAAATGAATTATCTACTAATTTTAAAGAATTAAATTCATTATTTATAGAAGCTTCTGAAACCGTCTTATTATTCGATAAAGCTCAGCTGCCTGTTGACAATGAATTGATGTTATTAAATGCAATGAATGAACAGCTTCAAAAAATATCATTACGACTCAATATTTCATCAAATATCACTGATGAATTTGAAAAATCGCTGCCTACAATCGGGAAAAACCATTTTATCAATATTAACAAACTCATTTCCAAAGCAATACATTATGTTGAATATCTCTATCATTCTCTCGATTTGGCTTTTGCGGATTCTTTAAAATGGAAAAATTTAATTAACGATGCGAAAACATTATTAGAGGCAACACAAATAATAAAATCATCGGGTTACTTTTCTGATGATTCTTTTGAAAAAGTGTCTTTGAATAAACTTATTATGATTTCTAAAGGAAACTTGATTGATTTAATTAAACCTACAGAACCTTCTGAGTTATTAATATTTAATACAATAAACGAAATTATTAATTCAAATCCTGAAACAAAATATCTTGATGAGTTAATCGCTTCAAAAGTTAATCAGCATTGGTTAATTAATAATAAAAACAAACTCTCTCAATTTTCAACACTAAATGCAATCATAGTAGCCCTCAGAGCAAAACAAATTATAAGTTTAAATCAAAATGAATTCTTAACGACTCAAATTAACGAATCCGCTCCTGAATTTTCTATCTCTGATAAAATTTCATTATTTATTCAACAAGATATTTTATCTCATGCTTCTATTGATATTAGAACGATTGCAATGGAACGATGGATATGGACTGCCTATTTCTGCTATCAAAATGGGGATTTTAATGGCTTATCAACTATTTTAATGACGCTTTCATCTCCCCAAATTGATGTTCTCAATGCTTCCTATAAAGGATTAACAGATAAAGCAAAAGCTATCTTTGATGAGTTAGTATACTACACTCCTATTAATAGTGATTTGTCTATTGAAAAATTAAGAACAATAATTGAGGAAATTAGCTCAATATCGATTCCTTATCTCGATTTATATACCAATATCAATTTTGATATATCAAAAAAATCGCTAGTACAATTTTCTAAATTACAGCATAAATTTGTTTCGACTAACAACGATATGAAATTTTCACTTTTTCAAAACAATATTATCAATATTAATTGTTCCCCAAAATCTATTAATTCCTTCTACAATAATGCTTTTAAATTCGAGCCTGAAAATAAAAATATTGACCCGAGCGATTTCTTAATCTCTATTCAAAACGAGTTTGTCGATCCTTTTGTTGTGTCCAATCAGACATTTCAACTTAAATCCTCTCCTATTGATAAACTGGATTCAGATAAATTAGTTGAATACATCATTCAAAATAAATTACACTTTAATCCTTCTGTTACCGATTCTGAATTGGAAGCAACAAATCAAGCCATCAATAAAAAATCGAATATCTTTACATTAAGTCGACTTTTAAAACAGATTGGATTTAATTTAAGCTATAAACAGCTTAGGGAAATTAGGAAATAATTAGCCTGGATCAAAAATTAATTTTTTTATATAAGCTAATTAAAACAAGTCTATTCAAGTTGTCGATTGTAGGGGCGACCCTTGTGGTCGCCCTTTTTGGGCACCCATAAAGGGTGCCCCTACAGTAGAAACTATTCTAGACAACAATCCACTACTTTTTTGACAAGAACGCCGAGTTTTCCAACAAGTCCACTGTGTTTTTTATCTTTTTTATTAAGCGCATTTTCGTCGATCTTTTCGATATCATCTGTTTCAATGACACCCATGTTAATTCCCCAGAAAAGGGAATAGAGATCATAGGCTTTATCAAAAAATTCATAGGCTTCTTCTTTATTATTCATACTAAGCTGTTTGGTACCAACTTCCATTAACCGCATACAGGCAGCTAATAAATGCTTTGAAATACACCATACTTCGCCTTCATACTTCTCTATGATTCTCTTAAGAAGAGATTTTCGGATCTCTCGTACTTCATTCACCAAATCATAATATTTTGTTTTACCTGTTTTCGCGCCCGAAAAAATAAAATGCTCTTCAATGGAAACTAAATTCATAATGGCAAACGTTAAATCTTGATCAGATGAAAGATCCATTTTTTCTTGTTTTTTCATGTGATCCATTTTTTCAATAAATTGATTGATGTTTTCGATTGTTTTGGTATCTGACATAGAGTTTCTCTCAATTAACATGAATCTAAAAGGGCAGCCACAAAGGCTGCCCCTACAAATATACAATTTTATTTGTCGGGGCATAGCGTGCTATAACCGGGACACAGCATTTTATAGTGGGCTTGCCGAACTACGCTGCTTTCCTACAACTATTCAAAACAGTTTTTAAAAATAAATTTAAACTCGGATAATAAAATAAAAAATAACACTAAGTATTACTAATGGCAAAACTGGCATCACGACTTTTTCAAACGGATAGTGTGCATGGCCATTATTTCTTTTTTTCATTTCAAAATAGAGTATTCCACCAAGTGAAAAGAAAACACTTCCAATTAATGTGCCTAGCAATAATTTATCCATACCCCAAAGTTTATTTAACGGATGGCCCATAATGCCCATTGGATAGAGTGGAAGAATGATAATTAAGTAATAACTTAAGGTGATAAGAATTTTACGACCTTTAAAACGAATATTTTTCTTATTACACCAGCTTACTGTCCAAATAATCAATGAAACAATAAAGCCGCCAAGCCAAACCCCTGTAATCGTATCGTCAATACCTAGCCAGTGTGAAAGACCAACTCCAGCGCCGACAACTATCGTACAGATAGGACATATCGCAAAAGCTTGTTTAATGAATAAAAGAATAATAGCCGTTGATAAGCTAAGCGTTTTCGCCAATTTTCGCATGATATTTTACATCCATTTCATGTTTAAAATAATTGATCACCCCCTGATCCCCAGTAATACAAGTATTGCCTGTCCATAAAAAAGGAACGGCCAGCGACGTCGTTGATAATCCGCACACTTTAGCGCGATCGACCAACTCCATCAGATTTTTTTGATTTTGAGTGACTTCGAGTTCTTGAAATTTGATTTTACTTTTTACATGATTTGCCTTAATGAAATTATTCACATTTTCGCAATGGGGACAAACTTTACTATAAAATAAAATCACTTGATTATCTGTATAGTGACTGTTTTTTTCTTCTTTTCTTGAAAGAATCGAAATAGTAATAATAAAAATGACTGCAATAATCGTTAAAATTAAAAATATTTTTTTCATACTCTTGCTGTAACTCCTTTTTTTGCAACCGGTTTTTCAGGACTTTCATTCGCTCCTTTTGTTTTCGGTTGAGCCGGGGGAGGAAGGCTTTTACCTAATTGTGTTCTTCTTTCTTTTTCTCGTCTCTCTCGAGAATAAGTTCCAATCGTCTTTCTTGTAACATTTAATAAAAAACTATTTAACTCTTTTTGAAGCCCGGTTATTAATTCTAATAGTTTTCTAAACCCAACCCTGATTTGTTCTTCATCCATTGGTACTTTATTACCATTCATAATTTTCCCCATACAAAGAATTATTTATTATTTTTCTATCTTTTTAATCGCTTTAACGTAATTATTAAATTCTATTAACAACTTATCCAAACTTTCCATCCTTTTTTCATCAATAAATTCGCCTGCTTCATTAAAGGCGTTATACGCATCCGAAACTGAAAATTGTTTAGGATACACATACGCTCCACAAACCTCCAGACCCACTCTCGTATGAAGAAGTCCACGACTTCCACCAGCTAAAGAGGGTGAAGCTGAAAGAAGTAATATTGGCATCCCGCCCCATCCTGCTGATATCGGTCTAACTCTTGAAACCCAGTCGATTAGATTCTTTAATGCCCCAGGGACCGAAAAGTTATATTCCGGAGAGGCTAAAACTAACCCATCCGCTTCCTTCAATCGTTTGATAAATATAGTCGCTTTTTCAGGTAATCCCAGCTCTTCTTCATAATCCCCATTATATAGGGGCATTTCAAACTCAGCAAAATCGACTAAATCTACCAGTACTCCTCTGGCCCTCAGTAGATTAGCCGTCACATTAATCAATTTTTTATTGACTGAATCCCTTCTTAAAGAAGCGGCAAGCAACATCAACTTCATCTTATCACTCCCTGAAAGTTACTCCTGTAATTTATCATTTTACTGCAGTTGTTGCTGGTGCTATGAACTGCCTTTTACCCAATTCAGCATCTAAAAATATTAGGGCCGATTTATCACTACCAATCAGTTTTAATTTTTGAATAATTTCAGTAACTGATGATTCCTCTTCAACCTGTTCATCCACATACCATTGCAAAAATGAGGCTGTCGCATAATCTTTTAATTCATGGGAATGCTTGACGAGGTCATTGATCCATCCCGTCACTTTTTTCTCATGTTCCAGTGACGCTTCAAATACTTCTAATGGAGATTTCCAAGTATGAGCAGGCTCATCGATCGCTGTTAAAACCACTTTTCCATCTCGATTAGATATAAAGTTGAAAATTTTCATACCATGGAAAATTTCTTCTTGATATTGAATATGCATCCAGTTAGCAAATCCTTTTAAGTTCATCTCTTCAAAATAAGCTGCCATCGACAAATAAAGATAGGCAGAAAAAAACTCTTTATTAATCTGTTCATTTAACGCCTTTTCCACTTTTTTATCTAACATACACAAATTCCTCTTTTAATAAAATCCCCGCGGCAAGCAGCGAAGTAATCTTTAATAAATTAAACCTTATGGTAAATATCCCCCTACAGGCTCTGCTTGTCCTTGTTTTTCCAAAGACCCTCCTTTGACTATTTTCACAGTGTTTTCTAAAAATCGTTCAAACTCAAAACTATTTTTAAATACAATAAATAATTCTTCCCCAGTGTTTTCTATTTTGTTAGCAATTAAACTTAAAAAGTTTTCGTCATATTTATCTTGTGCTAAAGTTAGAAAAGATTTTATTTGATCATGCATTTTTTCTTTCTCTTTTTTGTTTGTTACAAGTTCAAAGTTTCCGATATTGCGTCGCGCAAGTGAGCGTGTAGATAACTCAAATATTTGAATTTCCTCTTCAAAACGAAAATGCAAAAAACCATATAGATATATAGAATGGTGAAATATTTCTATCATGTCTTTGCCAATTGAATTAGAAAAAGTCAATAAATCTCGCTTCACAGATTCAATATTGAGATCTTCAGAAATAGAAAAAAACATATAATCGCTTAAGCCATTAGAAATTTTGCAAATAATATACAAAATCATTTTATCATTGCCATTGGCTGTAGGAAAAAATCTTATTGACGAAGTATTAGGCTTACCAGAAGTAATAGTTGGCAACTGTTGAGAAGCAAAAGTTATCTTGCCATCAGCTTTTTTTTCTTTACTTTTTCCACTTTTTTGTTTAGGTTCTCTATGTACTTTTTCTTCCTTTTCCTCTTCCATTTTCTCTTCTCTTTCTTCTTGCTCTTGTTGACATCTTTCTTCTTGATATTGTTTTTTTTCCTCTTGTTTCTTGTGCATTTCTTTTGCTTTGTATCGCTTTTCAAGTTCTGCTTGCTTAGCTTTTCTGGCAGCCATTATTTCGGCGTACAGTTGAGGTACTTCTGTTTTAAGATTTGGCTCTACCTCATCTAATTGCCCCTCACGTTCTAAGCGAAGAACATAATTTCTATCCATTGTTTCCATCCATTGCTTATCTACGTGTCCTTCAGTGAAGCGAAC